>Ga0315289_10005349_pt1 | contig 18978 bp, 24 predicted proteins | sample YL17G11_40_MG_FD_203452 | JGI IMG/M metagenome (GOLD analysis project Ga0315289, IMG submission 203452) | Sediment microbial communities from Yellowstone Lake, YNP, Wyoming, USA - YL17G11_40 | ecosystem: Environmental > Aquatic > Freshwater > Lake > Sediment | place: USA: Wyoming | collected...
AATGGGTGATCTTGGTATGACAGATAAGTTAGGCAGGTATATCCCTGCAATGCGTAGGGCGATGATGCTGGCAAGGAGTGAACTTATAAGGGCATATGCTACCGCAGAACTTCAGGAGTTTCGGAATTGGGGTGTGATGGGCGTTACGGGAGAAGCGGAGTTTCGTGATGCGGGAGATGATCGGGTATGTGAAATTTGTTCTTCTTTGAATGGTAAACGGTTTACACTGGATGAGGCAGAAGGTATAATTCCCGTTCATCCGAGTTGCAGATGTTGTTGGATATTAGTTAATTATGAATAACAGGTTTGTCATAGTAGTTACTCAGCGTGATGCAGCACCATTCATAAAGAAATGTCTGGATTCTATTCTTATGCAGACATACAAAAATTATGTTGTTATAATAATGGATGATTGTTCTACTGATGGTACATGGGAGATAATTAAAACTTATCCTTTTCAGGTAATACATAACGATCCGAAGATTCCATATCCCGTTAAGAATATAATTACTGCTACAAATGTATTTGCAACAGAGAAGGAAGATATTATAGTATTTCTTAGTGGAGATGATTATTTATATTCAGATGATGTATTGGAATATCTTAATGGAGTTTATCAGGAAGATGTATGGTTGACTTATGGTAATTTCATAAGAACAAGTGGGCAACATGGCAAAGGTTGTTTCCCTATTCCAGATACAAATAAATATCGTAAAAGTGGTGTATGGCTCGCATCTCATCTTGTAACTTATAAAAAGAAGTTATGGGATAAGATAGATCATAAGGATCTGATATATATGGATGGTAATTATCCTAATCATTCTTTTGACTGTTCTATACTTTATCCTATGATAGAGATGGCAGGTCAGAAACATCTGAGATTTATTGATAAGGTTCTTTATGTTTATAATGATCAGAATCCTGTTGCGCTGGAAGATTATTTAAAAGATAAGAAAGCATGTCTGAGGGAAAGGGCATACTGGATGAGTAAACCGTTATATACCGAACTGGATGATATTAAGTAACAAGATACAGGCATTAGTAGGCAATCATGTTGCTCCTTATCTCTATGGTAATAACTTTATACCTGGAATAGTTGGCATTCCATATTCAGGACCATATTGGGATAACAGAGAAACAGAAGCAGCTATTGATGCATTTCTTAATGGTAATTGGATAACGGCAGGGGAACATGTAAACAGGTTTGAGAAAGAGTTCAGCAAGAAATTTAATGTCGGGTATTCTTTGATGGTTAATTCGGGTTCCTCAGCTAACTTAGTATTAATTGCTGCATTGAAGAAGTATTTCAACTGGGACGATGGGGATGAGATAATTGTTTCCCCTGTTGGGTTTCCTACAACTATATCAGTGCTTTATCAGAACAGGTTGACTCCTGTATTTATAGATATTGAATGGGATACTCTGAATTTCGATCTTAATCAGATTGAAGATAAGATAACACTAAGGACGAAAGGTATATTCCTATCTCCCGTACTTGGTAATCCTCCCGATATGGATAAGTTAGTGGATATTTGTGAGAGATATAACTTAAAACTGATTGGAGATAACTGTGATTCATTAGGTTCAAAGTGGGATGATAAATTTCTTACTGAATATTGTGTTGCATTTTCTAATTCATTCTATCCTGCACATCACCTTTCGACAGGTGAGGGAGGGATGGTTTGCACCAATGATAAGAAGTTGAATAAACTTATGATCAGTCTTGCATGGTGGGGCAGGGACTGCGAGTGTGTAGGTGCGGATAATCTTTTGAAAGACGGTTCTTGTGGAAAGAGATTTGGTAAGTGGCTGGATTTATATGATGGGATAGTGGATCACAAATACGTATTTAGTAATATGGGATACAATCTCAAGCCTCTTGATCTGCAAGGTGCAATAGGATTGGTGCAACTGGATAAGTTTGATGAGATTGAGAGCAGGAGGAAGTTGTCTAAATCCATTATTGAAAAGATAGTAACAGATAATATAGAAGGGATTCATGGTGTGAAACGTTTGGATAAGGCTAATGTATGTTGGTTTGGCACTCCTTTTATATGCGATGAACCAGGATTAAAACACAGGTTGGTTCAGCATTTTGAGAAACATAAGATACAGACACGAAATTATTTCTCAGGCAATATCCTGATGCATGAAGGTTATAGGTTTCTGGATAACTATAAGAAATATCCAGAAGCAAATAATGTATTGGAGAAAACGTTTTTCCTTGGTGCTGCGCCACACTACAGGGATGCCGTATTTGATTATATCGAAGAAGTAGTAAAGAAATATGATAAAGTTTAAGAAAGATAATATTTTTTTTGGTCTTACCGTCCCCGATTATGAGATTGGCAATTTCGGATATAAGGTAGGGGAACTAAGAAAGATTGATAATAGTGGAACTTTTGATGATATTATTGCATATTGTATTTCAAATGATATTTTATCATGCACTTTCAGGGGAAAGGAAGATATAAACATAGTTAGATATTTGAATAGTATAGGTTTTCAATTTGTCAGTACGTTTTATACTCTTAGTTGTGATCGTGATGAGTTTAAGCGAATTGATATAGATAATGATCTTAATGTTATTGAAGCGACAAAGAATGATTTTGACAGGATACTGGAAATAGAATCAAAAGTTTTTGATTATTCCACATATCAAATTGACCCATTATTTCCAAATGATATTACATCTAAAAGAAATGTTAAGAGAGTATCTTTTTATTTTCCTAATCCTGATCATCATACTTTTATAATTATGAAGGATAATAGGATATTTGGATTCATTCAGTTTACTTATGACAATGGGATAGCATATTGTGTAAATGGTGCTGTTGATCCCGATTTACATGAAAGATTTGTAGGAACGAAGATTTATTCAGAGTCCTTCGTTTCTGTATTCAATTCAGGCATAGATAAGATATTATCGGGGGTATCTGCACAAAATACAAGGGCATTAAAAATTCATCTGGCTACTGGCTTTAGAATAATTGATCAGGAAATACATTTAAGGTGGAAAAAGTAAGTAGTAAAATAATAAGTACGGGTTATTATGTACCACAAAAGGTGGTATCTAATAAGGATTTAGAGTTACTTGTAAATACTACTGATCAGTGGATTGTTGAAAATACAGGTATTAAACAGCGAAGGATATGTGATCAGGGGGAGAACTCATCTTATATCGGTGGATTGGCTGTTGATGAGGCTATTAAGTCAGCCGGATTAACTAATGATGATATTGATATACTTATTGTGGCAACAGCAACTCCTGATAAACTTTCTCCGTCAACAGCATGTATAATAAAAGATGATTTACATCTTACTAATACGGTAGCATTTGATATATCGGCAGTATGTAGTGGATTTTTATTTGGTATGTCGGTGGCAGATCAATATATTTCTTCGGGGATGTTTAAGAATGCAGTGGTTGTTGGTGTTGATGTATTTTCTACAATAACTGATTGGTCTCGCAGGGATTGTATTTTCTTTGGTGATGGTGCAGGAGCAGTTGTAATGTCTAAATCAGATAAGAAAGGATTTCATGGATTTTCTCTTTATTCTGATTCTGTTGACAGGGCGGGATTCTATTGTGATCATGGAAGGAAATTCACAATGAACGGGAGTCATGTTTATAATACAGCAGTAAGAGTACTTCCAATAGCTATTGATGGGGTATTGGAAAAAACAGGATTGAGTATAGATGATATTGATTATATCATTCCTCATCAACCATCAAAGAAAATACTTGTTGATGTTGCAAAGAAGATGGATATACCAATAGAAAAAATAATGATGAATATGGATAAATATGCCAATACTGTTGCTGGCACAATTCCTATTCTATTACATGAGAAATGGTCTGAATTTAAAAAGGGAGATAAAATATTATTTGCGGCAATAGGTTCAGGATGGACTTATGGTGCGGCTATATATGAGGTATGAAAAAGGTATTATTAATCGGTGGATCTGGTGCGATAGGGCAGGAACTCATAAAATTATTTGATGATGGGTTTATTGTTATTTCCTGTTCATCGAAGGATTTTCCATTACCTGTTATTAATAATAAATTTAAGGATATAGATATTGTCATTAACCTAGCTTCTGTAGCAATGCATTGTGATTTAAGTATAGATGATCCTAAAAACAGAATTGTTATAGATGTTAATTGTTTGGGTGCAGTTAATATTTTATCAACATTCCTGCCTTATATGAGAGATAGAAAATATGGACGGATTATTATGATGTCTTCTATATATTCAAGTATTAATATATTAGGCGAAGGAGTTTATTCGGCATCTAAGGCTTTTGTAGATAAACTTGTAAAGATTGCTGCTTTAGAAAATGCCCAATATGGAATAACAATTAATTCAATACAACTTGGATATACAGGAATAGGGATGGGGACTCTTGCATCTGAAGATGTTATAAGATTTATGAATAAGACGGAGATGAAAAGATTTTGTACTATGCAAGAACTTTATAATACAATTCAATATATAATAGATACTGAATATTTAACAGGACAAAATATAAGGTTAGACGGAGGCATAAGATGATACTTACAGCAGGACCATCCATTACACAAAAGGAAATAGCATATGTTACTGATGCTATTTCTAATGGTCATGGTGAGATGTGTAATTATTATATTAAGAAGTTTGAAAAATCCTTTGCTGAATATATTGGTGTCAAACATGCATTGGCCACATCATCCTGTACGGGTGCATTGCATCTTGCCTTGGTTGCATTAGGCATAGGAAAGGGTTATGAAGTAATTGTTCCTGATATGTCATGGATAGCAACGGCAAGTAGTATTATTTATACGGGAGCAAAACCAGTATTTGTTGATATTATGTCTGACAGTTGGTGTATTGATCCTGAAGAGATAAAATTAAAGATAACCGCAAGGACAAAAGTTATTATCCCTGTTCATCTTTATGGACAACCATGTCTTATGGAAGAAATAATGAATATTGCAAATACTTTTGGTTTAAAAGTCATAGAAGATGCAGCACCTTCTGTTGGTGCGGAATTTATGGGCAGGAAAACAGGTAGTTTTGGTGATGTAGGATGTTTCAGTTTTCAGGGTGCTAAGATACTTTCAACAGGAGAAGGAGGAATGCTTGTTACCAATAATACAGATTTGTTTGAAGATATTAAACAACTTTCAGAACATGGCAGGTCAGGATCGGGATTTGACATAACAAGTATTGGTTATAAGTATAAGATGTCTAATCTGCAGGCTGCAATGGGACTTGCACAACTCGAAAGGATTGATGAACTGATTTGGAGAAAAAAACAGATATATGAATGGTATTATGGTGAACTTGGGAATATTGAAGGATTGTTATTGAATAAACAAAAAACAGATGATGAAAATCCAATTTATTGGATGACATCTATTGTATTGCAGAAAGACTTTGGTATTTCAAGGGATGAAGTAATGTTGGAATTAAAAAAGAATAATATTGATTCCCGTCCATTTTTCCCTTTGATGAGTTCATTCAGGATGTTCAGGAAATGTGATAATTTCATAGCGGAGTTCGTAGGAAAGAATGGCATTAATCTACCTAGTGGGCACAATATAACACATGATGAAGTTATGTACATATGTAAATATGTTAAGACTATATTAAATGTTGCATAAAAGGATAAGGGAAATATCAAAGAAATATGGTTTGTTACATCTTGGCAGCAACTTAACATCCGTGGATATTATTGATGAGATATATGCTATTAAAAATAAGGATGACAAGTTTGTTTTATCCTGTGGGCATAGTTCAATAGCTTTATATGTGGTATTGGAGAAATATTATGGCATTGATGCAGAGGAGTTATATCTTAAACATGGTGTACATCCTGGGAGGGATCAGTTTATTGATTGTTCAACGGGGAGTCTTGGGTTAGGATTGCCGATAGCACTTGGTATGGCATTGGCAGACAGAAGAAGGAATGTTTATTGTTTAATATCAGACGGAGAGGCTTTTGAAGGTACGATTTGGGAAACGGCTAATGTGATGAGGAAATATTTGCTTAAAAATCTTTATGTTTATCTGAATTTTAATGGATGGTCTGCATATGATTCAGTGGAGAAATGGATGATAAATAATCTTACTACTGTTATGCCATCAATTATTGTGAAGATGACAAGAGTGGAAGATTATGGATTAGAAGGATTATCGGCACATTATGTAAGATTATGAGAGAGAAGTTTGCATCGGATTTATATGAATTAATGAAAAATGATAAAAATATTGTGCTTATTACTGCTGACATAGGTTATGGTATTTTGGATAAGATTAAGAAGGATTTCTCTGATCAGTTTTTTAATACAGGTGCAGCAGAGATGACAGCCATATGTATGGCAGTAGGTTTTGCATTATCAGGTAAGATACCGATAGTTTATACTATTACTCCATTTCTGTTATTCAGACCATTTGAAGTGATACGTAATTATGTTAACCATGAATCTATTCCTGTTATAATGGTAGGTACAGGTAGGGATGATGATTATAAAGATGCAGGATTCAGTCATTATGCAGGAGATCATAATATTATCAAACAGTTTAAAAATATTGAATTTATAGAGAGTGATTTTGATTTGAAATCAATTATATATTCGGGTAAACCAACATATTTGAATTTAAAAAGATAGGAGGAAAGAAAAATGCCATGGACTGAAAATGATGTAGAATCCCACAAAAAGGGACTTACAGATAAAGGAAAACGTCAATGGGTACATATTGCAAATTCCGTTTTGGCAAAATGTATAGCAGATGGAGGTGATGATAAGTCATGTGCACCGAAAGCGATACGTCAGGCTAATGGAGTGACAGGAAATGCTATGGGTGTCTATTATATGAAGAGTAAAAACTATCAGATTACAGAGAGGCAGCATCTTGGTAAAAAACATCTTGTTGTGCCTGTTACAATGATGGTGGAGGGAGTGCATAACGGTAGTCACGGACCACTTCTTCATAAGATAAGTGAACTTGGGAAGTTTCCTGATTCGTGGAACGGGATACCTGTTGTTATTGATCATCCTGAAGTGGATGGGCATAACGTATCGGCCAATGATCCTGAGATTATAGATGCCCGTACAGTAGGTAGGGTTTATAAGACTCATGTGAATGGAGATAGTCTTAAAGCAGAAGTTTGGTTTGACGAGGAGAAACTTGGCAGTATATGTCCCACTACTCTTGCAAAGGTACAGGCAGGGGAACTTCTTGAGGTTAGTGTAGGGGTATTTAGTGATGATGAACCGACAAAAGGTGATTGGAATGGAGAATCTTATGAATCTGTTGCCACTAATCATCGTCCTGATCATCTTGCCATATTGCCTACGGGCACGGGTGCATGTTCTCTTGCAGATGGTTGTGGCATAAGGGCAAATGCTAAAAAGATAGTTGTCCCTGATGAAAATGTTGATGAAGAAGAATTAGAAACTGATGAAAAAGACTTATCTAAAAAAGATAAGCATAAAGATATTCAATCTTCCCTGAAAGGGGATGCGGGGGTTGAAGTAAGTAAAACAATAACTAAAAACAAGGAGGTAAACAAAATGAGTGATCAAACTAAATGCCCTCGTTGTCTTGAAAAGATAAACGCCTTGATTGCTAACGAGCAGTCAAAGTTTGTCGAAACAGACAGGGAGTGGTTACTGACTCAGGATGAAGGTACTCTCGATAAACTTGCCCCAGTGGTACAGGAAGTTGAGAAGATCATTGAGAAAGTAATTGAAGTGAATAAACTTTCTACAGAAGATCAGGCAGATTTGGCTTGGGCAAAAAAACTGCGGAAAGAGAAACGTGAAACTACTATCAAAGGCATTATGGACAATACCGAAACAGGTACTTGGGATGATGTCAAATTGAATTCTATGACTGATGATATACTTGAAAGGGTATATAAATCAATTAAAAAAGAGGCTACTGTAGATTATTCTGTTCTGTCGAATGTTCAGTCCAGTACAAGTGGTGAAATACCGCTTTATCCTGCAGGAGTTAAGATTGAAACCAAAAAGTAGATAAGGAGGTAAAAAAATGTCTTATAGAACTATCAAAATTAAGAAGTATCTGGATATTATTGAAGAATTTGCTGCTGCTGAGACTATATATCCAGGTTCTCTCATTGAATTGACTACTGACAGAACAGTCAGGAAACATGCGACTGCAACAGGTAACGCACTGCCAATGTTTGCTATTGAAAATGAACTTCAGGGCAATGGCATTGATACTGCTTATACTGCAGGACAGTTGGTTCAGTGCTGGACTCCTACAAGGGGTGACGTTGTACTGGCTATTTTAGCTGATGGGGGAAATGTTGGAGAAGGGGATTTTCTTGAATCCAATGGCTATGGGTATCTTCAGGCACACGTTGCCGATACAGCATCTCAGGACGCTGTACGTTATTCTAATCCTATCGTGGGACTTTCTCTTGAAGAAATGGATGCCAGTGGCGATTCCAGTGGACAGGATATGCCAGCAGGACTCGGTGCAAACAAGAGAATTAAGGTAAAGATACTTTAACATTAAAAGAAAAAAGGAGGAAATATTAATGTCTAATATTAATGTGGATTTAATCGGAGCAAATGGACGTTGTGAAGGCGAGGTAGCTAACCAGATACTAAGTAATGGTCAGATGAACCTTGGTGTAATGCGTCCATTTGTCGGTTCGGATGGTAGAGCCTATGTTACTATTTACAAGGGTGGAGATACATCAAACCCTGCAAACTGGATAACAAGGTCTATCAATACCAACGCTACTCTCCGCAGGGATGAGTGGAAACAGTTGGATGAGGCTCTTTTGTTAGCTTCCCGTTACCGTCTTGGTGGGATTGAGGATCTTATTTCAAATGGTCTTACCTTCCAGCTTGGTAATGCAATGGGAACGACAGTGCTCGAATGGCATGATGTAAATGATGGAATGGAAGCATCTCTCACTATGGACGGGGTAACTCGTGGAAATGGTGACAGACCGAAGTTCCAATATAATTATCTGCCTATACCCGTTCTGCATGTAGATTATGAAATCAATGCAAGGGTATTGGCTGCCAGTCGTAGTTTAGGTAATCCATTGGATACTACTGCCGCAGAAATGGCTGCTCGCAGGATTCAGGAAAAACTGGAAACAATGTTGTTTACCAATACTACTTATGCTTTTGGGGAAACTGATTCACGAACAAGGAATTCAATTTACAGTTATGTGAATCATCCTGACAGGAATACCGTTAATCTTAGTATTCACTGGAATCATTCAGCAATGACTGCTGCAGGTATTCTTCAGGATGTACTTGAGATGAAACAGTCCAGTATCAATGCTTATCATTTCGGTCCTTGGATGCTTTATATTCCAACGGCTTATGAAACTGTTCTTGATGATGACTATGATACACAGACTCCTGGTACTACAATCAGGGAGAGAATTCTGAAGATTGCAGGTATCAAAGGCATTAAGGTAATTGATACTTTGCCTGGTGATAACGTACTTCTGGTTCAGATGACTCCTGATGTTGTTCGTCTTGTTACAGGACTCGGATTACAGAACGTAGAGTGGAATACCGAAGGAAATTGGGTGACAAAATATAAGGTCATAGCAATTCAGGTCCCGCAAATACGTAGTGACCAATCAGGACGTTCAGGGATTGTACATCTTGCTTAATATTAATGCATTAGAGTTTCTAATCAAGGACTTTAATTTAAACTTTAAATTATGGAACGTATACAAGTAGAAGACGGGATGATCAGGTGGAAAAAAATAGGAGGCGGCTCATTTCATATGGGCAATCGGATAATTAAACCGAATCAGGTGTTTACTGCACGTGTAGAGGATATTCCTGCATCATTCAGGGATGTTGTCATACCATTAGATTCAATACCTGTAGTGCCTGAAGTGCCTATAGTAATTACAAAAACTGAATATTTACTAAAACCTAGAGGAAAGAGTAAGACATTATTTGATGTAGTTACAAAGATAGGTGTTGATGATGATGGGAATGATATTTTCAAAGCTATCAACGAAAAGGTGCTTACGAAAGAAATAGCACAGAACTTGATTACAGATTTATCAAGATGAACTGGCAGGTTCCCCGAATGTGGGAGGGAGGTGACGTTTGGATAATCGGGGGAGGACCGTCAATGACAAAACAATTCGATATACCTGATGAGGTGGTTAAGGATGTTTTGTCAGGTTCTTCCCCTGCCAGCGTTTATTCTCCTTACATGAAGGGGATACATGAAAAGCATGTTATAGGAATTAATATAGCATACTTGATAGGAGATTGGATTGACATGGTGTTCTTTGGAGATAATGGATTCTTTAATTCCCATAAGGAGAGGCTGGCTTTGTTTCCAGGATTGAAAATTACCTGTGTTACAGAAGTGGCAAAAGTGAGTTGGGTTAAATTTTTGTCAAGGGATGGCAAGGGAAGAGGGATAAGCGAGAATCCCAAGATGGTATGTTGGAACAATAACAGTGGTGCAGCAGCAATGAGTGTTGCAGCTAATGCAGGGGCAAAGAGGATCATCTTATTGGGATTCGATATGAAGTTGGATGATAAGAATTATCAACACTGGCATAATATGTATGGCAAAGGAGATTCAGTTGATGTAAAAAGATTACAGAGGTTGCCATTTGATAAACATTTGAAAGGATTTGCATCTATTGCACAGGATGCGAGGAAGAGAGGGATAGAAGTGATTAATTGCAGTCTTGATAGTAAAATAACAGAATTTCCAAAGATGTCAGTAAAAGATTTGTTATGAATGTTATTCGATTAATGGGGGGATTAGGGAATCAATTATTTCAGTATGCTTTCGGCAGGGCACAGAAAGAGAAAGGTATTGAAGTAAGTTATGATATTACTAACTTTAGAAAGAACGGACATCGTTATTATATGCTTAAAGAATTTAATGTTGATATGAAGTTCAGTCCTTTCTTACCACAAGGAACAGTTATGGATTCCAAGAGCATCCCTACATTTAATATAAATTATCTGAATACTCAAAACAAAAACTTCTTTGGATATTGGCAGTATATAGAATATTTTAAAGACATTCTGCCTGTTTTAAAAGATGAGTTCAGTGTTAAGGATAAGTATTATACGTCAGAATATCTGAAATTAAAAGAGAAAATAGTTAATGATAATTCAATATCAGTACATGTACGCAGGGATGATTATAAAACAAGTGATACCATTGATTGTCTGCCATTGAATTATTATTATAAGGCACTTAAAGAAGTGAGTGGGAATCTATATATTTTCAGTGATGAGATAGAGTGGTGCAGAGATAAGTTCAGTAGTAAATACTTTGACAGGGAGATCACTTTTGTGGAATCAGAGTATTATCTTGACTTTGAACTGATGCGTTTTTGCAAACATAATATAATTGCCAATAGTACATTCAGTTGGTGGGCAGCATTGTTAAACGATAATCATGAGAAGATTGTTGTTACACCTGATATATGGATTACTAAACATGACAGGGGTAATAGGAATAATTTTTCTGAAAACTGGATAAAGATAAATGTTTGATATTTTAATTACAGTGGCACAAAAAGATTTCAATAAACTGAGGTTTGTTGTTAATTCTATTCAGAAACGTATAGATGCCTATCATAATATCTATTGCATATCTGATGTGCCAATGCCTGATAAACTTAATGGAGTCCAGTATTATATTGATGATGATGTTATTGATTTTGATTTTTCAAAGATTGACATGGTTAACAGGCGTGGGTGGTATAAACAACAGTTCATTAAACTTTTTCAGGAAATAACAGTTGACAATTATTTTGTCATAGATGCAGATGTCATCATTAATAAACCTCTTGAGATAAATACTGCACATCCGTTCTTTTTCTTTGGTAAGGATCAGAGCCATCAACCTTATTTTACATTCTTAAAAGATGTCCTTGATCTTGAAAGGGCGTATCCTCATTCATTTATATGTGAGATGATGTTTTTTAAACGTGTATTTATCAAATATATGCTCAGTGAATTGGGAGTTGATAGACGTGAATTCTTTGATATTTGTGCAAAGGAGATAAATAAGATCAATGACGGATCGGGATTCTCGGAATATGAGATGTATGGTAATTATATGACGAAACATTTTTCTGGGTTATACCAGTACAAGAATATCAAAGTCATGCATCAGGCAAAAAAGAGATTATGGAACGATGATGAGATAAAGGCATATATTAGTGAATATAAGGATTACGATTTACTTACAATGCATACATGGATATAGTAATGTTTCATAGTGGAGATGCGTTTCCTTCTTTTCTTGAAGATAATTTCAGGCAGATAAGGTTATTTAATCCTGTGGTAACAATATATTTCCTTACAGATATACAATATTTGAATAATCCAATATTCAAAAAATACAATATTACTGTATTGAATAAAGATAGTTTTTATTCTTCAAAGATTTCAAGGTTCGAGATATGTTTCAAATATCGACACAAAAGTAATATGTACCAGTTCTGGGTATATACTGCCATAAGATTGATTTTTATAGAAAATTTCATAAAAACATATAAGTTAAACAGTGTATATCATTTTGAAAATGACATCTTGTTATATTATAATCTCAGTGAATTTCATAAGATATTTTTAAAGTTATATCCTCATATGTCCATAACTGTCGGGGGACAGGATAAATGTATGACAGGATTTATGTTTATCAGGGATGGTCAGTCATTATCGGAGATGACGCAGTTCTTTATAGATATACTGGAGAAATATGGCAAAGGAAGACTTATGAAAATATATAATATGGATATGGTTAATGAGATGACTCTTATGAGGGCATACAGCAAGGATTATCCTGATAAGCTGATGCTCCTGCCTATCCTGCCATTTGGAGAGTTTTCAAAAGGATACGATGAATTTATATCTGTATTCGATCCTGCTTCTTATGGGATGTTCGTGGGGGGTAGTGCACAGGAGAAAGAACCAGGATGTAAACCACAGGATCACTATATAGGGCAGTTATTACGGGAACATCCTGAATATGATGTGGTGTGGAAAGTTGATGACAGGAACAGGAAAGTACCATATTTTAAATATGACGGGCAGGAAGTGAAGATTAATAATCTGCATATTCATTCAAAGAATTTAAGTTTATATATGAGTTAGATGATAAGTATTTACACACATCCACAGTTCATTAATAAGATAGATAAACAATCTATCAGGACTATTGTGGAATGTGGCAGCAGGGATTGTTTAGATGCCATTGAGATGAATAATTATTATTATCCTGATATTATCTATTCTTTTGAATGTAATCCTGAAAGTATTGATGTTTGTAAAACAAATCTGCTTCCAAATATTAAACTGATTGAAAAAGCTGTTTGTGATAAGAATGGCATTGTAGATTTCTATCCGACAGATATGGATAAGAGTATTGATAAGAATATAGGTGCATCATCATTATTGTGGCACAGGGATAATAAAGTAGAGTTTTTTCAGAAACATATTCAGGTAGGGGCAATAAGACTGGATACATTCATGGAACAAGAAGGAATATCGGGAATAGATTTGCTTTGCATGGACTTGCAGGGAGCAGAACATCTGGCACTGGAGGGATTAGGCAGCAGGATAAAGGATGTGCGGTATATAATATCTGAAGTTTCATTCAAAAGTCATTATGAGGGGGATATGTTAAGGGTTGAAATCAGAAGGTTATTAAATAAAAAAGGATTTGATGTTTTACAGTATATCAGTGGTAATGTACTTTTTAAAAGAAGATGATTGATTTTATAACAGGCGAGAAGTTTACTACAATAACGGATCTTATTTATGCTCCTCAAAAGAGTATTGACTGTAATCCTCTTATTAATACATTTTGTCTTTCCGGTTTAAAAGAGATAAACATTGTTTATACCCACACCTTATATGTAAAAGAACTATTTAAGAAGATTAAGAATTTGAAATTTAAGTTTATTATAGTTACTCATAATTGTGATGAGAATGTAGATGATAGTTTTTCAGTACCGGATAATGTTATAAAATGGTTTTCTCAGAATGTAAATGTTGTAAATGATAAGATTGAATCTGTTCCCATTGGACTTGAGAATGATAAGTGGTATCCTACTTTAAGGAAAAAAGAAAAAATGGAGAAGTTGCTTACACAGTCTAAAGGATGCAGGAATTGGGTTTATATGAATCATAACATTAAGACTAATCCGAAAGAAAGACAACATCTTTATGATTTGTTTAAGGATGAGATTTGGGTAACTGCTGAGAATGGGACAAATGGGAATGGTTTTGACAGGTATATGGATAATATATATAATCACAGGTTTGTTATATGTCCAAGAGGAAATGGAATAGATACCCATAGGTTCTGGGAATGCCTTTATATGAATTCTGTGCCTATTGTAAAAAAAGATATTAATAATTGGTTCTATAATGACTTGCCTGTATTGTATGTCAATAACTGGGAGGAACTGAATGAAGAATTACTTATTGATATGTGGGATATATATAAAGATGGGAAATATGATAAAAAGAAATTAACATTTGAATACTGGAAAAACAAAATATATAATGCCAAAGTACACGAATAGATCATTATATCCGGAAGTTGGTTTTACATGGAAACATCTGCTTGGATTTTTCACATGGCCGTTATTATATCAGGATATGGTAAAGAGATTTCCTTCTGGCAGTTGTTTTGTTGAGGTAGGGGTATTTGAAGGCAGATCATTGGGTTTTTTAATAGCAAAAACGATTGAGGCAGGGAAGGATATAAAAATAACAGGAGTGGATCATTTCAAAGGACAGAGTAATAACCTGGCATGGAAAGTCAGGGATAACCTTGGTCTTGTCAGTGATAAATATACTTTGATAGAAGATACAAGTGTTAATGCATCAAAATTATTTAAGGATAAGTCAGTTGATTTTGTATTCATTGATGCAGGACATGATTATGATGATATTAAATCAGATATTACTGCATGGTTGCCGAAAGTGAAAAAAGGAGGAATTATTGCAGGACACGATTATTACTACCCTGATGTTATGAGGGCAGTAAGTGAAACATTTAAAGTTGATTTGAAATACGAAAGCGAAAATTGTTGGTTATATGTCAGCGACTAAAGGATTATTCGGGAAATATTTGAAACGGGTGTTTATTGAAACGGGTTCTAACTATGGAGATGGTATTCAACAGGCATTGAACGAAGGATTCAAAGTAGTTTATTCAATAGAGATAGATACTGAGAGATATAATTCCTGTGTGGAGAGATTTAAGGATAATCCTGACGTTCATTTGATATTAGGGGATACTATTGTGGGATTGAATGGATTATTGAAGATAATAGATGAACCTGTTACCTTTTGGCTGGATGCACATAAGGGCAATGGGAAATCTCCTTTGATGAAGGAATTAAGTATTATAGGTAATCATATGGCGAAATCACATACGATATTAATTGATGATCTGCGGGACTGGAAGATAGGAACATGCGGGTTTGATACTGAAGTATTGAAAAAAAGATTGACGGATATTAATGATAAGTATAAATTTATTCTTGAAGATGGTTATGTATCTAATGATGTTTTAGTGGCATATGAATAAGGTTAAGTTCCATTATGGCAATAATCCTGTTCCGTTTGATGTAGATACGGAGAAAGATGTTGATGTGTATATAGATGAGTTTAATCGTAATCCTATACATAACGGCAATATCAGGATTGTTGTGTTGGAAGAGCCAAGAAAGAATTATATCTATAGAGTAATGAAAGCCAATCCACACAGATATACTTATCTACTTACGTTCCATGAAGAATTATTAGGGATGAGTCCCAGGATCAGAAGATTTCTTATGATGAATGTATGGATGAAAGATTATGTCCCAAAAGAAAAACGATTCAGTGTATCTACTGTTGTAGGGGGGAAGAATGATACTTTAATGAAAGGATATGAATTACGTCACGAATTATGGAGAAACAGAGATCGTATAACTATTCCAAAGGAGTTTTACCTGAGTGGAAGTGCCAAAAATTTCCATACATTTGTTCCATGGACGGAAGTGGATTATACTAATGAACTTGTTTTGGGGGATACTAAAAAACCGTTATTTGATTCAATGTATCATATAGCAATAGAAAATACTTCGATAAAAAATTATTTCTCCGAGAAATTACTGGATTGTTTTCAGACAAAGACAATACCGATTTATTACGGATGTACCAATATTGGAGAATATTTTAATACTAAAGGGATATTTGAGGCAAAGGATATAGATCAGATTATAGAATGGTGTAATGGATTGACACCTGAATTATATTTTGATTTACTTCCTGTGATAGAGGAAAATTATCAGAAATCAATGCAGTGGTGTAATCCAAAGAAACAACTGGAAGATAAAGTGAGGGAATTAATTAATGAATAAGACGGTAGTACTGGTATTAAGAAGCGGGGGTGATTTCCATTTATGTGACGTAGAACTTATAACCCGTCATATTAAAGATAAATGGATGTCAGGCAACCCCCGTATTATCTGTTTATGCGATAAAATTTCTCAGCATTATGATTTAGGCAACTATGAACTTATTCCGCTTAATAATGATTATCCAGGTACTTGGTCACGTATGATGCTTTATAGTCCTGATATGGAGAAATACAGACCATTCCTGTATATTGATCTTGATACTGCAGTTATTAATTCCCTTGAAAAGATATTTGAGTTGGTGAAGGATCCATGTATGTTCATCCCCTTAGAAGATTTCTACCAGAAAGGACAACTAGCAACGGGACTTGCATGGATTCCTGCCAATTCAGAGAAGATAAATGGTGTATGGGAGGCATGGAAACGAGAGAGGGGCAAGGGATTCAGGATGGATACATTTTTAAGAAAGAATATTGTGCCTGATACATTCTGGCAGAGATTAACAAATACTATACAGGATTTTAAACCGAGAAGAAGTCAGTTATTGCAACATATCCCTGACGGTACTGATTTAGTTTGTTTTCATGGCAAGCCACGCATACATGATGCAGTATATATTGGATGGGTGAAAGATTATGTTAATTATACCTCAAAACCAAAGGTAACTGTTATTATTCCTTATAACAAGGATAGAGGATGGTTAAAAGATGCCATAACAAGCGTTCCTGATGGGGTACAGTTGATTTTAAGTCAGGGGCAGGGTAATTGGCCGGAGAACTTTAATAAGGTCTTAAATCAGGTAAAAGGGGATTATGTGAGGTGGTTGCATGAAGATGATATGCTTACTGAAAATTGTATAGAGGATTCTGTGAACGCAATAGAAGAACAGGGGGTGGATTTTATTCATGGGGATGCCACTGAAATATCTATGAATAACGGAAAATCTCTTTATTATGTTCCATCAATTAAGATTCCAACAGAAAAAGATTTGATTAACAAGAATGTTATCCATAGTGCAACATTGATGTATAAGAGAGAAGTGTTTGAAAAATTTAAGATGGATGAGACTTTGAATACATCAGAGGAGTATGAATTTAATCTTAGGTTATTACATAATGGATTAAAAATAGGATATTGTGCAACTACACTGGCTTTTTATCGTAGACATCCACAACAGAAAGTAAGGGTAGTGAGTAGTATTAAAAAAAATAAGGAACATGAATTAATAAGGGATATGTACAGATGATAATGCCTTCTCCTACATTGGTTTGTGGAATACCACGTTCAGGCAGCAGTGCAATCGCAGCTACTATTAACCTGTGTGGTGCATTTGGGGGTATTATGTCAAAGAGAAGTATGTATAGTAACGATAAGATACGTGAGATACTTTTAAAACCATATCTTGACAGGTTGAATGTGGATGTTGATGGGCAGAATCCATTGCCTGATATAAAAACGGTGATTGTACCTGCATATTGGAGGGATAGGGTTGAACAGGTTATTAAAGATGAGGGGTATAAAGAAGGTGCATGGATGTATAAAGATTCGAGGTTGATAGTAACGTGGCCTTTATGGAACATATCATTTCCTGATGCCAAATGGATAATTGTAAGACGCAGGACAGGTGATGTTATCCAGTCCTGTATGAAAACAGGGTATATGAAAGCATTTAAAGATGAAACAGGATGGCTTGGTATGGTGCAGGAATATGAAAAACGACTTATAGATATGATCAATGAAGGTATTGATCATCGGATAATATGGCCTGAGAGGATGGTTGATGGTGATTATCAACAGATTTATGATATATGTGAATGGTTGGGATTGACCTGGAACGAAAAGGCAATGGAGCATATACAAAGATTATTGTGGAAAAATATAGAAAGGAGTAAATATGTCAGCAAGAGTAACACATAGTGAAGTAAAAGCAATAATGGATAATTGTACTGTGGCAGATGGTACGGTAGATACTTTTATTGCAGCAGGGACATTGATCATAGATTCGGTATTCGGAAGTACCAATGCAGATGCTTTGACAAAAGAGATTGAGAGGTGGTTTGTGGCACATATGCTTGCAAGCACCCTTTCAAGGATGGCAAGTGATGAAAAGGTTGGTGATGCATCAGTTAAGTATACCGGATTATGGGGGAAACGACTTGAATCTACCCTTTATGGACAAATGGTAATGCAATTAGATGTCAGTGGTCAGATGGCTAATGTTGGCAAGACATCTGCCAGTATCTATGCAATAGAATCATTTGATACTAATTAATATGGGTATAGAGGCAGTTTTAAATCGGTTATGTGTTGATATTTGTGTCTACTGGGGCAATCCTGTCAATGATGGGGAAGGAGGGTTTACTTTCAATGAACCAAAAGAAATTGCATGCAGATATGAAGAAATGGAACAGATTGTTACCGATAAGCAGGGAACGGAGATAACATCAAGGGCAGTGGCATATGTCCTTGAAGATCTGGATGAGGAAGGGATGTTGTTCTTCGGTACGCTGGATGATCTGTATGATATATATAACACTGAGAGTAGCGGAGGGGCATTACCGCATCCTAAAAGTA
>Ga0315289_10005352_pt1 | contig 18972 bp, 22 predicted proteins | sample YL17G11_40_MG_FD_203452 | JGI IMG/M metagenome (GOLD analysis project Ga0315289, IMG submission 203452) | Sediment microbial communities from Yellowstone Lake, YNP, Wyoming, USA - YL17G11_40 | ecosystem: Environmental > Aquatic > Freshwater > Lake > Sediment | place: USA: Wyoming | collected...
CTTAAGGGATGAGTCGGACCGGGATGGGATGAGGATTGTGATGGAGCTGAAAAGAGATGCTCCGGCGGAGATCGCCTTAAACCAGCTTTTCAAACACACCCAGATGCAGACCACCTTTGGGGTAATCATGTTGGCTTTGGTGGATGGACAACCGCAGGTATTGAGATTAAAACAAATGCTTTCCCATTTTATCGAGCATCGACATGACGTGGTCACCAAAAGGACCCAGTTCGAATTAAAGAAAGCAGAAGGGCGGGCTCACATCTTAGAAGGGCTTAAGATCGCCTTAGATCACATAGATGCGGTGATAAAATTAATAAGAAGCTCCAAGACTCCGGAGGATGCTAAGAACGGTTTGATGAAGCAATTTAAGCTGACCGAAATTCAGGCTCAAGCTATTCTGGACATGCGGCTTCAAAGACTTACGGGACTGGAAAGAGAAAAGGTGGAACAGGAATATCTGGAGGTGATCAAGTTGATCGAAAAGCTGAAGGGGATTTTGGAAAGCAAATCCCAGAGGATGAATATAATCAACGAGGAGCTTTTGGAGCTTAAGAAAAAATATGGGGATGAGAGAAGAACCGAGATAAGAGAAGAAGAGGAGGAGTTCACCATCGAGGATTTAGTAGCGGAGGAGGATATGGTCATCACCATCACCCACTCCGGCTATATGAAAAGATTAAGCGTCACCTCATACAAAAGGCAGGGGCGTGGAGGAAGGGGGGTAATTGGGATAGAGACCAAAGAAGAGGATTTTGTGGAGCATCTCTTCATCGCCTCCACCCATCATTATATTCTCTTCTTCACTCCCAAGGGGAGATGTTATTGGATTAAAGTGCACGAGATTCCGGTGGGAGGAAGACTGGCAAAGGGGAAGCCAATTGTAAATATGCTGGATTTGGGAGAGGAGGAGAAGGTGGCCGCATTTGTGCCGGTGAAAGAATTCGATGACCAACATTTCGTGGTGATGGCTTCCAGAAATGGAGTGATAAAGAAGACTAAACTTTTCGCCTTCAGCAACCCCCGAAGGGGTGGAATAAATGCCATGAATATCCCCGAGGACGATAATCTGATCGAAGCACAAATAACTGATGGGAACTGCGACATTATCTTAGGCACAAGGCAAGGACAAGCCATAAGGTTCCATGAGGATAAAGTCAGAGATATGGGGAGAGGGGCTTATGGGGTGAAAGGAATAACTTTGGGGAAAGAGGACTTTGTTATCGGGATGGTAGTGGTAAAGAGGGATACAACTCTTTTGTCGGTTACTGAAAATGGCTTTGGCAAAAGGAGCAACATTTCAGACTATCGAGTGACTAATCGAGGGGGGAAAGGTGTCATCAACATAAAAGCCAACGAAAGAAATGGTAAAGTGGTAAGCATCAAAGAGGTTATTGACGAAGATGAGTTGATGGTAATTACCCAAAAGGGGATTATAATTCGACAGCCGGTCAAGCAAATAAAAGTTATTGGTCGAAACACGCAAGGGGTTAAGCTGATAAACTTAGATGCAGGGGATAAGGTGGTGGATGTGGCAAGGGTGGTTAAGAGTGAGGAGAACAACAATAAAGTTGAAAATCCCGCCACTGGCGGGGGTGAAGAGCCGACAGAAGTAGAAAGCAAAGAATAAGGGTGAATCCATCCCCTTTGTTGCATCGGGACTTTGTAGTCCCGATGCTTTGGCGTCAGGATAACAATATCCTGACGCAACACGTAGGATAATTTGAATGCTTTTAATGATATTTTTTGAGATCACAAATCCGAATCTGGATCTTGAGACCAGCACCTAATTCAAATTGGGTGCTGGTTCTTTTTAACGAATATCCATACATTTATTTTGTGGTACAAAATCCCCCTCACCTTAATCCTCTCCCCAAGGGGAGAGGAGAAAACAAACACCCTATACCCTAATACTGAATAGAGTGCAAGAAAAATTATGGAGAGCTTTACTGGATTAAGAATAGCCCTCATTTTCCTTTTGTTTATCTTGCTCCTGAGGCTTATCCTGAAGGGATGGCAGAAGGTCGCAGTTGCCCGCACCGGCAAGAACTTTAAGTTTCTTTTGACCAAATCTCCTTTTTCACATGACGCCACCTGGCGAGACGTCAGATATTCGATTTTAGTGATAGTCGATTCGATCATATCCATAATAATTTTGATTTGGGTAATAGAAAAGCTCTTTTGACCTCACCCCATTAATCCCCCTCTCCATACTTATGGAGAGGGGGAAATAGGGGGAGAGGTGTTTGTTGGTCGAGGGTGAAGGGGGAAGATGTAGGACGGGCTTCCCGCCAAAGGCGGGGCTACCTGACAACACGGATACTCCTCCGGCACAGAATGTCGGGTAGCTCCTTCAGGCCGAGACTTTCCTTCGACATCCCGCCTCTGGCGGGAGACGAAGTGCAGGACAACTCTTTTCGGTCGCAACCTCATTTGAGTCAACTGACCGACCTACCAAACTGAAGAATCTGAACTTTCTGAACAATCTGAACAATCTGGACTTTGTTTTTAAAATTTTTTCTTCAGTAGTAACCATATAGCGAGAGATCTGAAAAAATCGTTTTTGCGGGGCTGGGAGCCCTTCAGGGTGAATCCCTTCAGGATGAACCCCGCCTACGCGGGATTAAGTCATTGTTATTCAATACCCGACCGCGTAGGGTGGGCTCTTAGCCCACCGAATTCTGGCACTTTTTCAGAGACCCCATAGCCAATCCTTGACTCTCTTTTCACCCAAATAGTTGGCGTCCTCACACGAAATGGGAGAAGGGTGAACAAGGGAATCGATTTTTAGAAAATGGACATTGTCTTTTTCCATACATATCTCCTCCACTAACAGGCGCCCTATCCCCATCCCCATCGATTTGAGGGTAAAATTGTTTATGTTCATTGAGGGGCAAGGAAACGCCACTAAAGTGGCTGGGAATGAGAGAAAGGAGAGTTCTAACTGACTTTAGTCAGGTCTAGGTGCTTACGCCACTAAAGTGGCTAAGAAATCGAACCCGGTGGGTCGCATGAATGCGACCCTTACAGTGTCTGTCTGTAAATCGGGGGAATCAGTTGTAGGGGCTTGATTCATCAAGCCCGACAAGACTCACCACAAGTCCATCATTCGTCATGTTTTTCTAAATTCCCCTTGCCTTTTTCCATTTTTGAGTTATACTCCTCTTGATTTCACGATACCAAAGACGTAGAATTTGGTCAACCCGCTAACCTCAAAACAAGGAACTGAAAGGAGGAAGCAAATGTCAAGAAGGCTAATGATAGTGATCTTAGCAGGTATGGTTTTTGCGGGCATTTTTGCTTCAACTATACTTGCAGGAACTCCTGGAAAGATAACTCCCGAAAGAATCCCTTTAGATCAGATTGTTCCATCTTCCCCCACGCCACTAACCGGCGACAAGGGCTTTTGCTTGATTCAAAGTGATTCTCTCACTCAACTTCTCTGGTATTCTGTTGATTTTGAGGCAGGCGACGGGTTCGTATTATATATGGATCCAGCAAAATGTGGGTTGCCAGATCCTTACCCCTTTAAGATAACGGATGTGCATTTCTACATTTACGGATGGACGGGAGAGAATCCCCCAGTTTGGCCCGTGGAGATTCAGGTCAATATATGGGATTTAAATGGTGGGGTTAAATGTAATGGTCCCGGAAATCTTTTGTGTTCCCAGACCTTCACCATACCGATAGACTCCTCTTTTGATTCGTTAAGCAGACCGATGAACCTCAAAATAGATTCCCTCTGGTGTGCATATAACCCTTTCTTTCTGGAGATCAAATATACCAGTGGAACAGGTCCTCCATATCCCCGCCTTGTAATGACTGACATCACCGATCCTCCGGATACCTGTGACGCTTGGTTTCTCTGGCACGAAGACGGTAATTACTATGAATGGTATAACACTTGGGATGCACCTGTTCCTGGATACCCGATCATGCGGATAACCGGATATACTCAGCAGTGTTATCCATTTATCTATGGCGATGCCAACGGAGATGGGGTGATCGATATTAGTGACGTTGTGTATCTGATAAATTACCTCTTCATACACGGACCTGCGCCTGTGCCTTTGGCGGCTGGGGATGCCAACTGTGACGCCGTGGTTGATGTTTCCGATGTGGTGTATCTCATCAACTATCTGTTTGTCGGTGGACCGGCGCCGTGCAAGTAAAGACAGGTTAAAGGTGGAAGGTGATAGGCTAATCCCCCTTAGTCCCCCTTTGAAAAAGGGGGATTACAATCTTAGTTAGGTGGTTATGTGGCAGGGTGAGGGCACCCTGCCACAACGTTAACGTCGCGGATGAGGTAGTAGAATTTCAGTTTTTTAATCCCCCTTTATAAAAGGGGGAGATTCCTTTTTCACCTCTTTGGAAAAGAGGGGTTAGGGGAGATTTTACAGTTCGTCCTGAGCTCACTGTCGAAGGATTGAACTGGATTTAATACGTTTTGCATTAGTTTCCCCCCAGCAAATGGAGGCAAGAGAGAAGACGGTGGTGACTGTCTGAGAGTGCAGAACATCTGGGTAATAAGATTTTAAAATCCCGGCTCTGGTAAGCCCGAAGTCTGGGTCTTGAGATCGGGATTTTTTATGGCGACACGTTTTTTTTTAAAAAATTTGTTTTGGTGCAAAAATTTTCTTGACAAGGGGGTGGTAAAATGCGTATAATCTTTCGCCAAAATTCGGCAGGCACTTTTTCAAAATCCCCCTTAGGGGGAAGTTTTTACATAGAAGTGCGGTGCTACGTTTTATTCTTTGGTATCAATAAATTTAGTTAGGAGGTGGGAAAAATGAAGTGTGCTTCCTGCGGAGAAAAAATAAAAGGGGAACCCGTATGGAAAGAGGACGAGTCATACTGCTGTGAAGAATGTGCGGATATGGGGCCGCTTGAAGAAGAAGAGGAAGAAGAAGAAGAACAATAGCATTTATTAATTCCCAAGAGTAAACTCCGGCAGTTTTTCCCATACGAGCAGACGCTCCCGTATGGGGGTCTTTGTGATTAACTGCCCGGAAAACGTGTCTTTTTACAATTTAACCTCCCCGTCTGCGGCGGGATTTTCAACCACAGGAGGTGAGATCAATGCCTTGTGGGTCACCCCATCCGAAGGGATCCAAAAAGGGTAGCGGCACAAAGACCACTAAGAAGAAATAGGTGCCCTTGAGTTGCTAAAGAGCCCCCGAGCATTTATGGTGAGAAACCAACCAGAAGCTCGGGGGTTTTTTCTTTTGTGTAGGACTATTCTTTGGGAGTCTTCTTCAAAATAGTTACTAAAGCAAAAACTTAAGGTTGCACCGATCCGGCCTTTGGGGGAGCTACTTCAGCCCTTCTTGTCACAACTCTCTATTTCATGTAGACGAGGTAGGAAGTAAGGTTTTCAAATCATCAACCTTAATAAAGTCCTTTAGGGTGAATCTTTAAGATTCTTATTCTTATCAAGAATTTCAGCCCCTAAAGCAAAGGGGAGCCTTCTTAAAAAACTACAACTCTCCGAAAGTTCACCGCCTTTGCCAGGTCCATGCGTTCTTTTTATCCTGCTTTAAGCATCTTTTTTGTTGACTCTTGTCTTGATTTCATTAGATTTGTTCTGTGGTCAATTATTCATATGGACGCGTATGTATCTAAAAAAAGATATATCGAAAAGCTTAACGGCGAGGATCAATAAAATGAAGAAAACAATACCGTTCTTGGTTTTTGCTTCTATCTTACTTTGCTTTTGGGCAGATGCGTATCCTTCCCCGCCTTCGGTCTTCGACCCTGAGGGCTCAGACCGAAGGGCGGGATCTCCGACAAACGAATTTGGTCGGACCTTAGAGATGCCGGCCTGGGGTATGATAGAATGGAGCAGTGCCACCCTTCCTAAAGGATTCTGGTATCCTAGTTTTGAATTCAGCTATGTTCACTCTGAAAGTTATTTTTTGGCGGGCAAAGAGGTGGATTTTCCCGGAGGTCGCGACTCCACCGCCTATATTTTAGGTACCAGATTACTTTATGGACTCTCGAACAATTTTAGTCTGGGTGTTTATATCCCCTTTATGCTGGATCAGAAAGTAGACAGCGGGATGTATGGAACAAAAATCAAGATGATCTCAGGCGCCTCGAATTTTGGGGATGTTCGGCTCTGGGCAAAATATCATTTCATAGATAGATATTTGTGGTCAATGGCAACAGAGCTGGGCTCCACCTTGCCCACGGGCAAACCTCATAACAAGGTATCTTCCAAAGAGGCGGCCACAGGGGATGGTCAGACAGATTTGAATTTAGGTTTAAACGGAGACATTTTACTCACCGAGGAAAGCTTCATCAAATTGGACGGCCAGTTTGTCTATCAATTTAAAAGAACTTACAGGGAAAAGGGAGAAAAAAAATTAATCGGTGAAAAATTAGGAAATTCGTTTGGGGCGGATGCGGGGTTTGTCATGAATTTCCAAAATATGGGGTTTGGGGGAACCTTGCAGTATGACTTTTGGCAAGCCACCAAACGGAATAACGCAGTGATAACCCCTGACTGCGACCTGTTCAATCTGCTTCTACAACTTTCTATAGGTAATTTATCACCGGAAAAGCAAGGGAAACTGGCTTTTACTCTTAATTTCCCCCTGACCGGTAAGAACGCCTCAACCACCTATAGGCTGGGGATCAGCTTAAAAACCATTTTCAGATGAGAAAGTTGCGAGGACGCCGAATAGATCAATATATTTTTAGGCGGTGTAAAGATTTATTTTGAAAAGGTCAATAACCCTCTGCTCTACGGATATTACCATCCTCTTTCTTGTTGACAAATATGGCTTTTTGAATAAAATTTCAAGAGAGATTAATGTCGGCAAAGAGTTGTAAATAAATTAGGGAATCTGGCGAAAATAGATATAGTGATAGGTTGAAAGGAAAACTTGAGCGATAAAGATATAATATTAGAAGGCGTGGATATCCACAAGAGCTTTCCAACTGGTGCGGGGACGCTCCACGTATTAAAGGGAGTAGACATCGGGGTGAAAAAAGGCGAGATTGTGGCAGTGGTGGGTGCTTCCGGCGTGGGAAAAAGCACTCTGCTTCATATTCTGGGAGCTTTGGATAGACCCACAAAGGGAAAGGTGAATTTGAATTCGACCGATATCTTCTCCTTAAGCGACAAAAAGCTGGCTCGTTTTAGAAATAAGACCATGGGATTTGTATTTCAGTTTCATCATCTTCTGCCGGAGTTTTCGGCTTTGGAGAACGTGATGATGCCCAAGCTTATCGCAGGAGAGGAAGAAAACTCCATTAAAAAGATAGCAAAAGACCTGCTTTCGGAGGTGGGGCTTTTGGATCGAGCAGATCACAAACCGGGAGAGCTGTCTGGGGGAGAACAGCAGAGGGTGGCGGTAGCACGCGCTTTGATCAATGATCCGCAGGTGGTGATAGCGGATGAGCCTTCGGGCAATCTGGACAGAGCTACCGGGGAGGAGTTGCATAACCTGATAAGTCTCCTCAATCAAAAAAAAGGACAAACTTTTATTATTGCCACCCATAATCAGTTTCTGGCTCAAAGGGCTCATAGAATCATAACTTTGGTCGAGGGGAAAGCGTTTTCAGTTAATAACTAATACAAACGTGGGAAATGCGTATGCATCTCCTTTAAGTTTACACCCCCCTCACCCAAGCCCTCTCCCACAAGGGGAGAGGGGGCTTCATAAACCTCTCTCTGGATGAGAAGGGCTGAGGGAGAAAGTGATGCGTATGTATTCATACGAATTATGTCAACTTATTTAATTCATTTGGTATAATACAAAATTTAAAAAGCAAAATTAAAAATTCCAGTTTAAAATTCAAAGTTTGATGATAGCAGAATAACTTTTATTTTTTGGTTGAAATTTTGAATTTTTCATTTTGAATTTTGGACTTTTATGCTGTGTCAAGATTGTGGAAAAAGAGAAGCCACGGTTCACCTTACCCAGGTGATCAATGACGAGAAGACAGAGTTGCATCTGTGTCGGGAATGCGCGGAGAAGAGGAGATTTCACACTCCCTTTGAAGGAGCACCCTTCCCTTTGGCTGAGTTTTTGGCCAGCATGCTGGACCAAAGCCTGATTAAAAAACCAAGCAAGTTTTCCGACACGAAATGCCCCACCTGCGGAATGTATTTTTCCGATTTTAGCAAGACCGGGCGTTTAGGGTGCGGAAACTGTTACTCCACCTTCAGAGTTCAGTTTAACGATCTTTTGAGAAAAATTCATGGCTCCACTCGCCATCTGGGGAAAGTTCCCCACATGCCCGGCGATGTGATGAAACCCCTAAGAGAGGAAAGAAAACTGCAGGAGGAATTAAAGAAGGCTATAGAGGAGGAGGATTTCGAAAAAGCCGCTCGATTGAGAGATCGGATTAAGACTTTAAGCAATAAGAAATGAGTGCCTTTCCGCTCTCGACGGATCCTTTGGGAAAAGAAAAAAAGCATAAAATTGAAAAAGCAAAATTCGAAATTGCAAAAGCTAAAGCCAAACAGGGAGAAAAGACGGGAAAATTGCCATGGTAAAACAGAATCTAATTAAAGAATTAGAAACATTCGAAAGCAATTTCAAGTGGATCGATAAGCATTACGAAGCCCTAAAAAATAAATATCCGGATCAGTGGGTGGCGGTATTCAATAAAAGGGTGGTAGGAAACCACAAAAATTTAAAGAATGTTATTAGGAGATTAAAAGAGAGTTTTCCCGAAGATTATGATCATATCGCGGTCGAATATATTAGCACAAAGAAGATCGAGCTTATTTTAGGTGCCTTGTGGAAATAAGGGGATTCTTTAGAAAAGAGGATAATGCCGCATATGTGATAGCCACGCTTCTATCCATAGAGTTCAATATTCACAGGCCGGTTCGATTTTTAATTGATACCGGTGCATCCAGGACCATCATTTCCGATATGGATGCAATTAAGTTGGGAATCGACCATTCCTTACTTCCAAGGTTTAAAGCTGGAACAGCAGGGATTGGGGGAGTGGTTGAGACTTATTTTATTCGAGATGTGAAATTGATCTTTAAAACCCAAGAGGGAGCTCATGTGGAAAAGATGGATGAGGTCTACATTCTCAAACATAAAATTGGAGATGAAAGGATAAAAAGGATTCCAAGCCTTTTGGGGCGGGATATTCTGAATAAATATCAACTCCTTTTGGATAGAAGGAGCAATAAGGTCATAATTACTGATACACCGTAATTCAAGGAATAGTGCATCAATACCTTCCTTTCGACTTTGCCCTTCGGTCTGAGCTCAGGGTCGAAGACTCAGGGACGGTGAGCAGAGAGGCGAGCCTTAAAAAAAGTCCAGATACCTTCTCTTTTGAGGTCTTTTGGTTTTCAGATTGTTTTTTGAGTCTTAATAAGAAAGGTGAGCAGGAAATGTTTGAGGATATGGTGAAAGCGCCAGCAGTTTGGCTTTCGGGGGAGGGTCCTTCCTCACAGATTGTCCTCTCCTCCAGAATCAGATTGGCGCGAAACATATCTGCTTGTCCCTTTCCGTCAAAGGCAGATACCGACAGCCGGGAAAAGGTCTTATCCTTCATTAAATCGGCCATAGATAAAAGCCCCATCCTAAATCAAGGCCTGTTTGCAAGATGCAGTCAGCTGGATGATTTAGACAGGAATTTCTTGGTGGAAAGGCACCTGATTAGCCTTGAATTTATGCATTGCAAGAACTCTTCAGCCCTTTTTATCGGTGAAGGGGAGCGGGTAAGCATCATGATCAACGAGGAGGATCACATAAGAGTTCAGGCCTTACAATCGGGTCTGGATATAAAAGCGGCTTGCCGGACAGCGGATAAGATCGATGAAGAGCTGGCTCGCTTTTTGGAGTTTGCCTTTGATCCGGAATTCGGTTATCTCACGTCATGTCCCACCAATGTGGGGACGGGAATGAGGGCCTCAGTTCTGATCCATTTGCCTGGATTGGCTTTGACCAGAGAGATCGAGAACGTGATCTCTCAGATAACTAAACTGGGGTTGGCGGTAAGAGGATTTTATGGGGAGGGTTCAGATGTTTTAGGGAGCCTCTTTCAGGTCTCCAATCAAACCACTCTGGGTCGCTCCGAGGGGGATATCATGGAGAGCTTAGAAAGAGTTACCCAACAGATAATCGAATACGAGGAAAATGCCCGTAACCGGCTTTTTAAAGATGCTAAAGACGAGATCGAAGATAAAATCTGGCGGGCTTATGGAATTTTGAAATTCGCCCGGGTCTTAAGCTCCGAAGAAGTCTTGAACCTCCTTTCCGCTATTAGATTGGGGATTGGGACAGATACCATAAAGGGAGTGACCCTGTCTCAAATAAATGAAGTTTTGGCTTTAACCCAACCTGCCCATCTCCAGAAATATTTCAACAAAAAGATGGACCCCGGTGAAAGAGATAGGGTGAGGGCGGAGCTGGTTAGATCAAAATTAAGTGGCTGAAGTGGGTCGACTTTAATTTGAAAATTTCGTATGAATGCTTCCTATCGAAAAGAATAAGGCTTTTTATCTTCCATGGATCCAAAATTCGGACAAATAACCTTTGACTTTTTGGGGTTTGTTGCGTAATTTATAAAAGGAAGTAATGTGTGGTGGAGGGATGGTGTTAAGTTGATTTACAGAGGTCTTTGAAGAAGTGCCAGAATTCGGCCCGCCTAGGGCGGGCCCTACGCGGGCGAGTATTGAATAACAATAACTTAGTCCCGCGTAGGCGGGGCTCCCAGCCCCGCAAAAAATGATTTTTTCAGAGGTCTCTTACGACGGACCATGTTTTTAGTCCGAATTCTGGACCCGTAGGTTCGCTTTTTCACTTGGGAAAACAGAACGGAGGTTTTTTAGATGAATGAGATGTTCACAGAAAGAGCCCGAAAAGCTATCGAATATGCCCGGGATGAGGCGCTCCGGCTTAAACATGATTATATCGGCACGGAACATCTCTTGTTGGGTCTGTTACGCTTAGGCGAAGGAAAAGCCATAGAGATTTTGACCGATATCGGAATAGACCTAAACGAGCTGAGGCAGTCCATCGAAGACGTGGTGCCACCTTCAGGGGGGGGGACTTTGACTATGGGTCAGCTGCCCCTTACTGCCAGAGCCAAGAAGCTTTTGGAGGTTTCTGGACAGGAAGCCAGAAGTTTAAGGTCCAAAGATATCGATACTGAGCATGTCCTTTTGGCGATGTTGAGAGACGAGGAGGGGGTGGCGGCCCAGGTCTTATCCATGTATGATGTAGACTATAAGGAAGTTTACGAGGAGCTGAAAAATATTCAAACCGGAAAACCGTCTTCCTATGCCAGAAAAAGGAAGAAAAGCAAGACTCCGGCTTTGGACCACTTCGGTCGAGACTTGACTGAGCTGGCTCGAAAAGGTAAACTGGATCCCATTATTGGAAGGGATAGTGAAATAGAAAGAGTCTCTCAGATCCTTTCCCGGAGAAAGAAGAATAATCCAGTCTTAATTGGCGAACCCGGGGTGGGCAAAACCGCCATTGCCGAAGGCTTGGCTCAGAGGATAGTGGCGGGTAAAGTCCCCCAGACCTTGCAGAACAGAAGGATCGTCTGTCTGGATATGGCCTCTCTGGTTGCGGGAACCAAATATAGGGGGCAATTCGAGGAGAGGATGAAGGCGGTGATGAATGAGATCATAAACTCAAAAGATGTTACCCTCTTCATCGATGAATTACACACTATCGTCGGTGCCGGAGGGGCGGAGGGATCCCTGGATGCCTCCAACATATTCAAACCTTCCCTCTCCCGAGGGGAGATCCAGTGTATCGGTGCCACTACATTGAATGAATACCGGAAATATATTGAAAAAGATGGGGCACTGGAGAGACGTTTCCAGACGATTGTGATTAATCCACCCTCGACGGAAGATACCATAAAGATTCTTTTAGGGTTGAGAGGCAGATACGAGGAACATCATAAGATAAAGATCTCGGATGAAGCCATCCAGTCCGCGGTGAAATTGTCGGATAGATACATTACCGGTAAGTTTCAGCCAGATAAAGCTATCGACGTGATAGACGAAGCCGGCTCTCGGGCACATTTAGCTACCTGCACTCGCCCGGAGATATTTGACAAACTCGAACAGGAGATAGCACGGATACAAACGAATAAGGATAAAGCGGTCAAAAATCAAGAGTTTGAAAAGGCGGCTTGTCTGCGGGACGAGCTTAAATTCAAAAGAGAAGAACTGGAGCAGACCAAAAGAGATTGGGAACAGGGAAAAGGTCGAGAGACGGTCACCTTGACCGAGGAGGATGTCGCAGTTGTGGTCTCCAAGATGACCGGCATCCCTCTCTTTAAATTGGAAGAAAAAGAGTCTAAGAAGCTTTTAAGAATGGAAGAGGAGCTGAAAAAATGGATTGTAGGACAACAAGAGGCCATAACGGCCATTTCCAAAGCAATTCGACGAAACAGAGCCGGCTTGGGCGATCCTCGAAGGCCCATCGGCTCCTTCATTTTTTTAGGTCCCACCGGAGTAGGGAAGACTGAACTGGCACGGGCTTTAGCCGCTTCCTTGTTTGAGGATGAAAACTTCCTGGTCCGAATTGATATGTCCGAGTATATGGAAAAGTTCTCTGTCTCTCGGTTGATCGGTGCGCCTCCGGGTTATGTCGGCTATGAGGAAGGTGGACAATTAACCGAAAAAGTGAGAAGGAAGCCTTATTCGGTGGTCCTTTTGGATGAGATCGAAAAAGCCCATCCGGATGTCTTCAACATACTTCTACAGATGTTCGACGATGGGTCTCTGACCGACAGCTTCGGCAGAAGGGTCGATTTCAGAAATACGGTGGTCATAATGACCTCAAATTTAGGCGCCCGGGAGATCAAGAGGGGGAAAACTATGGGCTTTCAGAAGGGCGATTTGGAATCTTCCTATGACCAGATGAAACAAAAGCTCATGGAAGAGACCAAAAAGACCTTTAATCCAGAGTTTTTAAATCGAATTGATGAGATCATCGTATTCCATCCTTTGGGGATACCGGAAATTTTACAGATAATAGATATACTTTTGTCCGATGTAGCCAAGAGATTGGCAGACCGGGGGATTTCCTTCGATCTGACCCTGGAGGCAAAGAAGTTTTTAGCGGATAAGGGTTACAATCCTACTTTTGGGGCACGCCCCTTAAAGAGAGCTATCCAGAAATACTTAGAAGATCCTTTGGCTGAGGAGATTTTGAGAGGGCAGTTTGCCGGCGATTGTGATGTGACCGTGGATTGGAAGGAAGGAGAGGAGAAGCTTTCTTTTGTCATCAATGTAAGAGGGAGGGAAAAAAGCGAGACCACCAAAGAAAAATCTTTGACTTAGTGCCGTTCCAACTAATTCCGTTCCAGGTTGGAACGGTACAAAAACTGAATTGGTATGTACTATACATACATTTTGTTAAGTCTAAAAGATAATAAATTCTATACCGGAACAACCAATAATTTAAAGAAGAGATTTGAGGAACACAATAATGGAAAAGTAAGATCCACAGCTTCACGAAGACCTTTCAAGGTTATCTATTGCGAAGCCTGTATTTGTAAGGAGGATGCCTTTCGTCGTGAGATATACCTGAAAAGCGGTAAAGGGAAGCGATACTTGCGCAATAGGCTAAAGAGATATTTGGAGTTCACCCCCTCCTTCCAAAAGAACGGCGTTCATTAGGGATAAAAAGTTGGAACGGCATTAGAGAAAAATTTCACTTGCATAGATAAGTAAAGTTTATTATCTTTACTCAACCCAAAGTTGCCAACGCTAAAGCGAGGGCAATATTTGGGTTTAGTTTTGCTCAACGAGATTTGTAAAACATTTTATCGAAATATCTTTAAGTTGTGAGGAGACACGAACCTCGCATATCATTCCGAATGGTAATAAAAAAAGAAGTTCGGATATGAAAGAGTTAACCGCTCATTGCAGGCGGAGACGATTAAAGACTACAAAGAGAAAGGAGGTTAAATATGTCAGAACCAACAAGAGAGCAAAAAGAAAGAGCTTTATCTAAGGGCCAACGGGATGCCGAAAGAGACACGGGCGCTGGCCTAACAGATTTATTAACTCTTGGTTTAGCTGGTGACAGCTCGTATGACCCTCCGTCTGATCCGATACTCAAAGAGAAGTATAACGAAGGTTGGTATGGAGTGAAAGGGTAATAGAACTCTATGGTCCTTGAGGGACAAGTCAATTTCTGAATATGCCTGCGAGGGCGGCTAACATCGCATTTTGAGAGTCATTGTGTTACCCCAAATGCTTTGTAGTTCGCAAACCCTGGAAACATGGGGCGACACTCCGATGGGAAAGTATAACATTAATTCGAAAAGCTCAACATGGAATTATCAATAAGCGATGAAAAACTTAAAGAGATTATGAAAGAAGCCCTCATTGAAATTATTAAAGAAAAAAGAAAAGTCTTCTATGAAATTCTGTTGGAAGCAATAGAAGGGGTGGGTTTAGCTAACGCCATCCGGGAAGGAAGAAAGAATAAATTTGTGGGCGAAGATAGAATTTTAAAAATGTTAGGTTAAAAGTGAAAACCTATTTTGAAATGAAAAAGGGAATGATGGTTCTATTTTAAAGCTGCTCGCAACTGCAGACAGCATAGGCTAAAAGATTTTCTTCAAATGCTTCACACTTCTTTTAGTCTGTCGTAAAAGATAAAAAAGATTAACTGGAGATGAAACAATGAAAGAAACGGTTATAAAACTCCAGATTGAAAGCATGGAACAACAGTTAAAAATGCTTAAGAAAACAATTCTTAAGCCAAAGATTCTCAAAAAGTTTTCGGAACTTTACGGGATTTTCAAAGGCAAGATGAATCTCTCACTGGAGGAGATTAAAGGAGGTGGATTATATGACAACGAAGTCTATAAAAGATAGTCTTCTATCTCAAATTAATAAACTTCCCTATGACCTTCAACTTCGTGTTCTTGATTTCGTAAAGGCACTGATTCCCAAAGGGGTCGAGGGGAAAAGTCTGTTGCGATTCGAAGGAACTATTTCTGTGGATGATTTGCAACTAATGTCTAAGACTATAGAGGAGGGTTGTGAAAGGATAGACTTCAATGAATGGTAGATTCCTTCTGGATACAAATATAATTATTGCTCTATTTGCAAAAGACCCGGTGGTTCATGAACATCTAGCAAACGCTGAAGAGATGTTTATTCCATGTGTTGCCATAGGGGAGTTATATTTTGGAGCTTACAAATCAATCAAAATTCAAGAAAATCTTGCTCGTATAGATGAATTTGCTCTCAACAATGTCGTTCTTGCATGCAATACGGATACAGCCAAAAGGTATGGAGAGATAAAGAGCCGTTTGAAAGAAAAGGGTCAACTAATTCCAGAGAACGATATATGGATTGCTGCAATTGCTCAACAATATGCCCTTACAGTGGTCACAAAAGATGAGCATTTTGAGCTGGTTGAAAACTTAAAAATTGAATCATGGTAAAAAACAGTCTGCCCTCAACGGCAGGTAACAACAGGCTTAAAGATTTTTTGTCAAATACCGTCGCACTTTCTTCGCTGAGAAGGCACGATAACTCAAAAAGACATTCATCAGACAAGATTTATTTGTTTGTCTAGGAAGTCAGACACAGAAAGGATGAGGAAAAATGGCACATAAAAAAGGAGTGGGGAGTTCCAGAAACGGGAGGGATTCCCATGGACAGAGATTGGGAGTGAAAAGATTTGGAGGGGAGGCGGTTTTAGCTGGCACCATCCTGGTGAGACAAAGGGGAACGAAAATCCATCCGGGACAGAACGTAGGAATGGGGAAAGATGACACCCTTTTTGCCTTGGTGGATGGAGTGGTTAAGTTTGAACCCAAGGGGAAAGAAAAAAAAGTAGTAAGCGTCTATTGATTCTATGAAATGTTCCAGGTCATCTTTCACTTAAATCCCTCCTTTGGCAGGATCTTTGTGAGTGACCAATCACCTTTACCCTCGTCGACAAAGGATACCCCCGAAAACTTAAAAGGAATCATTAAATATGAGTAGTGTAAAAGAAGAGGCAAAAAACAGGTGACGTGGGATGACATCATGTATGAATTTTATGTGAAGAAAAAAATAGCAACCGGCATCAAAGCGGCAGAAGAAGGTCGTACAATTCCCCACGAGAAAGTTAAGAAGAAATTTCTTACAAAATGAAGATTATCTGGACTGAATCGGCTACCTTGGATTTGGAAAGTATTAGAGCCTATATTGCTAGGGACACAGAATATTACGGAATCCAGATTGATGAAAAGATAATAATAACATGAAAAAATCAGGTGGAATTTAAAATAAGAAAGAGTGTATTATGGGACTTACCACTTTAAAGGTTGAAGTAGGCAACCCTGCCACTCCAGAGAAGGTTGAAACAGTAGAGTTTTTGATTGATTCAGGAGCTATCTATTCTGTGGTTCCGGCTCCTATTTTAGAAAAGCTGGGGATCAAACCCTTGACCGAAGAAGAATTTAGATTAGCCAATGGAGAAACCATAAAAAGAAAAAAGGGAGTGGCTCTTTTCAAATATGATAAGCGGATTGGCGGAGCTGATGTCATTTTTGGTGAAGTCGGGGATAGTACTCTTTTGGGAGCATTTACACTGGAGGCTCTCGGTTTGATGTTGGACCCTTTGAAACGGGAGTTGAAACCAATTCCCATGTTGCTGGCACGAATTCTGTGTCTTGAGACCAGATATAAGGGATAACAGATTTCGATTTGGCTGGGTGTAGCTATTCTCTAGATGTATCCCGCCAAAGGCGGAGTGGTGAAGAGAACAAACAGCGGGAATTTCTATTGCTGTCCTACGGATCCAGAATTCGGGACTGTTCTTTGAAAACTAAATAAAGTATCTTGACCTTATGAACAACATTGCTCTCATCTTAAGCGGCTGTGGAACTTACGATGGTTCTGACATCCGGGAAGTGGTTTTAATTTCCTACGAGCTGGAAAAGAGAGGACAAAACCCGCTCTTTTACGCTCCCAATATTGAGCAAAAAGAGGTAATCGATCATCTAAATCAAGTTAGCCTTTCAGATAAAAGGAATGTTTTAAACGAATCCGCCCGCATGGCTTTGGGTCAGATCAAAGAAATAAAGGATCTCTACGGGAAGGATGTGGATGGCCTGATTTTGCCGGGTGGAAGGGGAGCGATTAACAACCTGGCTGATTCTCTGGGGGAAGAGAAATTCTTAAATGTGAATCCAGATATTAAAAGAATTTTAAGGGAGATTTATCGGAGAAAGAAGCCGATCGGGGCTTGTGGGCTTGCCTCTTTGATTGTGGCATCGGCGTTAAGAGACATTGTGGAGACTCCTTTAACCTTGACCATTGGAAAAGATCCTGAACTGATAAAGCAAATAGAACAACTGGGGGCAGTGCATGTTATATCCAGGGGGAGTGAGGCGGTGGTAGATTCTGAACATAAAGTTGTCTCCACCCCCTTGAGTTTATTGGAACTGAAAATTATGGAGATTTACCTGGGAACAGAAAATTTAGTTAGTGGCGTGTTAGATTTGATCAAATTAACTCAAAACAGGAGGAAGTATGCGTGAAGTATCCACAAAAGATATAATTAAGGCGGTAAGAGATTTGTGCATCGACGCCAATTATAATTTGGGCAAGGACGTGGAGGATGCTCTTGGGAAGGCATACGAAAAAGAAGAGTCTCCGGTGGGGAAGGCTACCTTGTCGCAAATTCTTGAGAACGTCCAAATCTCAAAACAGGGTGAATTCCCCATGTGTCAGGATACCGGCAATGCGGTCGTCTTCGTGGATATGGGGGACCAGGTCTTAATCAAGGATGGCAACTTGTTTGAAGCCATCAACGAAGGTGTCAGGCAAGGATATAAGGACGGCTACTTGCGAAAATCTATTTTATCTGATCCCATCGAAAGGAAGAATACCGGAGATAATACCCCGGCGGTTATTCATCTGGACATCGTAAAGGGTGATAAACTGAAGATCATCGTGGCGCCCAAAGGTGGTGGAAGCGAGAACATGTCCGAGGTCAAGATGATGAAGCCATCTGATGGGGTGGAGGGAGTTAAGGATTTTGTCATCGACATGGTGAAAAGATCGGGAAGCAATCCCTGTCCCCCGGTCATAGTGGGGGTGGGAATAGGTGGCAGTTTTGAGAAATGTGCGGAGATGGCCAAAAGAGCTCTTTTAAGGCCCATCGGTTCCAAGCATCCTAATCCCTTCTATGCAAATTTAGAGGCAGAGCTTTTGGAAAAAGTAAACAAATTGGGGATTGGACCGCAAGGCTTTGGAGGAACTCAGACCGCGTTGGCAGTGCACATCGAGACCTATCCCTGTCATATCGCCACCTTTCCAGCGGCGGTGAATATAAACTGCCACGTGGCAAGACATAAAGAAGCAGTGTTATAAATGGATTTTAATCCCCCTTTATCCCCCTTTATAAAAGGGGGAGTTAGGGGGATTATAAAAAATTGAAGTGGATTGGAGGATAAGGAATGGCACAGAAAAGAATAAAGACCCCTCTCACAGATGAGGTGGTAAAAGATCTGAAGATTGGTGATGATGTGTTGATTACTGGAGAGATTTATACGGCCAGGGATGCGGCTCATAAGAGGATGGTGGAGCTTCTGGACAAAGGGGAGAAACTTCCTTTTGACATTAAAGGTCAACTGATTTATTACGTGGGACCATCTCCTGCCAGACCGGGCAAAGTGATTGGCTCAGCCGGTCCCACCACCTCGGGTCGAATGAACAAGTATGCTCCCCGGATATTAGAAGCTGGCTCAAAAGGTATGATCGGGAAAGGAGAGATGGGTTCTGGGGTTCAGGATGCTCTCAAGAAATATACCGGCGTATATTTTGCCGCAATTGGCGGAGCCGCCGCTCTGATCGCTAAGTCCATAGTGGGGAATGAGCTGGTCGCCTGGGAGGAATTGGGAGCAGAGGCAATCAGAAAATACACGGTCAAAGATTTTCCTGCCATCGTGGTTCAGGATTGCCACGGCGGAAATCTTTACCAGGAGGGAGTGAAGAAATATCAGAGAGTTTAA
>Ga0315289_10005355_pt1 | contig 18968 bp, 21 predicted proteins | sample YL17G11_40_MG_FD_203452 | JGI IMG/M metagenome (GOLD analysis project Ga0315289, IMG submission 203452) | Sediment microbial communities from Yellowstone Lake, YNP, Wyoming, USA - YL17G11_40 | ecosystem: Environmental > Aquatic > Freshwater > Lake > Sediment | place: USA: Wyoming | collected...
CTTCCGCCAAAAGCTAGACATGTCATGAAGGATTACATTGCAAGATCGTTGGCGGCGGGAAGAAAACCAGATCCCAAGATTCTTGATAGATTAGAGGAAAGATCGTTGTTTTATAATGCTAAAACTGCTCGAATGGCTAAATTCAGGCTATCCCAAAAAGCGACTGCGGCAGCAAAGGGCATTGCAGATTCGTCTGATATACTTAGTGCTGGTTTGTGGGCATCACTAGGAAAAAAGGGATTAAATTTAGCAAAAGGAGCTTTACGCTTTGGCAAGGGAATTACTCCTGCTCTCGCTCTTTATCAAATAGCTAACAATTCTTCTGGAATAGCCGCCGGGTACGCCGCCGCAGGGGCTAGCGGATTCGGAGGAGATTGGGCGGCTGCAAATCTCAGCAAGGCAAAGGGTTACGTACAGGATTTGTGGCTCGGAGCAAAAGCAGTAGTTGGAAAGCCAATCGCCTTTATTGGTTATGACAACGATATGGCGAAGCAAGGACGCAAAGGTTTCTCGGCGACTTTGTCCGGATTTATTGGTGGCTCCAATCTCGGAACCATTAAATACGATATTGATCAGGCGCAGACTAGACTTACGAATGCCGTAGAAAGATGCCAAGCAATGCAGGTTGGACAATCATACGGAAGAGGCTATACAGAATGGAGAGAGGGGCTATATAAAGGTATATTTGATAGAGTAGTAAATTGTGACGCTATTGGATCGCTATTTAGGAAGCGTTAAATGGCTCTAGTAAACAGAGACTTGGTTATATCGTGGGGTGGATATACCATCTCGACGGCGAATAACCGTCTGATCAATGGCTGGACTTACAACGAAGATAGCTACGAAACGGCTTCAGTCCAGTTCGAGTATGTTGTTGTTGGGACTACTGATTCCGCTTTTGCTGCTGAATGCTCCGCTGCGGAAGCTGCGTTCCGGACTCCTCGTCAGGCGCTTTTGATAACACAGGGTGGGGTTCCTCTTCTAACCCTATCTCACGCTGCAAATACTGGATTTGATTCCATCGCTACAATCGTTAAAACAGGACAGGTTGGTGATACGGGTAGATCAAGATTCTATATTGTTCATATTTCGTTTGGACGTCCCGCTGACAATGTTGGGACAAATGGCAGGCGGATCGGAAGTATCGACGTTTCATATACGCCATCACGCCAGCGCATTGTTACAATTTCTGGTACTTATACTGTTCTGACTACTACTGCTAGAGCGCAGTACATGTCCGTGATCGATGCCTACTGTGCTTCGGTGATAACTGGACTGGGAATAACGCAGTACGAGCTTTTGGGAGAGCCTACTACAGACGAGAATGATACCAATAAGGTTATAGATTTTAATAGAGTATATAGGGAGATCATCTATCCGCAGGCGGGTTCGTCAAATGATCCTGCAATAGTAGGAGATTCCCTTTCAATCGAGATGGGAAGAGACGGGACTGAGGAAGGATCTGGAGAAGAGGGACTTCCGTATCACCTTGCAAATGTTGTTGTAACATATGATTGCTCGATTGATAAAAATATAACACAGGACTTGGAATCTAAATACAAGAGTATAAAATCATCTATACTTGATAAAATAAGATCTGGAATGGGAGTGTCTACTATCGGGATTCTGGAAGAGGCTCCTTCCTATGATTATACTGCCAATCGCATATCGGTTCGAATGACGATTGCTGGCGTTGTAGCGGGAACTCTGATTCATTACCACATATCAACAAAGCAAACAGCGGAATCTGGAAAGGTTTTCGTACCCGCGTGGACAGGCGATTCACTTAGTTATTATGAATTCCAAGGGCCATCTAAGGTTCTCAGAATTACAGTAACGTATAAGCGCACTCTTGGCGGTGGACAAAGAGGATTGGTTGGCGGTGCTGGTGGCGGACAAAACGTTGGTGGAGGCGCTGGGGGAGACTTGTTTGGTGGTGGAACATCCTGGGTAGGACAAGGTGGAGTATTCGGACGAGGAATGGGAGGAGATTTGTTTGGTGGCGGAACGTCTTGGGTTGGTGGTGGCGGAGTCGGAATTACATACGGACAAGATCCTGGCGGTGGATTATTCGGACAAACTCAATTGCCTACATCGCTTGGAAATGTTGTTGGCGCAGGTGGAGTTGATGCTGGAGCAGATGGCGCGAATGCTCCTGGTGGTGCTGGAGGTGGACAAGTTCAAACTTTAGATTCTAGATCTGGTTCAACTACCAGAACGGCCGCTGCTATTGTAATCTCCGAACCAGTTTGGAGAGAAATCTATAACGAATATGAATCTATCCCCCTCTTTGTAGGACTTCCAGATGGAGATGTTATCAATTTCTTAGATACAATTCAAACGAAAATTGAACAATGCATCAAGCCTATTTCTTCCAGTGGCGGAGGCGCTGCCACGGTAGCCACAGTCGATCCGCATCCTACGATGAATAGACGGTAAATAGGGAGGCTCAATTGCCTAAAGCAACTCTTGGCGGATGTGTGTTAATTGCATCACGTCCAGTTACATGGACTGTTTCCGCTGGCGTGTTCCCTAATACAGAAATATTTGATGTCATGCCAGAGGACGCCAAGAAACTTCTTGGTAAGATAGTACCAGTAAAACTAGAAATAGAAGGTGGAATAACAGTTTCGAATCTGTGGGTTATCGGTGAATCTCCAAGTTCCGTTCCTGCTGTTAGATGTTTAATAGTTTCTGATCGCAGATGGATGTGGCCTTACTCATATGTTTATAGACGTTTTAATATGCGTAAGAGGGTTGGTGTCAAGAGATTAACTGTACCCGGTAATCCTCCTCAAATTCAGGAAATCGGGGATACAGTCAAATTCCATGCGTGGAGTTTGAAAGAGGGTACTACGCCATGGACAGCAAAGGACGCTATTCAAAGCGTCTTCGATGAGGTGAACGCATTAGATCTTGGTGGAGAAGCGACGGTAATAAATAGGACTGAATTCCTCAATCAATTACCAATAGAAAATCTTATCATAGATGATGATGGTGACGCAGCAATTGAACGCGTACTCGGGTGTTGTCCCGGCTTGAAGGTTTGGGTTGATCTCAGCGGAAATATTATTATTGATTCAGAAAACAACCTGGCTGGAGTTGCAAACCAAGCAGCAAAGATTCTTCCAGAAATTGTTGGCGGTGGACATATCGTTACGGTTAGTAATGCAGTTCGACGTCCATACAAGATTACCGTTTTGTTTTCAAGGGAACACGAGCTTCGATTTGACTTTGCAGAATTAGAATCGTCAAAGATGACGACTGCTAGTCCTGTGGATACCAGAGAAGTAACAAATGTATTGCCAATCCCAGATTGGAAATTAACAATTGGTGGGGTTGATTATTGTCAAGGTACGTGGATATCCTTTCCTCAAGCATTTTCATCCTGGGGAGATGTAACTCCAGAATTCGGAGTCATGGATTACGATTGGCTTATGAAGTCACTCCTACCACACAATGGAATGTTTGCTATTGTTCAGGGATGGGCCGAACTAAACACCAAGGTTGATTGGACTGCAAGACTATCAGCTATTTCTCAGCATTTCCGCCAAACATACAGGATTAATCCTGGCTGGATGTCAAAGATCTCGACGTTAAAGGCAAATAGAATTGCTACTTTAGATCCTATTACTGGGAATAGATCGCCAGCAATAGCCTATTGCGATTATGTTTCGTTCTTCACGCAACGTCTGTGGAGCGATAATAAGAGAATGAATACTCCTCGTAATCTGGAATATGCCAGAAATTACAAGGGGTATCCATCACAAGTAGATGGAACGGGAGCGGTAATTGGTTCAGCAATTGATGAAAATAGCCAACCTGCACCAGCAGAAATTTCGGTGGTTGATCCCGATCTGGGTATCATACGAGCTGATTTCATCGTTGATCCTCTCAGATTAAGCGATTTAATTCTTCCTGGTAATATACTTTCGACTGCCATGCCTTCATGCCAATTAGATCGTAGTAATGGAAAATACGTTCCTATTACTCTTGATTCAGTAATTGATGGATGTGATAGAATACATATGCCAGCCTTGGATGGAAAGTTCAAGATTGCCTTCGTTTTGACAGCAACTCCAGCAGCGCCTAATGATACCAGACAACTCTATGGTGTTGATGTCATGCCGGGTGATATTGCTAAAGAAGTTCCGAACCTTGGGGTTTGCGCAGGCCCTGCAATGCAAATCAGAGTTTCGCCTACCGTTGAAACCGCTAGGTTTGCATGGAGTGATTTGCCTGCGGATGTAAAAGCAATTGAGGATTCATTCGGGGTTGGAAATGCTATCCCGTCGATGGAAGGCATCCGACATCTCTGTATTAATGGAGATGATAAGAATTTTGCAGCAAGCCTTCAATCCATCGCCAAGGCTGTTGCTGCACAATTCTACGCCACGCTAGTTGATCATCAAGTTGGTAGCGCAACTGGAATTATGAATGCATCCATGGCTCCGATTGGATGGATCAAAGCTATAATCCATGAACTCACAATGACAGGAGAACTTGTCACGCATCTAGCAATACCTGAGAAGGTTCCAGAAATGAACCTCTTCCGTTATATGGATGCTGGTACGCGAGCTTTGATTATGCACGAAATCGTTCAAAACACGAAGTAGAGGAAACTATGCCTAACGGCCCGCACATTTGGGATTCTCGTAGCGATGGGATTCTCGCGCTGCGCCACGAGAATTATGAAGAAGACTACATGCTTCAGCATAGAGCAAGTGTGCTCTGCGTTGAAGTGAAAGATAGATTACTTCCGCCTAAATATCCACGAGAGGCTGGACAGTGGCTTCTTCATTCAGAACCAAAAGTCGGTGACCTGAATAACGCGACATTCTGGCAGAAGAATACCCGTGAGATATCTGGCTGGAGCTTCGCGTGGCCTTCGATAACTATCAAGCCTTCTGGTGGAGCGGCGTCCACTGGCGGATCTACTGGTGGTGGTGCAGGAACCACAGTATCCTCTCTTGATTCGCATCCATCCGAACAGCAAAATACTCTAGGTATTATTCGTCGCACTGTTACACCGTCTGGAAATACCAGCGCTTTGCCTCCTGCTGGACAGAATACAAATACACAGACGCAGGCTATGCCGGAAAGCAAGCCAACCTCTGTCCTTCCGCTTAATGGAATGAAAGCGGATAATCGTTTCTCATCCAAAACTCCGCAATCACTCAGGGATATAAATAAGAAATTATGGCCTTTGTTCCCCGCTGGATTCGTTGGGATCACAATCGCGGATGTTTATGAGTCCATGCAACAGGACGTATTTCATCCCACTGATCCTCGGTTAGTTGTGGCACAGGGTTGCGATCCAGACATGGGTTCGATTGTACTTGGTATTAAGAGTAGCACTGGCGAGATTGATGAGAATTACGCCGCCAAACTCCAGAGCGCCTTCCGCGTGGTTAAGCGCCCGGATGGAGGAAAACTTCCGTATGGCAAATTCCCGTTTGTTGCGCTGAATATCGGACAGAGCGCCACTTTAGATAGTATAGGTGGCGCTATCTTTGCAGGTGGATCTGCTGGATTCCTGAATGCTGCTTATGGTGGGCCTTTGCATCCGGGTAGCACCAGCGATCAGCACAAGTTTGACACATCGGATGGAGTGTCTATTTGTTCAGCACATATCTCGTCTAATGCGTTATTCCTGTCGCCTACGGATGCCTCCAAGGACGGCCCACTCGAATTCCAAACCGATCCATTCCCAGCAGATGTTGGTAGCGGTAATAAAAAGATGGCGGTACATTTACAGTGGGATCAAAATACTCCTCACGATCATTTCACGGGCCCGAAAACAGGTAAGTGGCGTTGGTGGGCAGAATCGTCATTCACAGATTCGCCAGCGCAACCGTGTCGTCCCACGCCTCCGCCTCCAGGACCTGGTACTCCTACGGGTTCTCAGCCCGGCCGCATCACTGATATTGATAATGGCGCGCAGAATACTGGAGATATTGGTGCATCACAAATGCCAGGTAGCCATGGTGGAGCACCTCCACCAAATGCTGCTGGAGGACAAACAGTCAATCAGCCAGGAGGCTGGTACACCCCACAAGGTACTTATCCTACAGCGGATGAAATTAACGAGAGGCTTAATCCGCTTACTCCTGGTTATTCGGACCCCGGAGTACCAGGTGTTCCTGGATACGATCCCTATCAATCTGATCAACCATGGCTGGCTCCCAGTCCTACAGGTGGTTATCTGCCAGTAGGTTCCGAAGATCTGTCTGATGCGCAAATGATTGCTGGAGAAACTGGCGGATATCAGGTTCCAACGGAGATGGGGGGTGCAGGACGTCCGACTACGAATACGACAAACGAGATACAATCTCCAAGCACATCCACTGTTGGAAATCCAGTGAACCCTGGCGATCCAGTTACTCCGCAGGGAACTTCCTCAGAGACTCGTCCTCCTGTCGTTGGTAGAGACACAGGATATACTGCGCAGACTCCGGGTGGCACAACGACGTCGAGCGCAGGAACGTCTTCTCCTCCTGGACGTACCCCTGGCTACACGAATCGTCCGTGTGCGGGAATCGAATACCCCGGCACCGCTCCTGGCGGAACAGTATCAACGCCGGGAGATATTGTTATTTATGATCTGTGCGGAAGTGTTCTATCCACCAACGCGGAAGTCCCAACATTCACCACTGGTATTTTGTGTTCTACTGTATATAAGGTTGCGGCACCCGGCGTCAACTGGGCCTGTGGAATTCCTGATCTATCAACAGGAGGTGTTTCGTCTGGTTATTCGTGGCGCGTCAAGAATGGTGGACTCAGTTTCCACTATCACGATGCGAGTGCCAATAAGGCAGAGGCTGTAAAATTCACCCCAACGAGCCAGATAGCATTCAAATCAGGAACGAGTTTTTGGGGTACATTCGCTCACGCCAATCTTGCTGATAAAGTTTACACTTTCCCGAACCTAACCAATTATGTGGCTCTTAACTCGTGGACTAACGGACTCATGACGCCAGCGTATGTTCCGTTTGGTGGTGGAGATGGAGCATTAACCCAATCGATTCAATTCCAGTTCTCCGCAGGATTGCTGACACTTGGACAATCGTCCACAGCAACGGGAGCGCTTAAGCTCTATAACTCGGGTTCCCCAAATTATCTAACATTACAGACTGGCGCGACTGCTGCCAGCATCACTTACACGCTTCCCGCTGCTGCTCCTGCTGTCAGCGGATACGCTCTGGTGTCAACGACTGGTGGAGTCATGAGTTGGGCCTCAGTGGCGGGTGGAGTAACATCCGCAACTGGCACAGCAAACCAGGTACTGGTTAATGGTGGATCTGGAACACCAGTAACAGGCGCGATTACACTCACCACTCCGCAATCAATTGGCATTGCATCACAAGTCCAGTTTGGACGGATTGGAATTGGAGTTGCTCCGTCCTATCTCTGCCACATAGATTCCGACACGGGATCTCAGGCGCACCTGATGATCGAGGAGCATGACAGCGGATATGATTCCGTCTGGTTTGTCATGAGAAAATCCCGTGGTACGCACGCTTCGCAGAGCGGAGTAATCAACGGAGACAAACCCGCCAATATTTTCTGCGAGTTGCTGGACAGCACGGGTGGGTGGCGAAAGACGGGTAGCCTTGGGTGGGTGGTTGACGGGACTGTGACGAGCACCAGTATTCCGACGTCGTTCTACATTTCGACAAGCGATGCTGGAGACACAAACCCGTGGACAAACGAGACTTATAGATTCGTTGTGACGTCTGCTGGCAAAGTCGGTATTGGCCCAACTAACTCTGCGCCAACGGCCCTGCTTGATGTTAACTCGGATATTTTCCGCTTGCGCACAGCCAAGACACCTGCCACCGCTGGAGCTGCTGGAAATCAAGGAGATATCTGCTGGGATTCTGGATTTATATATGTATGTGTTGCGGGATCAACATGGAGGCGCGGTACATTAGCGGCTTGGTAATTTTATTTTTTGGTTGGATTGCGCTGGAAACCTGATATAATTAACACAGCGATGGATTTAGTTTATCCATTTTGGGAGGCAGTACCATGGCGCAGTATCAGCACGTTGCAGGACGTACAATTGAGGTAGACTTGACGTTCCAGGATCGTTCGCTCCTTCTACAGGCTGTACGCGCATACATAGATGGAGCGACACGATGCCAAGCATGCGGAAGGCCGGATAAGGAAGATAAGCGAGACAAAAACAAGGAACTGGCGATTTTGGACAGGCTTCAAAAACTCGTGGATCGTAGGGTAGTAGAGGAATATGGAGAGGCACTGGAATTGGAACTAAGTTCCGCTCAGGACGATTTCATTAAGGCATTCGAAACCGCTAAAACTTGTGGTAAATTCTGCCATTACACTGGCCCGGAGCGTAATGTGCCATATGCCTATCGGGACGCCACGGGTTCTATGGTTAAGCGTCCGAAAATGACGCCAGAAATGGAGCGTGGAGTAGATAAGGTAATTGAATTGTACAAGAGTTTGGCGGTTGCATTTCCAATGGGTTTGTACGCGTTTTGCAAGCAAGCGCTGGAGGGGATGAATCTGTGGAATTCGTGGAGTGCAGAATACGCCACTGCACTGAATGCAAAGTTTGGCGTCGCATTGTTAGCGCCTGATTTGGAGCCAATACATGCCTCCGAGCCAAAACCAAAGTGAAAATGATAGTTTTGTCAGCACAAATGGAAAACGAATGAGTGTCAATCTACTCCGCGTTATTCTGCTATTATTTATTTTGCTGTCAAGCATCATAGGATTTACTGGAAAATATATTTACGCTGATTTGTCGAAGCGCTGCGATGAAAATAAAACTTCAGCAGAGTTGGCGGAGAAGTCTGCATCAGCAGCACTCGTCCATTCCGCTGTGGTTGACGAGAAAATACTTACGATTCAGCGCACCATAGACAAGATTGACGTAAATGTGTCTGAACTTCTGAGACGCATGCCAAGATAAACGCGCCGAGAGGCGCGATTAGAACGCCTGGATTTGTCCAGTCCTCCCACTGGCATCCAGGCGTTTCTTTTTGTCTAGAACTTGCAAAATAAAACTTCCTATTTCTACTTGTGCTACTGTCGAAGATATGCTCCAATATACAAGTCGCGTCACCAGTGGGAGGAGAGACAGATGCAGATGCAGACGAAGAAGGCACATAACACGTTGACACACCACGCAGGCAAGCGCTACGGAAAATATGTACTGATAAGACGGGTTGAAAACAAGCATCATACACAGCGCTGGTTGTGTCGGTGCGATTGCGGAAATAAACGCGAGATTTTTATGTCATCGCTTATATCTGGAAAATCGAAATCGTGCGGATGTCATAAAAAAGTCACAGCCGGGCAACGATACGGACGATACACACTGATTAGCCGAGTCGAAAATAAATATGGAGCGCAGAGGTGGCTGTGCAAGTGTGACTGCGGAACGCAGCGCGAACTTTTCGTATCCAGTTTAATCAACTCTGGGATAAAATCATGTGGCTGTGTAGTTTCACAGAAAATGAATGAGTGGAAAAAGAAGGTAAAAACGGGGGGACACTGGCTCAAAAAAGGAATGAAAATGCCAACTGGATGTATTCAGGATTCACCTCAAATTCTTTCGCCACCAATTGAATTGCGCGTCGTAGAGGCATCTCGTCAGACTGCCTGCACTTTTTGTGGCAAGTATGGGTTTTCACAAAAAAACATACTTCATTACCAATTGTTCTCTGGAAATAATACAGTCGATTTATGCTATGGGTGCGCGTTGGCAATTGCTGAGAGGTTGTGGTTAAAATTTTTCGGAAAAGAGTACAAGGCAATTATTAGGCGTGGATAAACAATTAAAGGAATTTTGATATGAATCTTAAACATCATGTGAGACAGGACGAAATTCACCCGTATGGAGGTAGCCCGGACGAGGGGAAATCCGAGGCGTGGTTTGGGGAATGGACAGAGATTTCACACGATTATTGTTCCATTTGTAGACGTCCATGCGGCGTTTTTCGATTTAAAAACGACTACTTTTCTGGCGTATATTGTAGAGGATGCATGTTAATGTTTTATTATGATTTTCAGGATTTACTTGAGGTTGAAGGAGAGATGCCTCCTGGCGATGGAAATCAGAGTGCTAATTCAAATATAAGAAAATATGAACGCACTAAATTAACACTTGATCGCCGAATCGCTATGTTGAAAGAATCACGTAAATATTAGGAAAAAGTTTCCATTTAACAGTCAGACGCACACAATATAGGATACGGAATCCAAAAGGAGGAAATATGAAGATAGCATTCGATGGAAAATTGTTCGGAAAATTGACTGCTCGTGTCGTTGATGCTGCTATAAAAAACGATATAAAAGGCTATAAATTGGCGTTGAATCGCCTTGATGCATTTAATAGACGCCAGGATAAACGCATTGTTGCCAGACTCCAATCTAGCCAATACAACCTGTTTTCAAAGACTAAAAGCGCTTTCCCAAAATCTTATTTTTATGAAACATTTGATTAAACGAGGCTCGAAAGAGCCGTATTTTGGGAGGTTGGAATGGGTACGAAACAAGGAGCAAATTTGTTTTCGTTTGTGAATGATTCTGGAGAATGGCATCCAGATGTTGTGGCAGAAATGCAACAATTGCATTCTTTTATTGAAGAGCAAAAGAATCTTAAAAAGAAAGGAAAATTGAGCCCTGAATGCGAAAAACTTCTGAAACGAGCTGGGGTTTTGTTCAACTTAGGTAAAACTTTGAATTGCGTGAAAAAGTTTCCACTTAATTCGTAGATCCACACAATAAGAGCGCGGAAAGGCACTTTTTGGGAGGCTACATGTTCTACACCATTGCAGTGATATGCTGGACAATATTGTTTGTTCGGAATTGGGACTAAACCAGGCTCTAAAGAGCCGCATTTTGGGGGGATTGGCATCATGATGAGGAAATACGAATGTGAATGGAAGGATGGGGTTACTACCTGTAATGAGCAGATAATTGCGTCCTCACCAAAGCGGGCTGCATGGCAGTTGGCGTCGGGGGCCGACTATGTGGGCGCTGTGCCGAGCCTGATTTCCGCCCATGCATACAAATATTACTACGATGCGGAGGATATACTGGCAGTTGCTACCGTTTGTCGCGGGTATCGCAAATATCTTTTTCATTTTTTATTCAAATAATCACCAGGCTTGAAAGAGCCGCATTTTTGGGAGGGATTGGAATGGGTAAGAAACGCGAAGTGAATGTGGATTTCTGGCTGAAAGGAGCAGATGGACAGGTTACTGAGGAAATGCTAAAACTGCATTCTGTCCTCGAAAAGGGAAATCTTCTGAAAAGAAAACCGGATTCAGAAGAGGTGAAAGCGATGCAACAAGCCAGAGCTTTGTTTAATATTAAGTAAATTGAAAAAGTCACGTTAATTAGGAAAAACTTCAATGCAGTCCACAATAAAATCGCGGAACAAGGGAGTTGCTAAAAAAGATTACGTGGTATTTGCTACACAACGGGGGAAACATCATCGTGTAGTCATGTTCGTATTATCAGATAGTGCGGAAAACGCAGCATATGATTGCGCAAGTAGATTGTGTGATGGAATCCAAGTAGTGAATGATTGGGAATACGATAGTTCTATGGAATATAAATATAAATCATCTGATGATTCTGAGGTTGATGTTATTTGGGCCGAAATGGAAGTTTATCTGAAAACAGCATTGCATGACAAACCGCACATGCCTCCTGAAAAGTTTTTGTTTTCGTTTTGTTCAAAGGGTGGCTCTGACTAGCGGAACTTAGTTCCACAACATTTTTATTGAACTTTGGGAGGATACCATGAGGTTTAACCATCGAATCCCATTTGGACGGAAACTTGAGGATGTAATAATTCCGAACGAAGTCGTTCGGGACAAGAAAATTGGAGTCTTCGAGAAGGTGTGTTTCGGCATATTGCTCCGGGACGTCGATCTGCAAGGACGGTGTATACCAAGTATCAAACGCCTCGCTGGTTTCCTTTCCTGCTCAGAAATTGATGCACAACTCTGTCTCGATCATCTCCGTGCAGCATGTTGGATCAATTGGATAGATCGTTCAGACGAGCCGCGCCTGTATAGACTGTATTCGTCGGCGGAGCACAATGCAAAGGATAAAAATAATGGATAATATTGATTTAGAATATGAAGAAGAAAAAGATGTTTACAAAATTAAGTATGACGGAAATTTAAATTTTAAGAATCAATTGCTAAAAAAAGGTGTTAAGAATGATAATATACTACTGCCAATTTTTGTGTATGCATCAAAAGATTTAGATCCTTATGATAAACTGGTTTATGGAGTATTGTTAGCACACGTCTTCACAAAAAATGGAACAGGACAATGTAATCCATCAAAAGAAAGAATTCAGAAAAAATGTAATATTTCTACAAGTAAGGTAAGATTGTCACTTTTGCATTTAGAAAAAGAATTTTATGTTGGTTCATTTTTTGTTGATGGTAAAAGAAATTTTGAATTCTTTACTCCAGAAGTAAGACAGTTTAAATTATTTGAGCGTAAGAAAAATTGTGAAACTACCGAAAATAACATTCTAAAGAAAATGAAAAAGAATGAAACTTAAAAAAGTATCAAACTTTTTGGCTGTTCTATTAAAACGGATATTCGTTCTATTAAAACGTAATTTACACTTAATAGAACGAAAAAATGTTTTAATGTGACCCCGAATCATAGTATCTAAGCATAGTAAGAAGCATAGTTTAATACTTCGTATTCACGACAAACGAAAACCGCGTCCTTCGGACTTGTTTCGTTGTCGTGGTTGGAAAAGTCTTTTAAACAGATTTTCCGAAAGAACGAAAAAAAACTGAACAAATTCCAACTAGAAAAAGTCTGGATTAAATAGGCGTATTTCAAGAAAAACTAAACCATGCACATTTTCAAAAGATCTAAAAAGTGGCTATCCGCTAAATGTCTGCGTGGTATCTGCCGGGCGTGTACCTCTCGTCAATGCAAGTGCAAATGTCACAAGATAATTAAACATTCGGTGCTGTGGGAGGACACCTAATGTGGCTTGATATGGCGATAGTAGGAGTGTTTGGCGCGTTTGCGCTATTTTGCGTATGGCAATTGGATAAAAAGGAGTAGCAGAACAATGTGGTACTGGCTGTGCCTGCTAATCGGACACGATACCGGACGCGTCTGGTACTGGGATGATCTATGCAGCGAGCGATTCCAAGATTTTCGTTATTGCGAGCGATGCGGGAGACACTTATAGACAGCGGAACTTAGTTCCAGAAAGGACACCACATGACTGCTACTATGGGCGCTGAAATTAGCAACCATGTGAATTGTATTGGCATTTTGCAAGGATCTATCCTGGGCATCGGGCCATACGGGTGGATTCAACCGATTGAAAACTGGACGAGAGCGATATATGAGTCAGATTTCGTTCCGGCTATGCACCCGGTTAACCAGCAGATTCAGAATGACGGGGAATCGAGGTTATGTTATGGACGCGGCTTGTCGGAAAATCTGTACTTCGTCTGGCGTTGCAAAACGTGCATGCAACGGCTATTCAGGATTTCCTCCGGTTCGCTGGATTTCGAGGACGCATGAAAAACAAACCAGCCAAGAAGATCATCCACTTGATTTGTGCGGAATGTGATATGCCAATCGGAGAATGTGGGTTGTGCTCTTATGGATGCAAGCAGGATTCAGCGGATCTTAAAGGCAGGACTATCAGGGTTGCATATTATTTGCTCTCAAAACTATCAAAACCTCATTTGTTCAAGGAAAACGAAATTAGAAGGATAAAGTAATATGGAAGTTGCTATTATTGGCCAAATTGGAATTAGACTTCGAGGAAATGAAATAGAGCGCTCCGCATTAGAAACAATGTTATCAATGTCAGATGCCTTAGATAGAGATATTGGAATTGATAGTGCTAGAAAATCAATGAGAAACCATCTTAAGTATTTTTTGATGGGTTACAGATACAAAAATAGATGTTTTAGAATTTCAACAAAAGAAGGAAAAGAATTCATCCTAAAACTTGTAAATTTTTGTGGGTCACATAATAGTTATCATTTTTCTTCTAATTGTGGAAATTATACTATGGGAGCACGTTCTTTAAGCATATCTTTTTTTTCTAACAACTTTCCAATTTATCATAGAATAAAATAAGGCTATAAAGCGGATGAAAGATGACAACAGAGAGTCATCAGAAATTATAACGGCAAGCAAAAAGCATACGTGTGAGATATGCGGAGGCGATATTCTACCTGGCAGCAAGTACAGACGAGAACGCGAGAATTGGTTTGACGGGGGCCGGGTGCATAAAACGTGTATTCCCTGTTGTTCCAGAGAAGGAGAAGCACCAGAATGAAAACCTCGCTAGAATTGCTAAAACAAGCACAAGCAGAAGGATACGCAGAAGGACACGAATTAAATATTAAGCCAGAAACATTTGCTGAAAAATTAAAGGTTGGACTGCTTGGCGAAGATCTTATTTCTCGTTGGCTTCGAAGTTTTGGTTGGAATGTTCTGCCTGCTTATGAAATATCTCTAGACTCAGGAAAGGGCCCACGACTATTTACCGCGCATAAAGGGAAAATGATTAGTCCAGATCTACTGATTATGCAAGGAAAGGAAATTCGATGGGCGGAAGCTAAAACAAAGCGGGCTTTTACGTGGCACAGAATTTCTAACTCGTGGCAAACTGGTATCGATAAATATATGTTCAAAGAATATATGGAAGTACAAGAGACAACTGGATTCCCAGTTTTTCTTTTCTTTCTGCACGAACCGGGGCATGCAGCTGTAGATACACCTGAAGAGGCCGTCAGTCCGTCCGGGCTATACGGAGAGGACATCAATATCCTGAAAAGCAAAATCCATCATGAATCAGACAGGCACGGTCCAAGCGGAATGATATACTGGAATGAAAAAGATCTACGAAAGTTTTGCGAGTACAATGAATTAATCAAAAGGCTAAATAACATTTGACTTTCACTAAATGAATGCTAGAATATGAAGCATGGATAACGTAGATCCATGTTTTCTCGGAGCAGTCATATCCTCTATGATCCCAAACCACCCACTGGTGGCGGTACTGTTTTTGGAGCGGAACTAAGTTCCGTTTTTGAATATGGCTAATAAAGGTGGACGTCCAAAACAAAACTTACCCGTTAATCGCACAAACCCGGAATTGGGGTTTTGCGAAATAGAGAATCCCCGTCAACGCGCCTACTTAGCCAATCTCGCGAAGTCTAACGCGGTGATGCACTCGTGCGCAGTTGCTGGTATTAGCAAGATGGCTGTCTGTAAATGGCGCAGAGACGACGCCATTTTCGCGGAAGCGGAGGAATGCGCGAAGCAGCAGTTCGTGGAAACGCTGGAAAAGGAAGCGATGCGTCGAGCGGTAGACGGATTAACAAAGGGAATATATTATAAGGGTACACATATTGCGGATGAGAAAGCATTTTCAGATCCATTACTGATGGCTCTCTTGCGGGGTAACTGCCCGGAAAAATATAGCGACTCGCTTAGACTGCAAGGCGGCGGAGAACCAATTAAAATCATGTCCCTCGGCATAAATCTGGATTCCTCGGAGGTTCATGATGCCATTGATAAACTCCTCCTCTCAGCTGCAACTAAAACAGCAGGAGAAAATAGCAGCGATAATGATGGGAAACAGTCCAGCGGGAATGGCGAGGGTAGCGTCATATGATCGCTGGATTCCGTATAGACACTTACTCGTACTCAATCAGTATCTTCGTGAAGTAGCCGCCGGTAAGATCAAGCGATTGATTGTTGAGATACCCGTACAGCACGGCAAATCCGAGTTACTCTCCAGATACCTTCCAGCGTGGTTCCTCTGTCGTTATCCAACAAAATCAATCATTCTATCGTCCTATGAAGCGACTATGGCCGAAAAGTGGGGAAGAAAATCAAGAGATGTTGTCGAACAGGTTGGGAAGTATTTCGACGTGAAAGTACGAGACGATTCGAGCGCGGCTAATAGATGGGAGATCGCCAAACACGGAGGCTCGCTTCGTGCGGCGGGAGCGCGAGGCCCGATCAGCGGAAACCCAGCAGATCTTTTTATCATTGATGATCCGGTTAAGGGAGCTATCGACGCATTCTCGGAAACGATGCAACTTGGAAACAAGGAGTGGTATCACGCCTCGTGCGAATCACGGCTTTCAAAGGATGCTGCGGTAATCATTGGTATGGCGCGTTGGCATCGCGAAGACTTGGCGGGATATCTAGCAAGTTACTGGAAGAAGTCAGGACAGCCTTTTGTACGTCTTACCATGCCAGCCATAGCAACAAAGGATGAAAGCTATGGCAATTTATTCTCACGAAAAACAGGGGATGTACTTTGTCCAGAGATGCACCCAATAGAACAACTCCGTCCAATCTCGGCGTCAAACGCGTATTGGTGGCGCTCATTGTATCAGCAAGATCCGCCAGATGCTTCTGCGGAAGAGATCTTTCACAGGAAATGGTTCGATATTATCGCGGCCGCGCCTCCAAACGTGGTTCAGTGGGTTAGATCTTGGGATTTGGCCGGATCAATTTCGGATAGTGCTAAATATACAGCAGGCGTTTTGATGGGCAAAGGTGCAGATGGATTCTGGTATGTTAAACATATTGTCCGGGGAAAATGGATTCCAACCGAAAGAGATGCGGTGGTTCATCAGACAGCAAAATCGGATGGCACTAGCGTCAGGATAATTGTCGAGCAGGAACCCGCATCAGGCGGAATCGCGCAAGTTGATTACCTTACACAGAGACTGGTAGGATATAGCGTGGAGGCAGATAAAGGATCGAGAAAAAAGGAATCCAAGATTCTGCGCGCAGCTCCATACGCTTCACAATGCGGCATTAAAAATGTCAAGTTGGTTCAAGGTGAATGGAACGAGGCATACCTCGATGAACTTACAAACTTCGGCGAGGAGTGCGCATTTTCGGATCAGGTAGACGCCTCCTCCGCTGCATTTAATTATCTATTCCGATGCGGAAGCGGTTGGAATCCTCGAAAGAAAGAGCGGGAATACACGGACGATGTAATGGATGGATTTCGTCCGTCAGGGGGAAAAATAAGTATAATCGGCTGATTTGTATGGTATAATTGCGGAACTTAGTTCCGTTTTGGAAACGAACATCAATCAAGGAATAAGAAATGGCTACGACTATTCCGGGCATGAACGTATATAGCGCAGCAGCGGATTTGTATACTCGCGCTATTTCAACGACTTATCGATATAACGTCCGCATATGGGACCCGGACTACGGGACATCACGGGAGCCAGATCTAGAATCAAAGCTCATGAAAGATCCCGAGATTTATTCTTCCATGCGAGTAAGACTTAACCGTATTGCTGGAGCAGACTGGGGATGTGTGCCAGCCAGTGATGCAGCGATTGATAAAATGCTGGCTGCTGTGGTGGAAGACGGGTTAAAGAATATTCAAAGATTCACTCAGGCGCGATATGAGCTTGCAAAAGCCGTGATGTTCGCACGTTCATTCCAATTTATTAATGTTCAAGATGTATTTACCTCTCTGGCTGGCTTACCCGCTCAGGTGTGGAGTCTGCCTATAACCCTCAAGGATGTTGACAAAAAAAGATTTGACTTTGTACCTGTAAATGAAGCCAACCGTGAATTCGGATCTGTATCACAGGATAAAAACATTGCTCAAACAGCGACGGGTGGGATTTCAGACACGGGAGATGATATTAAGGTGTATCAGCGCCTGTGGAGTGTTACTCGCGGACAATGGGAACGAATAGTTCGTCCTGAATTCTTTGTTCAATGTGTATGGGACGACGAGGAATCTCGATTTGGATATGGTCGCGGGCTTTCAGAAGCGCTATTTTTCTTCTGGCGCTTCAAGTGCATCGCGCTCGAACTGGGAATGGATGGACTAGAGCGATGGGCTCAGGGACTAACTATCGCTTCCATCGATGATGCAAGACTCGGAAGCACAGACAAAGATAACGAGACGATAAGAGACGCATATTTAGATATTATCAAACATATGCGTTCTCAACATGTGATGGCTATCTCAAGTAAGGATAAGGTTGAAGTAGTCGAACCAAGCGGGCAGGGGCATGAATTAGTCATGTCGATGATCAGATATTACGATGAGAGCATGACTAAGGTTATTTTGGGCAGCATAAGGCCGACTGGGGGTGGCTTGGGTGGCTCACTTGCTAGGACTGAAGAAGAAGCGGAAACAACTTCTTCTATCGTTCAGTTTGATCGCTCACTTCTTGACGACGTTATTACTCGTGATCTAATTGGTTTGTTTATGTTGCGCAATAAGATCCAGCTCGAATCCGTTGGACTGGGCAACGCAAAAAAGCCTAGGTTCCGAACTTCTGCGGAGAAAAAGAAAGATCCTAAGGGAGCTGCTGAAGTGATCAAGATCGCATTGGATGCTGGTATTAGATTAAAATCCGAAGAAGTTTATGATAAATTAGAATTCACTCAGCCAGTTGAAGGAGACGATGTAATTGAAAAGGCACCACTAAACTTTGGTTTACCCGGTGAAGGGGGTTCTGGAAATCAGCAGGACAATTCTCAATTAAATAAAGGGGTGCAAACAGAAAAGGAGCACACTAAATCTCCCGAGATTGCAGAATCAATTGCTAAGGATCATATTAAAGAAAATCCCGCGTATTATGATAAATTAAAGCAGGCGGGACTCTAAATGAAAACAGAAACTCTCTGTGAACTCGCAAAGATGGAAGCGGATTGGGCTGGTAAGCCTTGTGTAGTAGTTGGTGGTGGCCCATCGCTTCGCGGATTTGATTGGAGTAAGTTGGATGGGATTAGAACTATAGGGTGCAATTTCTCTTGTCCTAATCCGACGATTACAATTACTCACGATGCCAATTTCGTTCGTCCTGCTCCGCGAGGGCATTTAGAAGAGTGGATGAAGATTGGTGGCATTCACGTTCATGTGAACAGGCAATTACAGAAAGAGATAGATGGAATTGTGTTTGTTAATCATTTAA
>Ga0315289_10005357_pt1 | contig 18962 bp, 18 predicted proteins | sample YL17G11_40_MG_FD_203452 | JGI IMG/M metagenome (GOLD analysis project Ga0315289, IMG submission 203452) | Sediment microbial communities from Yellowstone Lake, YNP, Wyoming, USA - YL17G11_40 | ecosystem: Environmental > Aquatic > Freshwater > Lake > Sediment | place: USA: Wyoming | collected...
GAGCGATCGTGGCGGTCAAGGGGATGGGAGGGTTTCACCTCGCGGTTTCCGCCCGAAACGAGGAGGCGGTCAGCCGGCTCCGGAGCCGGAAATACCGGGAGGACAAGCCCTTCGCCCTGATGGCCCGCGACTTAGCGGTCATCCGGGAGCTCTGTGAACCGGATCAGGAGGCGGAGAAATTATTGGAATCCCGGGAAGCCCCGATTGTCATCCTGCCCGGGAAAACCGGGGCCCGGATCGCCCCTTCCGTGGCCCCTTTTCAAAACAACCTGGGGATGATGCTGCCTTATACCCCGCTCCACCACCTGCTTTTCGACCGGGAGCTCGACTGCCTGGTGATGACTAGCGGAAACGTGAGCGATGAGCCGATCGCCTACCGGGACAAGGAGGCCCGGAAAAGGCTCGCGGGGATCGCCGATTATTTCCTCTTCCATAACCGCGAGATCCACACCCGCTGTGACGATTCGGTGATTAAGCCCTTCCGGGGCGGGGCCGCCTTCCTCCGGAGGGCGAGAGGGTATGTTCCCACCCCGATCCGGTTCGTCTCCGGTGGAAAAAGCGTCCTGGCCCTGGGTGCCGAGCTGAAAAACACCTTCTGCCTGACCAAGGGAAATCAGGCCTTCGTCAGCCACCATATCGGGGACCTGGAAAACTTTGAAACCCTGCAGGCTTTTAAGGAGGGGATCGAACATTTTCAGCGCTTTTTCGAGATCGCGCCCGAGCTGGTGGCTTGCGACCTGCACCCGGATTATCTCTCCACCCGGCACGCCCGGGAAATAAATCTGCCCCGCGTCGGCGTCCAGCATCACTATGCCCACGCGCTTTCGGTAATGGCCGAGCACGGGCTTTCCGGGCCGGTTCTGGCGGTGACGATGGACGGGACCGGTTACGGGGACGACGGCACGATCTGGGGCGGGGAGTTTCTCGAGGTATTTTTGCAGGGTTACCGGCGGCTCGCGCATATCCGTTACATTCACCTGCCGGGAGGGGAACAGGGGATCAAGGAGCCATGGCGGATGGCGGCGGTGTATCTGGACCGGATCGCCGGGGAAAAAATGGCAGGACTGGATATTCCCTTCGTCCGGAATCTTGATCTCGAGAAATGGTCGGTCTTAAAAGCGGCGGTCAAGCGGGGAATCAATTCCCCGCCCTGTTCGAGCGCGGGCCGGCTTTTCGACGCGGTCAGCGCCCTGATCGGGGTGCGGGGCACGGTGAGATATGAAGGCCAGGCAGCCATCGAGCTTGAACAGGCGGCCCGTCCGGATGAACCCGGGGAATATCTTTTCGGCTTCGGCGAGGTCAAGGGGATTTTAATCATTGATCCGGACCCGGTCATCCAGGCGGTGGTGGAGGAAATCCGGAAAGGGACGGATAAATCCGTGATCTCCGCCCGCTTCCACAATTCGGTGGCCCGGATGATTGCCCGGGTGGCGGGTTGGATGCGGGAAAGGACCGGGCACTCGAGCCTGGCTTTGAGCGGGGGGGTGTTTCAGAACCATTTCTTGTTGAATCGGGTCTTCGAGCTTTTGGAGGGATCAGGTTTCACCATTTACATCAATCGCCAGGTCCCGGCCAACGATGGCGGCATATCCCTGGGACAAGCTTATTATGCAATGCATCAATAGTCCGAAGTCCTAGGTCCTAAGTTACTAAAAGGTAGCCGCAGGCTTGAGCCTGCGAAAATGGCAATTAAAATAGGTTGGCGCAACCTTCAGGTTGCGGAATGACGCAGGCTAAAGCCTGCGGCTACCGATATAAGAATAAGATTTTGGATGTTTGGTAGGCGCAACCTTCAGGTTGCGGAATGACGCAGGCTAAAGCCTGCGGCTACCGATATAAGAATAAGATTTTGGATGTTTGGTAGGCGCAACCTTCAGGTTGCGGGTTTTGAATAGAAATTCGAGAACGCAAACATCGTTTATCACCGGAGTTATATCGAGGAAAAATAATAATTTCTTTTACGGTTTGTATTGCAGAGAGGCATCCTCTATTTGCTCAGGAAAATATTACTCGGATTTTCACTGACCTGTTAATCAATATTTTAAAGAAAGAAGAATGCGAAGCCCATGTTTTTCTTTTTATGCCGGATCATTTTCATATTTTGGCTGAGGGCAAATCCGAAAAATCCGATCTAATGAGATTTGTTAAAAACTTCAAACAAAACAGTGGATATTGGCTTTCCCAGAACCAGCCGCAAGTTAAATGGCAGAAAAATTTTTATGATCACATTCTTCGTAGAGATGAAGATGTGGCTAAACAAGTTCGATATATTTTAGAGAATCCAGTTAGGAAAGGTTTAATTAATAATTGGAAGGGGTATCCTTTTAAGGGATCAACAATTTATAATCTGGAAGAATGGTGAAAATATACGCAGGCTGAAGCCTGCGGCTACCGATGGGAAAAAATTCATATTCAAGGTAGGCGCAACCTTTAGGTTGCGGAATAACGCAGGCTAAAGCCTGCGGCTACCGATGGGAAAAAATCATATTACGAATAGCTGGAGTTGATTAAAAATGTGCCTCGGAATTCCCGGCAAAGTTCTCGCGATCGAGGAAGACCAGGTCGCCGAGATTGATTTCGGCGGGGTGAGCAAGAAGGTCAGCATCGCCCTCTGCCCGGACGCCCGGGTGGGGGATTATGTCCTCGTCCACGTGGGTTTCGCCATCCAAAAAATGGATGAGAAAGACGCCCTGGAAACCCGGGATATATTGGAGCAGGTTTTCGGAGCCGATGGAAAAGGTGGATGAGGCCGGGGCGGCCCGGCGCCGGCTGGAGGAGATCGCCCTCCTGGCGGACCGGCCCCTGCGGCTCATGGAGGTTTGCGGGACCCACACCATCGCCATCTTCCGCACCGGGATAAAATCCCTCCTTCCCTCTAAGATCGAGCTGATTTCCGGGCCGGGCTGCCCGGTCTGCATCACCCCGCAAAAGGAGATCGACCGCGCCATCGCTTACGGCCGGATGGAAAATACCATCCTGGCCACCTTTGGAGACCTCCTCCGGGTTCCCGGCTCGGGTTCTTCCCTTTACGAGGAGAAAACCGAAGGTTGCGATATCCGGGTAGTGGTTTCTCCCCTGGACGCGGTTAAACTCGCTCGGGATAATCCGGAGAAACGGCTGATTTTTTTCGCCGTCGGTTTTGAAACCACCTCTCCAGCAATAGCTTTCGCGGTCAGGGAAGCCGGGCGCCAGGCCCTGAATAATTTTTTCATCTATTCTTCCCAGCGTTTGGTTCCCCCGGCCATCCGGGCGTTGCTTTCCGGGAAGAAGACCAGGATTGACGGGTTCATCCTTCCCGGGCATGTGAGCGTGATCATCGGCAGTCATCCCTATGCCTTCATCGCTCAGGAATATGGCATCCCCGGGGTCATCACCGGCTTCGATCCTCTCGATATTTTGGAGGGGATTCAGATGCTGGCCCGGCAGGTGAAGGAAAAGCGGGCGGAGATCGAGATCCAATATCGGCGGGTGGTAAAGCCGGAGGGTAATGCGCTGGCCCTCAAGGTGATGGAAGAAGTGTTTAAACCCGCCCGGGCTTCCTGGCGGGGATTGGGGGAGATCCCGGGAAGCGGCCTTTTTCTCCAGGAAGAGTTTTCCGGCCGGGACGCGGCCCGGGTGTTTCCGCTCGAACTACCTGACCCGGGAGAGCCACCCGGTTGCCGGTGCGGGGAGGTCCTCCAGGGCCTGGTCGGTCCTCCCGAATGCCCGCTTTTTTCCCGGGTTTGCACGCCAGACCAGCCGGTGGGGCCCTGCATGGTTTCCTCGGAAGGAACCTGCGCCGCGTATTATAAATATGGAAGGTAACAGATGGCAAAGCAGGTGAAAGGTCAAAGCTCAAAGGCATAAGATTTTTCTTTGAACTTTGAACTTTGAGCCTTGAGCTTTAAACCCTGAATCATAAATATGAAAACAAAAAAGATACTTCTTGCCCATGGGGCGGGAGGCAGGCTCTCGCACGAACTGGTCAACCGGCTTTTTCTTCCTTACTTTGATAATGATCTTCTCCGCCAGCTCGATGACAGCGCGGTTTTTTCCAGCGGGAAGGCCGGCCGCCTGGCTTTCACCACCGATTCCTACGTGGTCAAGCCCCTGTTTTTCCCGGGCGGGGATATCGGCCGCCTGGCGGTCTGCGGCACGGTTAATGACCTGGCCATGGCGGGGGCGAAGCCGCTTTACCTTTCCGCCGCTTTTATTATCGAAGCCGGTTTTCCGGAGGAGACCCTGGAAATGGTTCTCCAATCAATGCAGGAAGCCGCCCGGGAGGCGCGGGTAAAGATCGTAACCGGGGATACCAAGGTGGTGGAGAAAGGGGCGGCGGAGGGATTGTTCATCACCACCGCCGGGGTGGGGGTGGTTCCGGAAGGGGTGGAGATCCAGAGCCGGAAAGCCCAACCGGGGGACCGGATCATTCTCAGCGGCTTCATCGGCGAACACGAGGTGGCGGTTTTAATCGCCCGGGGGGAGTTTTCCCTTAAGGGTGAGGTGAAAAGCGACTGCGCCCCCCTGAACGGGCTGGTGGAGGCAATGCTCGAAACGGCCCCAGCGATTCATTCCCTGCGTGACCCCACCCGAGGGGGACTGGCCACGGTTCTCTGGGAAATCGCAGGCGCTTCCGAAACCGGGATAATAATAAAGGAAGACGATATCCCGGTTAAAAGCGAGATTCGGGCTGTCTGCGAACTTCTGGGGTTTGACCCCTATTACCTTGCCAATGAGGGAAAGCTGGTCGCGGTTTGCCCGGAAGGGGCGGCGGAAAAACTTGTTTCCCGGATGAGATCCCATCCCCTGGGGAAGGAATCCCGGATAATTGGCCAGGTGGTCAAAGAAAACCCGGGCCGGGTTCTCCTCCAGACCCGGATCAGGGGGCACCGGATTCTTGACCCCTTAAGCGGAGAACAGTTCCCCCGGATCTGTTAGACGACCCCGCCATTTGTATACATCTTGACATACCATTTTAAATCTAATAAAGATAAGACCGGTTTGGATTGTAAAAGCGGAGAATTTAAATGTCTGCGGAAAATAAAGGAGGGCGAAATGAAAAGCATTTTTAGTTTGGGCTCGATTTTGGGGTTGGCCATGCTCGTGGCTTTACCGGTAACGGTCAGGGCCGAGAAAGCCCAGAAGGCGCCGGAAGCTCCGAAAGCGACCCAGGAGGTTCAAAAGGCACCGGAGCCGTTGCCGACTCCGGAACCCGCGAAAGCCCCGGAGCCCGCGAAACCGAGTGAAGGCGGGGTTTCAGTGGGTATTGGAGATCTCAAGATCTCCGGGATTTTCCAGGGTGTTTATAAGTTGTCGATCGTTTCTAACAATAATACAAACAGCTTCAATATGAAGAGAGCCCGAATTTTCCTGATCGGAAGTATCGTTCCGGACAAGGTCAAATATGTATTCCAGGGTGACGCAGTAAACGACGGAAGCCTGTCAGGCAATCTGACCGACGGCTATAAATATACCTCCAACCCCTGGCTCCTGGACGCCCGGCTTATCTTCGTTACCCCTATTCCCAATACCGAGATCCAGGTCGGGAGATTCCTGCCGAACTTTACTTATTATATGCCCCAGCTGGTTTCCAAACTGGATCTGATCGAGTATCCCCTCCTGACCAGCACCTTCGCGATGTGGCGCCAGGTCGGGCTTCAGACCACCACCAAGTTTTCCAAGGGGAGTTTCAACTTCGGGATTTTGAACAGTTCGGGATTAGTCAACAGCACCGAAGCACCTCATTATCAGAATACCTGGGGAGATGCCGACAACTGGAAGAGTTTTCTCGTCCGCGGCAACTTGAAACCCAGCGATAATGTTGAAACCGCGGTTTATTTGGTCACCGGGCGTGAACTTTCGGCCGCCGTTGATAACGCTAGCGGAGCGGCGGAGTACTGGACCACTCTCAAGGCTGGAGGATTCCTCCGAGTTTCTGGCAGTGGTTTGACCGCCTTGCTGGAAGGCATCTTCGCCAAGGAAGGTAAATATAAAGGTTACGCACTATTGGCCCAGGCCGGTTATAAGCCGAGCGATAAGGTTGAAGCCCTGGTCCGCCTGGATGCCGTCGATAAGTGTATGATTAATGATTCCCGGCAGATCAGGCCCACGGTAGGGATAAACTACTACATCAGCGGGACGAACGCGGCCATTTACGTAGATTACTTCTTAGATATATACGAGGCTTCCGGCTCGAAGAAGCCGAGCACTGTCGAGGTCCAGGCCCAGGTAGCGTTCTAAACTTGACTGATCATATCCGGTTTTGTCATTCTGAGTTCCCCCGCCTGTGACGGGGGAACGAAGAATCTCTAGACTCTTCGTTGCCACTCAGAGTGATAGGGTAGGGATGAAGCCAATTAAGAAAGGAGAAAGTAAATGTCCAGAAAAAAAATCGCGGTGATCGGGGGCGGAAACGTCGGGCAGACCTGCGCCCATGTCTGCGCCATCAAGAATCTCGGTGACGTCGTCCTCACCGATATCGTGGAGGGAATGCCGCAGGGCAAGGCCCTCGACCTGATGGAGTCGCGCTCGATCTCGGGCATTGACGTCGACATCCAGGGGACGACCAAGTTCGAGGACATCGCCGGATCCGACCTGGTAATCATCACCGCCGGGATGGCCCGGAAGCCGGGGATGAGCCGGGAAGATCTTCTGGATGCCAATATCAAAATCGTCAAGCCCTGCGCGGAGGCGGTCAAGAAGTTCGCTCCCAACTCGATCGTGATCGTGGTTTCCAACCCGCTGGATTCGATGGTCTACCTGACCGCCCAGGTCACGGGTTTCCCCAAGAACCGGGTGCTGGGCTCGGCCGGGGTGCTCGACTCGGCCCGCTTCGCCTGCTTCGTCGCGATGGAGCTCAAGGTCTCCCCTCGGGACGTGCAGGCCCTGGTCCTCGGCGGCCATGGCGACGACATGGTGCCCCTGGTCCGGAGAACCCAGGTCAACGGCGTGCCGGTGGAGAACCTGATTCCCAAGGATCGGCTCGCGGCCCTGGTGGACCGGACCCGGAAGGCCGGCGGCGAGATCGTTGCCCTCCTGAAGACCGGGAGCGCCTACTTCTCGCCTGGGACGGCCACGGTGGCGATGGCGGAATCCATCCTCAACGACCAGAAGCGGATCATGGCCGCCTCGGTTTGGTGCGAAAAGGAATACGGCATCGGTGGATATTTCATGGGCGTGCCCGCCATCCTCGGCGCCCAGGGCGTGGAGAAGGTGGTGGAAATCGAACTGGTGGCTGAGGAGAAAGCGGCCTTCCAGAAGTCCCTGGATTCCGTGAAGAAGACGGTCCAGGAGATGAAAGGCAAGGGTTTCTAACGAGGGCTGGGAAGCTAGGATGCCAGGAAGCTGGGAAGCCAAGAGTTTTTAGTCTTTTCAGCTGACAGCGTCCAAGCGTCCAAGCGGGAATTTATCATGCGCGAAGTTCAGGTAAAAGAAATCACGAGTAAAATCAGGGAGCTTTTCCAGTCGGCCTGCTACCACCTGGGCGAGGATGTGATTGAAGCCCTGGACCGGGCCCGGAAGGCGGAGGAGTCCCCCATCGGGGTGGCGATCCTGGATGAAATCATCGAGAACGCCAAGATTTCCCGGGAAGGGGTTTATCCGCTTTGCCAGGATACCGGTCTGGCGGTGGTTTTCCTCGATCTGGGCCAGGAGGTGCACTTGGTGGGGGGGAGCCTGGAAGAAGCGGTCAACGAAGGGGTGCGGCAGGCCTACAAGGATGGGTTCCTCCGCAAGTCCGTCTGCGATTGCTTCACCCGGAAGAATACCGGGGACAACACCCCCTGCATCATGCATGTCCGGATTATTCCGGGAGACAAGATTCACCTCGTCTGCGCCCCCAAGGGGGGGGGAAGCGAGAACATGAGCCGGGTTCAACTCCTGCCGCCGGCCGCCGGGGTGGAAGGGGTGAAGAAACTGGTGGTGGACCGGGTCCGGGAAGCCGGTTCCAATCCCTGTCCCCCGATTGTCGTGGGAATAGGGATCGGCGGCGACCTGGAACAATCGGCCATCCTGGCCAAGCGATCGCTCCTGCGGCCCCTCGGAAACCCCAACCCGAGCCTGGAACTGGCCAACCTGGAGCAGGAGATCCTGGAGAAGGTGAACCGCCTGGGGATCGGACCGGCCGGGCTGGGGGGAAGAACCACCGCCCTGGCGGTGCATATCGAGATGATGAACTGCCATATCGCGAGCCTCCCGGTGGCGATCAACATCAATTGCCATTCGCACCGGCATAAAGAGGCCACCATTTAGGTGGTTAGGTTGTTAGGTGGCTTGGTGGTTGGAAAGAAAAGTAGTGGTCGAGCTTGCTCGACTTTTTCAGAAGCGGGTTACAAATAACCAGTAAGAAGAAAAAACATGAAAGAAAAAGCCATTAAATTAAAGACCCCCCTCACGAGCGAACAAGTTTCCAAGCTGAAAATCGGGGACCGGGTTCTGCTTTCCGGGGTGATTTATACCGCCCGAGACGCCGCCCACAAGCGGATTGTCGACGCCATGGACAAGGGCGAAAAAACCCCGATGGAGATCGCCGGGCAAGTAATTTATTACGCCGGGCCTTCCCCGACGCGCCCGGGCAACCCGATCGGTTCGGTGGGCCCGACCACGAGCTACCGGATGGACACCTACGCCCCCCGCCTGATCGAGAAGGGCTTGAAGGGAATGATCGGGAAGGGCTCGAGGGGCAAGGAAGTGATCGAGGCGATGAAAAAGCACAAGGCGGTTTACTTCGGGGCCACCGGCGGGGCGGCCGCCCTGATTGCTCGGGTGGTGAAGAAGGGCCAGGTGCTGGCCTACCCGGAGCTGGGCCCGGAAGCCGTCAACCTTTTGGAGGTTGAGGATTTCCCCCTGGTGGTGATCAACGATGTCACCGGGGCTGACCTTTACGAGGAAGGGGTCAAGAAGTATCAGAAGTAAATGACCAATGACCAAGTTCCAAATTCCAAACTGATATTCAAGAATTTTTATTGTTTTGGAATTTATTGATTTGGATTTGTTTGGTAATTGGAGCTTGGTAATTGGAATTTGAGCAGAAAGGGGTTTGGCGATGAGACTGGAAATTCCATTCACCCGTTACGCCTGGCACTCGGGGACGATTGCCTGGCTCCTGCACCGGATCACCGGGGGGGCCCTGATTTTTTACCTGACGCTCCACGTCTGGGTCACCCACCACCTGGGGAAAGGCCCGGAGGAGTTTGACCAGATGATGAAACTCCTCATGCATCCCGCCTTCCGGATCGGGGAGATCGGACTCCTGGCCGCGATTGTTTATCATTCGCTGAACGGGGTCCGGATTCTGCTCGTGGATCTGGGGATCGGGGTGCGACACCAGGAAAAGATGTTCTGGTGGGTGATCGCGCTGAGCTTCGTCCTGGTGGTTCTCGGGGGGCTCGAGCTCTTTCCGTTTTATCTTTTACAGAATCCGATTTTTAAAGGTCTGTTACCTTAACCGAAAAGAAGGTCAGGGACATGCAAAAATACAGTTACAAAAACGGCGGGGTTTTTATCTGGTTCCTGCAAAGGTTCACCGGCTTTGTCCTCCTGGGGCTATTGCTGACTCATATGCTGGTGGAACACTTCACCCTGGGCGGGCATGAGCTTTCCTACGAGCTGGTGGCGAAGAGGGTGGCCACCCCCCTGTGGAAGACGATTGATTCCCTCTTCCTGGTCCTGGGGGTGTTTCACGGCCTGAACGGGGTCTGGATGATCGCTTCGGACTATATCAAAAAGGATTGGCTCAAGGTGCTGGTTTTTTCCCTGCTTTTATGTCTGGCGGGGATTTTACTTACCCTCGGGCTTTTAACGGTAATTCCGTTTAAGGCATAAGTAATAAATTGGATACTAACAATCCGGATCGGCAATTAACCATGAAAACAACGAAACATCAGTACGACGTAGTGGTGGTCGGAGCCGGCCTGGCCGGCCTGCGGGCGGCCCTTGAAGTCAACCCGGTTTCCAAAGCCTGTGTCCTGACCAAGGTTTATCCGACCCGCTCCCATTCCGGGGCGGCCCAGGGGGGGATCGCGGCGGCCCTGGGGAACGTTTCCCCCGATTCCTTCGAAGAACACATCTTCGACACGGTGAAGGGGAGTGACTACCTGGGGGATCAGGATGCCATTGAGATCCTGATTTCGGAAGCCCCCGAAATTATATACGAGTATGAGCACTTCGGGGTCCCCTTTGACCGCCTGGCCGACGGCCGGCTGGCCCAGCGCCCCTTCGGCGGGCATTCCCGGCCCCGGGCGGTTTACTGCATGGATTATACCGGTCATGCCCTCCTCCACGCCCTTTACGAGCAGTGCGTGAAGGAGGAGGTGAAGTTTTTCCCCGAGTTCTACATTATGAACCTGATCATCCGCGACGGGGTCTGCCGCGGGTTGGTGGCCTGGGACCTGCAGAAAGGCGGGCTCCACATTTTTCATGCCAAGGCCGTGATCCTGGGCACGGGCGGGTACGGCCGGGCTTTCAAGATCACCACTAACGCGATCGCCAACACCGGGGACGGCCTGGGCCTCGCGATGCAGGCCGGGATCCCGATTGAGGATATCGAGTTTGTCCAATTCCATCCCACCGGCTTGTACAAGCAGGGGATTCTCCTCTCGGAAGGGGCCCGCGGGGAAGGCGCTTATCTGGTCAATAACCTCGGACAAAGGTTCATGGAAAAATACGCCCCGGGGAAGATGGAACTCGCCCCCCGCGACGTGATCTCCCGCTCGATCCAGACCGAGGTGAGCGAGGGCCGGGGGATCAACGGGCAGGATTATGTTTACCTGGACATCCGGCACCTGGGCGAGCAGAAGATTCTGGAACGTATTCCCCAGATCAAGGATCTGGCTTGGAAATACCTGGGGGTGGATTGCGTGACCGCCCCGGTCCCGATCCAGCCCACCGCGCATTACTCGATGGGGGGAATTCCCACTACCAATGACGCCGAGGTGTTGGAGGACGGGAAGGACAAGAAAGTCGTCGGACTTTATGCCGCCGGCGAATGCGCCTGCGTCTCGGTGCACGGGGCCAACCGGCTCGGGACCAATTCCCTCCTGGAGGCCACGCTTTTCGGGAGGCGGGCCGGACGCTCGGCCGTCAGGTTTTTACGCGATGCGGTCCTGGCTTCCCTGCCCGCCGACGCCGCCGACGCGTCCCAGAAACGGATCGACGAGATCTGGGCCAAGAACGGGAGAGAGATGCCGGCGGCCATCCAGAAGGAGCTCCAGGCGGCCATGACCGTGGGCTGCGGGGTCTTCCGCCAGGAGGAAGGATTGCGCGTGGTCCAGGAGAAGATCCGCACCCTGCAAGAACGCTATAAGAATATACGGGCCGTGGACCGGGGCTCGGTTTTCAACCTGGACCTGATCGAGGCCATCGAGCTCGGGAATCTTCTTGGTTTCTCTGAGATGATTGTGGCCGGGGCGATCAACCGGAAGGAAAGCCGGGGCGCCCACTACCGGAAGGATTTCGCCAAGCGCGATGACGTGAACTGGCTGAAGCACACCCTGGCCTACCGGGACGAGAGCGGGGTCCGGTTCGATTACAAGCCGGTCCGAATCACCCGGTATCAGCCACAGGAGAGGAAATACTAAACAAGTCACCGGTAGCAAGTAACCAGTAACCGGTTAAAAGAAAAACATGGTGGCTAGGTTGCTAGGTGGTTTGGAAAAACAAAATGTTTAGGCTGGGAAAAGCGAGAAAGTAGAGCAAGGAGAAAATGAAAGCAATCTTAAGAGTCAAAAGGTTTGATCCGGAGAAAGACCGAAAAGCGTACTCCCAGGATTACGAGATCGACGTACAGGAGGGCACCACGATCCTGGACGGCCTGCTCCAGGTCCGGGGCGAGCAGGACGGCACCCTGGCCTTCCGTCGGAGCTGCCGGAGCGCGATCTGCGGATCCTGCGCCATGATGATCAACAAGGTGGCCGGTCTGGCCTGTTATACCCAGATCCAGGAACTGCGCTCCCGGCTGATCACCCTCGAGCCGCTCCAGGGTTACGAGGTGATCCGCGACCTGGTGGTGGACATGGAACCGTTCTTCGCCAAGCTCCGGGAGGTCATGCCCTACATGGTGCACAAGACCCCGACTTCCGACCGCGAGGTTCCCCAGAGCCAGGAAGAGCACCGCCTCCTGTCGGAGGCGATCACCTGCATCCTCTGTGGTTGCTGCAGCGCCAGCTGCCCGCGCTACTGGCACGATGAGAATTATCTGGGGCCGGCGGCTCTGTTGAAGGCCTACCGCTTCGTTTTGGATTCCCGGGACGAGGCGGAGGAAGAGAGACTGGCGATTGTCAACGATCCGAGCGGTGTTTTCCGCTGCCGGAAGATCTTCAACTGCGTGGAGGCCTGCCCGAAGAAGATCAATCCTACCGAGGCGATCACCGCGTTGAGCCGGAAGATCCTAACCAAGAAGCTTTAAAGAGGGAGACATGAAGATCCACGAATACCAAGCGAAGGAAATCCTCGCCCGATACGGGGTTAAAGTCCCCAAGGGTCAGGTGGCTTTCACCCCGCGGGAAGCCCGGCTAATTGCGGAAATCATCGGAAAAAAGGTGGTGGTCAAGGCCCAGATCCACGCCGGCGGACGGGGCAAGGGCGGCGGGATCAAGACCGCCGATAACCCCAACGATGCCGAAAAAGTGGCGCACCAGATCATCGGGATGAACCTGGTCACCCACCAGACCGGCCCGGAGGGCCAGAAGGTCAGGTTGGTCCTGGTGGAAGAAGCCTCGAACGTGGCCCGGGAGCTTTACCTCGGTGTGGTGGTGGACCGCAACACGGCCCAGCCGGTCCTGATCGCCAGCGCGGAAGGCGGGATGGAAATCGAAGAGGTGGCCCGGAAGAGCCCGGAGAAGATCCTGCGCGAGGACATCAACCCCCTGACCGGCTTGCTGGCTTTCCAGCTCCGCAAGCTGACCGCGGCCCTCGGGATCACCAAGGAGCAAACCAAGGCGTTCTCGGCCTTGATTTCCGGACTGGTGAATTGCTTTGTGAAGGAGGACTGCACCCTGGCCGAGATCAATCCTCTGATCGTCACCTCCGAGGGAGACGTAGTGGCCCTGGACGCCAAACTGAATCTGGACGATAACGCGCTCTTCCGCCACCTGGAACAGGCCAAGCTCCGGGATGTCAACGAGGAGGACTTCCTCGAGGTGGAGGCCAGCCAGCATAACCTGAATTATATCCGCCTGGACGGGAACGTGGGCTGCATGGTCAACGGGGCGGGCCTGGCCATGGCCACCATGGACATCATCAAGTATTGCGGGGGCGAGCCAGCCAACTTCCTGGATGTGGCGGGGGCCGCAAACCCGGATACCGTCGGGAACGGCTTCCGGATCATTCTCAAGGATCCGAAGGTGAAAGCCATCCTGGTCAACATCTTCGGCGGGATCGTCCGCTGTGACCGGGTGGCATCCGGAATTGTTCAGGCCGCCCGCGAGCTCCAGAAGGAAGGAAAAATCCGGGTTCCTCTGGTGGTTCGGCTAGACGGAACCAATGCCAAGGAGGCCGGGCAGATTCTGAGGGATTCGGGTCTGAATATAATCGAGATCCAGGGATTGAAAGCGGCCGCGGAAAAGGTGGTATCACTGATAAAGTGAGGCGTCCGAAGACATTCATCCCGGGCCCGAAGTCAAAATAGAAAGACAAGAGAGATTGGACAAATCAAAATCGGGCGTCGGACATAAACCATGAAACGAGGTTAGTAACATGAGCATCATAGTTGACCAGAATACTCGTGTGGTAGTCCAGGGAATCACCGGCGGTGAAGGCAGCTTCCATGCCGCCCAGATGAAGGCCTACGGGACCAAGGTGGTGGCCGGGGTCACGCCGGGCAAGGGCGGCACCCAGCACGAGGGCACCCCGGTTTTCAACGGGGTGGCGGAAGCGGTCCGGAAGGAGGGTGCCAACGCTTCCATCATCTTCGTGCCCGCCTCCTTCGCCACCGACGCCATCATGGAATCGGCCGACGCCGGGATAGCCGTCATCATCTGCATCACCGAGGGCATTCCGACCCTGGACATGGTCAAGGCCGTCCGCTACGTCGCGGAGAAGAAGGCCCGCCTGATCGGACCAAATTGCCCGGGGATCATCAGCCCGGGAAAATGCAAGATCGGGATCATGCCGGGGGATACCTTCCTCTCCGAGGGTAAAAAAAAGGTGGGGCTGATCTCCCGGAGCGGCACCCTAACCTACGAGGCGGTCAAGCAGCTTTCCGAGCTCGGGATCGCCCAGAGCACCGCGATCGGGATCGGCGGAGATCCCATCGTGGGCTCGATTTTCACCGATCTGCTTCCCCTGTTCGAGGCCGACCCGGAAACCCAAGGGGTGCTGGTGATCGGCGAGATCGGGGGCAACGCCGAGGAAGACGCCGCCCGCCTGGTCAAAGCCCGGATGAAAAAACCGGTGGCCGCCTTCGTGGCCGGGATGACCGCGCCCCCGGGGCGCCGGATGGGCCACGCCGGGGCCATCATCAGCGGGGGCAAGGGTACCGCCACCGAGAAAATCCAGGTTTTCCGCGAGTGCGGCGTGGCGGTGGCGCAGAGCCCGGCGGAGATCGGCTCCACCGTCGCCAAGATGCTGAAACTGGCCTAAATCCCGAGCCGACTTACATTATTTCCATCAAATCCTTTTGGGTTTTTTCATATGAGATTGAACCTGGTGGGTTGCCTCTGGACTTCCCAGTCCTTAAAGTGGTAATTTTTTATCTGAATTTTTCCCAGGACGAATGAAGATGCCAGCCAAAAGGCCGAGAGGCAAAGTACACATGGCGGCGGAACGCTGCAAGGGCTGCGGTTTCTGCATCGAGTTCTGCCCCTTGAAAGCCCTCCGGGCCTCGGGGGCCTTGAACCGGGGCGGTTTTCATTTCCCCGAAATCGTCGCCCCGGAAAAATGCAGCGGCTGCAATATGTGCGGGATGATCTGTCCCGATTTTGCCATCTGGTCGGAGAAGTTGGTCCGTGAAAAAGACGAAGCCGAAGCCGAAGATTAAGGAATTGGTTCACCTCACCGCCGACCCCAGGGGGGTGCTGACCGGCGTGCATTTTATGAACGGTGACCAGGCCGCCTGTGAGGGAGCCCTGGCGGCGGGCTGCCGCTTCGTGGCCGGCTACCCGATCACCCCCTCGACCGAGATCGTGGAGCGCTTCGCCTCCCGGATTCCCACCGTCGGCGGGATCTTCATCCAGATGGAGGACGAGATCGCGAGCTCGATCGCCATCCAGGGGGCGGCCTGGGCCGGATTGAAGTCCATGACCGTGAGCTCGGGCCCCGGGTTCTCCCTGATGATGGAGCACGTCGGTCTGGCCGCGATGCTCGAGACCCCCTGCGTTTTCATCGATGTCCAGCGGGCCGGGCCTTCCACCGGTCTCCCCACGCTTCCCGGGCAGGCGGACATGATGCAGGTGCGGTGGGGCGCCCACGGGGATTATGAAATCATCGCCCTGGTCCCGAATTCCCCGCAGGAATGTTTTGACCTCACCATCCAGGCCTTCAATCTCTCGGAGGAATTCCGGGTACCGACCTTCGTGATGATGGATGAATGCGTCGGGCACATGGCCGAGCGGGTGGTGATTCCCCCGGCGGACAAGATCAAGATTTTCAACCGCCGTTATACCACCCTGCCCCCGGAGGAGTATCTTCCCTACCGGACCGGCAAGGATCTGGTTCCCTGGTTCGTCAAGGCCGGCACCGGCCGGAGGTTTCACATCACCGGGCTGACCCACGATGAGCGCGGCTATCCGATGATGAACGCCGAGACCCAGGGGAAACTGGTCCGCCGCCTGGTGGACAAGATCCGGGCTAACGCGGAACAGATCGTGCGCTACGAAGAGGAGGACTGCGAGGGCGCGGAGGTCGTCGTGATCTCCTACGGGATCACCTCGCGGGTGGCGAGCCGGGCGGTGGAAATGGCCCGCAAACAGGGGATCAAGGTCGGCCGCTTTCGGCCGGTCGTGGTCTGGCCGTTTCCCGAGAAGAGGATCCGCCAGCTGGCGGGGATGGTGGGGGGATTTGTCGTGGCCGAGCTGAATTACGGCCAGATTTCCCTGGAAGTGGAAAGACTGGTGGCCGGCAAGGTGCCGGTTACCCTCGTCCCCCACGGGGGGGGAACGGTGCACCAGCCGGAGGATATCCACCGGGCGATCCGGGAGATCGTCAGACTGTGAGACCAACAGTCCAAACAGTCCAGCAGACCAACAGTGAAAAGGCAATTGAAAAAAGAAGAGTCAATCAGCCTGGAACCGCGACCGCAAAATCCGATTGAGAGCCTGATCCGGGTGGAACGCCTGCCCCACATGTGGTGCCCGGGCTGCGGGATCGGGATTTCGATGGGGGCCTTTACCCGGGCGGTGGTGGAGAGCGGGATCGATCAGAATTCCCTGTCCGTGGTTTCCGGGATCGGCTGCACCGGCCGGGTTGCCGGGTATCTCCGGCTGGATTCCTTCCATGTCACCCACGGCCGGGCCGTACCCTTCGCCACCGGGCTCAAGCTGGGCAATCCCAAGCTCAAGGTGGTGGTTTATTCCGGCGACGGGGACCTGATGGCAATCGGGGGCAACCACCTGATCCACGCGGCCCGGAGGAATGTTCCCCTAACCGTGATCCTGATCAACAACTTCAATTACGGGATGACTGGCGGCCAGTTCGGCCCGACCACGCCGATGGAAGCGTTCGGAACTACCGCTCCCTACGGCAACTATGAATACCCGTTTAATCTGCCTTACTTGATGGATGTCTGCGGAGCCGACTACGTGGCCCGCTGGACCGTTTACCATGTCCGCCAGCTGACCCGGTCGATCACCGAGGCCATGAGCAAGGACGGTTTTAGTTTCATCGAGGTGATCACCCCCTGCCCGGAGCTTTACCTGCGCCGGAACCGGCTGGGGGACGCCTTGAAGGAAATGATTTACCTGAAGGAAAATTCCCGGATCCAGAATGGCGCCGAAACCCGGACGGTGGCGATTGAAAAAAGCCGCGGGGAGATCATCATCGGAAAGTTCGTGGACCGGGAAAGGCCCGGATACATCCAATCCCTGGACGGGCATCTCCAGAAGGTTCTGGGGGCCCGCTACCAGCGGCCTCCATTCTGGGAGAAATAGGGATTCATCCGGAGAAGGCCATGGCCAAGCTTTTAAAGAAAGTACAACTGGAAAACCCCCAGATCGAGATCCGGATCAGCGGATTCGGGGGCCAGGGGGTGATCCTGGCCGGTTTTATCATCGGCCGGGCCGCGGCGCTTTATGAGGGGAAGCAGGCGGTCTTAACCCAGAGCTTCGGGCCAGAGGCCCGGGGCGGCTCCTGCAGTGTCCAGGTGATCCTGGGTGATAAGCGGATCGATTATCCCTATGTCGTTCAACCCCGGGTGCAGGTCTGCATGTCCGATGAGGCTTACCGCAAATATGGCGGCTACCTGGGCCCCCACGCGATCCTCCTCTACGAGGAAGACATTGTCCGGGTCAACCGGGAGGAAGTCGCCTCCTGGGGCAACCGGGCCTTGGGCATTCCGGCCACCCGGCTGGCCGAGGAGGTGGGCAAGCGTCTGGTGGTCAATATCGTGATGGTGGGTTTCTTCGTCGCGGTGACCGAGTATCTGAAGCCGGAGTCGGCCAAGAAGGCGATCCAGGATCTGGTCCCGAAGGGAACGGAGGAACTGAATTCCAAGGCCTTTGAACGGGGATTTAAATATGGGAAGAAAATATTATCCCAGATTAATAAGGATAGAAGCTCTGGATAACCCGCCGAAGTAAGGGAATCACCCGCTAAAATATTTTAAGTCCGGATCGGAATTTTCAAACAATCGGAAAAGGGAAGAATAAATGGAGCAAACCTTAATCTTAATCAAGCCGGATGGGGTTAAGAAGCATTTGATTGGAGAGATCATCAAGCGTTTTGAGAGCACGGGCCTGGATATCCGGGCCATCAAGCTGGTCCGGATCAGCCGGTCACAGGCGGAGGGGTTTTACCAGGTTCACGCGGGGATGCCCTTTTTCGAGGAGCTGGTCCAGTTCATGACCTCCGGCCCCATTATCGCCGCGGTGCTGGAGGGGGAAAGAGCGATAATGAGGGTGCGGGAAATTATGGGGGCCACCGACCCCAAGAAGGCGGAGAAGGGCACCATCCGGAATGATTTCGCGGATTCCATCCGGTATAACATCGTCCACGGTTCCGATTCGAAAGCCTCGGCCGACTACGAGATTCCCTGCTTCTTCAACCGGTTGGAGATCATTGGAATCCAGGCCGGGTAATTCAGGTAAAAATAGTTTCGAGTTTCTGGTTTCTTGTTTCGGGTTTGGTTGTTTTTTATCGAAAGTTATTCCCGTCCCGCATCAGAGTGCGGGATAAACTCCAGCGGGAATCCATATTTAATTACTGGATTCCCCCGTATCAAGTACGGGGCAGGCTAGATCAAGTCCGGAATGACAATCGAAACTCCGAAATGAAAGCGGTTAAGTAATCACAAGTTAGGGAAATAATATCTCGTTTTCAAATTATGCCAATCTTGAAGGGAGAATGAAGAGGAAACGAATGAAAAGCCAGAAAACGACCAAATCAATCTCGGCGGGTAAAAAAAGAGGCCGGCTTTTCGAGGCCGGGACCATCGGGGTGATCGGCGGGGTGGGGCTTTACGAAATGCCCGGGCTTACCGAGATCAAGGAGATTCGGGTCAAGACGCCCTTCGGCGACCCCTCCGACCCGTTCGTGGTCGGCCGGATGGGCGGCCGGCGCCTGGCCTTCCTGGCCCGTCACGGCCGCGGCCACCGGATCCCGCCCGGGGACATCAACTTCCGCGCCAACATCTTCGGCTTCAAGCTCCTCGGGACCGAGCGCATCTTCTCGGTCAGCGCGGTGGGGAGCATGCGTGAGGAGATCCATCCCGGCGATATCGTTCTGCCCGACCAGTTTTTTGACCGGACCGCCGCGAGGCCCCGCACCTTCTTCTCCCGCGAAATCGTTGCCCACGTGGCCATGGCCCACCCGGTCTGCCCGGTGATGGCCGGGAT
>Ga0315289_10005358_pt1 | contig 18962 bp, 14 predicted proteins | sample YL17G11_40_MG_FD_203452 | JGI IMG/M metagenome (GOLD analysis project Ga0315289, IMG submission 203452) | Sediment microbial communities from Yellowstone Lake, YNP, Wyoming, USA - YL17G11_40 | ecosystem: Environmental > Aquatic > Freshwater > Lake > Sediment | place: USA: Wyoming | collected...
TTTAAGGGAGAGATATATGAGGTTAAATCCTGGAAGGAATTGCTTATCAAACTGTGCAACATTTTATACAACAAACATACTAATGACTTTGAAAAATTGTTTGAGATAAAAGGCAAAAAGAGAATATATTTTACTCATGATAAAAGCCAATTGATTGAGCCTATGCAAATACCTGATACTGATATATATGTAGAAACAAATCATAGTGCAATGATGATTACATGGATCTGTTGTAAGATACTCTCTAAATTTGGTTATTCAAATGAAGATTTAAAAGTTGGAGCAAAAGAGAAAGACAAGAGCAAAAACTAACATTTCAATCCCCTTTCCTTCAGGAAAAGGTCAGGGTAAGGTTTTAGTTTCAAATTGCTTCCATTATTTATCCTTCCAAAAATCCCCTTATCGCAAAAATTGAGAATCTTCACCCATCGCAATGATTCTGCCAGATGCAGGTAGCTTGTTTTGAATCTTATTTAGAACATGACCAACAAAAAGCAATTCAAGCTTATGTTCTTTGGCGATGCTGTAAGTGCCTACAAAAATTGTGGGTTCATAGCTATAATTGCTCCGGGATGAACTCTCATTGATCTTTGTCAAAAGACCGCATTCAGCCTCAAGACACTCAGTAGCAAGAGTAACATCAGCAAGATAATTGATTCCGCTCTTGAGATTATCTAAGCTATAGGGCTGAACATCAGGATTTTTCTGTTTAAATGCGTTGATATAATTTCTTTGTAAGGCTTCTTTTCGTTGTTGAACAATGCTTATATACTCATTAGGAATACCTCTTTGATCGATGCAAAGAAGCAGATATGCTTTTCGGGGACATTGTGAATAAGAGACCAGTATTTCGTTAGTGATTGCTTTATTCATGATTCTACCCCCAATGGTATGAGTTGGGTAATGCGATTAGCTAACGGTTGGATACTACATCAGTTGGCTTGGGGAATCAATAGAGAAAATGAATTAAAGCTGAATTCGTGCCAAGAGAGTCTGGGAATGTAGGATTGAAAACAAAAGAGCGACAATCTAAATGGAAGAACCCGATGGAGCTTGCTTTATATTACAAGGAATTAATAGAACATGGTATGACAAAGGCAAAAGATGATCCTAATGCTAAATTATTCACTGCAAGGAAACTTCGTGAGATTACAAAAATACAGGCTCATGATGATCAGCTAAGGGCTTTTCACGATATGATCTCATGATTTTACGCCATTCATCGTCTAAATGATAGATTGAAAGCTAGCAAAAACATAAATGTGAAAATCCACTAAGGCTAGCACGACAATACCAGAAGTCGCAGGACAAAAAGATTCATTGAATCTTGGCGTGGAACTCTGATTCTTTGACCTTTTGGCTTTGAGAGTAACCACAAAAATACATCATCCAATGGTTTCCCATTCAGTCTGAATTTTGTGCTTGGTTTTGACTGCTTGACCTTCACCGACTGGATTATTGTTTCAACGCTCATTCAATGCTTGGTGTAACTAGCGTTTCTCTTTAATCATCAGGTTCTAGCGATATTCAGGAAATGTGATTAGTAAGAAGATTTCGGAGCTTTTGGATTGTCCCAAGAAGCTTCACTTATGAATATCAAAGTGATATACTGACAAAGAAAGCGTCTCAGCCGATTGGCACATCAATCTATCAATCTATACGATTCTCCGGGTTGGTGGTAAGAAACACAACTTTACCACGTTCAAGTAACTTGTATTTCCTCTCAGCCTTTTCGATCCTCACTGCATCTTCAGCAGAAATGACAGGTTCGGAATCTTTATCTGCAAGATATATTCCAATTACGTCAACGACAATGGGGTTAGGCTGGACTCTTTCGTTGTTCATAGCAGCAGTCATGGTGTATTCCCAATCTGCCCAGCTCATAAGTGTATCGCTACTTTTTGGACGATCTCTCGCCTCATCGCCATACACCAGCTTAAAGTCATCACCAGAACGATAGTAAATCTTGACGTATGCTCCTTCCTTTATAGGTATATTCTGAGCATTTAAGATAATGCCTGTTGGTTCAGATGGTTCCAATTGAGCTTTTTTATACGCTTCAAGTTCCTTTTGAAGTTCCCCAACATCCTCATTTTTTTGGCGTAACTCCTCCAAAAGACTCTCTACCTCTTTCAAGCTTATATTAACAGGTATATCACCACGTATGACGTTGAAGGTGGAGTATCTATCAGGTCTGACTGGTTGAAAATTGGAACTTGGCTCAATTTCAACCGAAATGGGCTCCTTAGTCTCTTCAGATTTCTTAATATCCTCAGTTTTAACACTCAACTCGACGAAGTAAATTACTTGATCTTTTATTTCCCTGACTACACCTTCCTTAAGGATGGTGACTTTCTTAACAGAACCTTTCACAGACTTTTGGAACACTTGCTCACCTAAAGCTCCATCTTTCATAGTGGTTTGTGTATTTATTTGAGCACCTTCAATAAATTCTATCATATTTCCCAAAGCCATGTTATAAGCTGCTTCACGGGCGGTAAGCACACGCGCGCCAGGTGGATCATCCTTTCGTGACACACCATAACCCTTTGAATGAATCACACCAGCAGATTCAAAGACGCCGGCTGGTCCATTATCAGCTATATCCAAGCTACTACCAGCAGTTGCACACCCCATGAGTGTCAATGGAAAGATTATAACGATTATAAGGACGGTTGAAAAAGCATTAAACAGATATTTGTGCCTGACTTCCATTTTAAGATTCCTCCAATTATCTTTGTATTCCCAGCCTTTTAGCCAGTCCTTCTAACTCTTTTTGAGATTCCATTTGAAGTTGGTCACCGCGAAGGTTGAGTTCAAGGCCCTTCTTTACTTCGCTTTGCGCTTCTTGTTTTTTTTCAATTTCATAATACGCCCACCCCAGGCCAGCGTAATGTGCTTTTTTCGGTAATAGTTTTATAGCCTTATTATATAATACTATCGCCTCACTTCTTCGCCGATTCTTATGCTCCTCTCTGGCTTTTTTGTAGTAATAATTCGCACCATCTATCTGTGATTGATCAAATTCTTGTATAGAGCGTTCCTTCTTGATACTAACCATTTCGAAGGTTTCAACTCCACTCCCTGACTTCCTCCATTCATCCTTCAGGGACCAGTATTCTGGGTGGCACAAAAGAAGTTGACTTCCTTCTGGTACTTCATTTGGAATCAATATCTTACCTTCAGAATTGGTTGTTGAGTTAAGTCTCACAAGCCTGAACTGCTTTCCACCCGATACAAAAGACATTTCATCACCCGAACCGGATGGACTTCTTTCTCCACCCTGAACATATCGCCAGACTTCAACATCTCGGATGGGTCGTTGCGACTCACTAATAGCCTTCAAATACTGAGACGTGGTAGGGGGGTAGGGACCAGGAACAGGTTTGGGAGGAATGGGAGCAGTAGAACCACATTTTAACACGATGCTGTAAACCCCATCGTTGTTTTTAACATCTACTTCTATTCCTTCACCCGCTTTAATATTTTGTGTGGTAGGAATATTACGACTTATGCCGGACCATTCACCTTTGAAATCTGTTGGACCCAGACTTTCTCCATCTATCGAAAAAGAAAATCCTGATTTCGGCTGATCACCGGTGAATGCTTTTACAGAAATCTGAATCTTACGAACAACTGTCTTTGTAATAGGCGGGTATTCAGTCTGACCTGCTTGAACCGCAACAGTATCCGGTTCTGCTTCATAGTTTGTCGGCGAATCTCCATAACGGATTAAAAGATTAGCACCCCCTGGAGATTCCAGTTCAAGTCTGGCTAAACCCTCTTCGTTAGAATCCTTGGCATCCAGTTTATTAGATTTATCATCAAATATTGAAACCGGTACTCCAGCTAGATTTTCACCGAATTGGTCAATACATCGAACCTCAATAATGCGTTTCAGCTTTGAGTATATAAACCTGACACCATCTTTGCTTTTAGTTTCACCTGGTTGAACTTCGTATTTAGGATTCTTTTCAACAAGCTCATATTCACCCTCTTTGTAGTCAGTGGAGAATACAATACTGACTTTCCCATCCTCGATCTTTGTATTAAGTGCGGCTAAGCCCTCTCCGTCGGTACGTAGACTATATTGCTTGCCCATAACGTCAGCTTTGATGTTTACTTTTGGAATTTTTACATACTTATCAGGGTCTGAGGTATCTTTTTCTGGGTTAGATCGAAATACATGTACAGGAATTTCAATTTTTCGCTTGAATTTAAATTTGTATCCCGTATCATCCCCATACTTTTTCAATAGATATAACGATCTGCCTGCCTCAGCAACTTCATCACGCTGATCTTGCCACAGAAGACCAAAAAGGCTAAAGCCCTCAAGACGAACAATAGGCTTACGAAGCCTTTCAAATCGCTCATGCTTTTCTAACACAGGAGTATTATCGGTGATTTCACTTACCGGTGATACCTGTTGTTGCACTTCAGCCATGAGTCGTTTATTATGGACATAAGAAAATGCTAACGCAGAAGTTAAAACTGTGACAAGAAATACTGCTGCCGCACAAAACACCAAGCGCATGAATGTCTTTCGTCGATCGGACGAGTTGGTTGGTCTGGACAGAGTTCGGTCTGGGAAGATGATCTTACTGAAAATATCCCTGATAAAGTAACCCTTTAGTTCACGCTTATCCCCTGCAGGCTGTTCAGATATAAGAGCTGGCTGATGGTCAAAGGAGCCTGCCACTCGCCGCATAACAAATTCTATCGGAGGCTGTTCATCCGCTTTTGCAGTTCCTGTGACAACACCAGTAAAGTAAAATCCGCGCAATATTGGTCCTTCCTCTGATACGTTAGGAAATAGTGCTGCTACAAAGCGATCGAGCTTTTGATGTACTGCATCGAATTGGAGGGGAAAAGTATAGATGGATCTTCTCTCTTGCTCTTGTGCCGAGGTGAGTTTAAACAGCCGACGGGCATTCAGGAATTGAAAAAGCTTTTCACATTCTCTTTTGAATACAACGTCAGCATTCTCTTGTTGGCTGATTTTGAGGGTCGCTCCCCATACCTGCATACGTTCAGAGCCACTCAAGTCCGCAAAAAACTGTTCGAAACCATGAATTAGATCGCACTTTGTGAATACCAGGTATACAGGTAAAGTAATCCTGAACTCAGAGACAACATCCTCAATACATCTGCGAATAGTTCTTGCCCTCGATTGAACAAAATCATCATCACCTTGTAATAGGCTTGCAATATCTATAGCAACAAGCAGTCCCTCGATTTGCTTTGACTTTCGATGCTTCCGCAAAAGGTAGAGCAACTCCCGCCATTCTTTATTGACACGAGCATCGCTGCCGTAGGTCACATAACGCCCGGCAGTGTCGAAGATAATTTCTTCTTTTGTAAGGAACAGGTCGCAGTTTTTAGTTTCTTTAATGCCTTCTTTGATTGGTTTTTCTTGAGAGGAATAAATGTGAGAAAATTCCAGATCCGAGTTCCTGATCACAGATGTTTTTCCACAACCTGAGGGACCAACGACCATATACCATAGAGAGCTTCCCGCCATTTTAATGGCGTCCATCAATCTTTCTTCAAATTCAATAGCTAAGTCAGATGGTTTTTCTGCTTCTTTTTCCTTCCTCCTATTTATAAACCACTTTATCAGGGCGTAAATAACCCATACAGCAATGATCAGAAGGGACAGAATCAAGCAAGTTCTAGGACTTAGCCACCTCCATTTTGACACACCACCGATCACCCAAATAAGTCCGATAAGAAGCAAAAAGCCCTTTCCTGGTATTTTCCTCAGAAATCTGGTTAAAGGTCTTAAAATCACTCTACCCATAGGCTATATCCTCTGAGAATCCGAAGTGTTAAAGTCCTTAATGCAAAAAACTTTGAATCTGACTTACCGCATTGTTTGCCCAATCAGCCATGCGGATTTTGAAGAAAATAAGGGCGAAAACTATGATCAGCACACCGGCACCGGCAACTGCATACATCGCCCAGCTTGGAATTCTACTGCGCTGCTTTTGGATCGTCTCTGCTGGTCTTTCCCCATTGGGAGAAAGCTTACCAGTAGTCTCCGCCTTGAGAATTTCTTGAAGTTTTCTAATGTATCGTTGCAGTTTGCTAGACTCTCCGATGTATCTCCCCCCAAAACCAAGCGTCAAGCAGATATAGTAGACTTCCAAAACTCCATACGGTGGTTCGGTTCCTTTTACCCGCTCAAGCATTTGATCAAGCTTGTCAAAGAATTCGTCGCCGGCTATACTGCTGTTGAAGAATCTTCTTTCAAGACGACTCTCCCATTTGAGAGTTTCATCATAAAAAGCAGCAATAGCATATCTTGCTTCCTGAATATCTTCCTCTGGTATTTTTGCATCCCTTGCCCTCTTCTCCATAGAAAAGAAAAGTTCCAGAATCCCTTCGTAAAGTGTGTCATCTCGATCATAACTACGAGATTCTCGCAAGTAAGAAGCGAAGGAAAACAGGTCACCGCAAACAGATGGAAGAGTCTGAATCTGAAAATCGTTGATTTCCGTATCCATATATTTATACCAACTTTAATAGAAAATATTTATTCCTTACAAGCCATGAGTTCCAGTTCTACATCCTTAGATGACGGAGGAACATAGATAGACAAACGCTTTGACTCCCAAACCTCTTCCCAGTAGTCACTTTGATAGTCTAAAGCAAAATAGAGGTATCCTGCTTTTGTGCGAATATCGGTTGGAGGGTTGCGCAAGAAACTAAGCCGAATACCACGCACAGCCTGACCTATTATAAAGCTGACCTTTTCAGATGAAGCGATTTTCATTCGTCGCTCTGCTTCATCAATCATGTCTTCCTGATCCAGGTTTCCTTTCACCGCTAGATAAAATCTATACGAAGAGTCCACCAGACCGCTCTCCATAACTGCCTCGTAGATAGAGCCTTCAACGGATTCCTGAATTTTTTTCAGTGGTATCTGTTTACACCTGTCAGCAGTCGGCTCCATAACCCGCAGGAGTTCCTGGATTATTTCACTAAGCCCTGTAAATGTATTGGAAAGATTATCGTGATCGTATTTTGGCAAGTCTACTGGACGAATGCGTGCAGAAAAGACAGTGAGCATCCCAGCGAACCGTGTAAGGAGAAGGAATAAATCCTCCGGATGTCCTTTTTCTGTGTTGTAAAAATGATTAAGCTCTGAGATAGTAGAATTGATCATCTGAAAAAGCCAGAAATTTGTCAGTTCCGATGTACCAAATTCATAAAAGCCATCTCCCCTTTCACGGCATTGTCTCCTGAAATCATTGCTCCTCGCTGTGAGGGTTTGAGTCATGCGGCGAATGAACTCCATCAGTTCCTGCGAAGCGGAGATTGAAATACACGGTGGAATATAACCATCTCTTAGAATAATATCGCCATTATGAGCCAATCTCAATTCAGCAATCTTAAGATAATCGTGGCCATCTAACGATTCATCTGAAAATAGGAATTTCAGGTTCTTCTTGGCTACGGGGATTTCTTGCTCATTGTTTCCTGTGTTTCCATCCGCAACTCGAATAAAGTCTAAGGAATAGCGAGACTCAATTGACCTGCCATCGTTCTTGATCCGGCAGTTTGCCAAACCGGGACGATACTCAGGGACTGTCAGATACATATTCAGCGTCTCCACAGAGGGAGTAAAATATTTCTCAATCGCCCGGATTGACGGTACATTATCTGTATCTGGAATATCTATGGTAGTTCCCCCCGGAAATATACCACGGCAGGATAATAAAGTGAAAGCACCGTTTTCCAATGCTTCCCTGTCTATCTTCAGATCGGTTAGACCCCAATAATATGGCATAGAGGATCTGTATTTAAAATTGAGAAGGCTTTCATGATAGAGATCCCACTGCTGAAAATGATGTGGAACCAGAAACATTCCTTCTCTCCAGATGATTTTATTATATTGTGCCATTATGCGATAATACTCCGTATTCTAGTTCCGACTGAAAATCAAAGACACAAATACCTAAACTTTTCTGGTTTTCTACCAGATCTAAAGGATTTCCAGTAGTTATTACTCTATTTTATAACTATCTCAAGTAAAAGTCAACAGTTTTTTACGCCTTTTTTTGCAAAAGAAGAAGAGTTAAAGCATTTTAGGTCTCAATCCTATTATCTACTTTTTCGCAGTCTCGGAAAGATAAGGTGTAATAAACGTTAGAAGTTCGCTAATTTGCGTGTCTGCAAGACTCCAGACAATATCTGCCTTCTTCCTAGGTTCTCTAGGTTTCATTGATGAGTGCTCGGGTAACCCGGTAATATCAAAACCAATTACACAAGCGCCCATTTCAATTAACGGGGTTAATACTTTCTTTATACATTCTTTAAGTGTTTCGATAGTAAAGAAGCAATGGTCTCCCCACTGTGTATAATGATCCTTTAAGCAATCCCTGTCAACAGAGATAAACACATATTTTATTGCACTACCAAAATAGGTTACTGCTTTCTCCCAAAAGGTATTCCAAGCATCATTGGGGGATTTAATCTCTGGTTTACTTTGATCTATTTTGTTAGGCACAAAATCACAAGTCACTGTGTAATTCAACTTGCTTGTTATTGTATTATATGACGCGTTACCTATTGACAAGTAACACCCACCCTTTTTCTGCAAATTTCCGTCAAGCAATAAAGGTCTTCCCCAACCATCGCTTGCGACAATATCAGTCGTGAAGGTTCCACTATCTTGGTGCTGATCGAAGTTGAGCACCGCAATCGGTCCTTCATCCAATTTCGCAAGAGCCTTATTTATTGCATACAACCCCCACAGATATCCGCTTGTATGAAAACTATTGCAATCACATACAGAGAATACAGGAAATCCAATCGCCTTATTATTAATAAGGCCTTTGGCAACAAAATCACTAAGCTGTGTTCTTGCAACTCTTGATGAACAATTGTCTACAGACCTTTCGCCTATTTTTGCTTTAGGTTTAAGAGATCCTTCGAAGACTTTATTCGTAACGTCTCCTATGGATGCAGTGCAGAGAAATCTTCCCAGATTTTCGGGAACCACTCCTTCCTGCAACGCAGGATTCACGCCGTCTAAGTCTGTTGCGTTTTTCGAGACTTTTTTCTTCGGTATATAAAGTTTGAATTCTTTCTCGCCGTCGAAGTAAACTTGTGCTTCTTTTTGATTCAGAACATATTTCCAATCGTTGGCTTCCAAAGCTTTAGTAAGTTTTTCGTTGATGCGCAGCATAAAATTTTTATAATTAGCCGATAATAGATATTTCTTATCATTCGTTTGAAGTAACTTTTTTCCATTTACTTTTACCTTTTCAAGCATGTCATAGTAAGAAACACTGCCGCTAAAAAATACAACCTTTGAAAAGTCGAACTTGTTAATAACGTGTCTAGCTTCTACTTTTTTAGCTTTTATGCCGCTTGATTCGCTTGGTGTAACCGACGCTTCCTGTACCTGCTGTTCCTTGGGCGGTTGCTTATCCGCTTCTTTTCTAACTACTGGCGGCTCCTTGCCAACCGACCCGGTCTGCGGCTTGACAAACGCACTGGTCATCGGCTTTGGAACATCAGTCCGACGAACCGGTCCGCGTTGGATTTTTACCAGTTTCTTGGGTAACCGCTCCCTTTTCTCGGGTATAGGCGGCTTCTGCTTGGGCTTCGTTTCAATCTTTTGTGCAGTTGGCTTAACCTGGGACAACGGCTTCCCTTCAAAAGCTTTCCTAATGCAACTTGGCTTCAAACATGACCGTCGTTCTTTGTCAGACTCATAAAATTCGTTGCAATAGGGACACCTGAATTTTCCCATTGTATGCCTCCTTAACTTGCTTAATTACCGGTATTTTATTACGTTCTGTCCGAACAGATCGCACAGATAAGTCCACATCGGCATCCGTTAGATGTAACTCTTTAAGCCTTTATTCTCCGTATGTCTGTTGAATCATGTTTAGTGTGTCCTCATCCAACTCACCGGTTGGTTCCAGACCTTTCACTTCCTGGAAATCGCAAATCGCTTGCTCGAGTTCCTCGCTCATTTCCCCATCTACTGATCCATCATAGAAGCCCAGATTTTGAAGTCGTGCCTGAATGCCGGAGATCTCCGTGATGGGGTCCAGGGCACCAAGTTCGAGCTTGTATTCTTCATCACTGTCAGGAAATGAAATTATCCCTGTCATTGCATTTGGCGGGATCCAAACCTCGATTATCCCGCTCTCGTCGGTTTGCCCTTCAGAGAACTTGCCATTGATTTCCAGGACATAAGGCTCGTTAGCCCTAGGTTCATCATTGAATTTGAATTGAACAACGAACTTTTCTGGAACACCCTTCATTCGGAATCGGTGACGCTGCTCAGTAGCACCGGGCACCTCCTTTAGTTCTTTGTCCCGTATGTATACCACATCATCTGGAAGTAAGACGTTTGGATCCTTGCGATTCTGCTTCAACTCGCTGTTTTCGGGATCGTTCCAGATAGTGTCGGGAAACAAGCCATACCGGTAGGCGATGCTGGAGATGCTATCGCCTTGTTTAACGATGTATTTCTTGTATGCCATTATGTTTTCTCCTATGATCCCTATTAGCATAATAACTTAATCAATGGACTGAACTGGATATACAGCGATCTTACCCTTTCCCTGGAAATAATTGCTCTGAGTAATCGTGAACCAGTTGCTCCCACTTAACTTTACGTCTGTCGGGTTGCCGGTGTAAGGCACGGAAGTTCCAATAGGCTTTAATTGGCGATAAAGAACGGTGGGCTTGCCACAATGTATGCAGTTCGATTGTACATATTCAAAACCATTATATCCTGGTTTATTCTCATAGCAATCGGGACAGTAATATATGTCGTTTGGACCAGGGAAATGCTCATTTTTACATTCTACACACCTATCCGGCGCAGTTTTTTTCTGCTCTGGGTGCTCATCGCATGAGTATATATTATCATTTACTCGAGCTACGGAATCGCCTCTACTTCCATCCACATTGAAGATTAGTCCTTTTTTGTCCACACAACAAATTGGCCCCAAGCCGATATCCATGCCCCAAGACGGGATCAGGTGGATTTGAGGCTTTGGCTTACCAGCCATTTCGAGGGTTTTGTAGAAATCGTCCAATCTACCCTCTGCGTGGTCAAGGCACACTTCCAATCCAAATCTGACGCCGTCAATAGTAAATACCGATCCCCCGCCCAAGCCACTCTCGCTAACCTCTGAGGTCCGTCCTGATTTGCTTGTTGGTAGGACATTGCGTTCTTCCCCGTGAATGAGAAATTTGCCGCCTGGTCTTATTATGTAATCAATACCTGAAACATATTCTTTATAGACTATAAGCTCTCTTTTTTCGCTGGGGTCCGCTGGAGGAGCAGTCCCGCCTTTTTGTATGAGCGCGATATTGAAAACTTCGGTTTTTTTCTCGCTTTGTCTTTCTAAGTTTATAAGTTTCCCAACATTGAATTGATCCTTCGTGTTTAGCGTAAGTTTTCGAATCTCCACTTCGGCAATCCAGTCCTTCTCAATTGGTTGTAAATGCGTATGTAGGCATTTACTACAAAGACTTGGCTTCCATTGGTTGGGTGCAAATGCAGGACAGTTGCAAGTTGGGCATGGGTTTAGCTTTGGATTTTCGACAATAATCCTGGTTTTGCCAAGATGAACCTCACTTGCCTTGATTTCAAACGCTTTAGTCACCGTTGCTTTGGGCCCATATACAAACTTTATGCTGAGTCCTTTTGGGAACACCTGGTTCGTGTCTAGCGTGATCTGGAAGCGATTTGCACCAAGAGCCGTATTTTTATTTACTTTAGCTTTGATAACAGAGGGTTTGTCTTCTTTTTCTATGGTACTTGCCTGAATCTCCACCTCGGCAACCCAACCTTCCTCAATTGGCGGCGAAGGCTCTTCGATAATGATAGTGGTTTTGCCACCTACATCGGTTTTACTACCTTCTTCGATCTTAAATGCCTTAGTCTCTGTTGCTTCGGGCCCATATATAAACTTTATGCTTTTTCCTTTTTGAAATTTCTCATTCGTATCTAGTGTGATCTGGAAGCGATTTACCCCAAGAGCTATGATTCCACTTACATTCGCTTTGGCATATTCCTTCACAACTGAGTCTTTCCATCCTGATTGTGAAAGATGATCAACATAAATTACGGTATTGCCAGAGATTGGCTCCTTATCAATCGCTACGATCTTTGTAATGGTTTCGTCATGCTTCTGATAACCGATTGCTGTGCCGAATACGAAAAGCCAATCGCAATATTCAGGTTTATCTGTCTCCTTTCGCATCTCCTGCATGATCTCCGATACCATCTCGATAGGATAAGCACCCTCGGTTCCTCGGAAAAAGAATTCCGGAGCCATAAACACCTTAAGAACTTTATCTTTATTAACTTTGTTACTCGCTTTACGCGCCATTTTTATAGACTTTTTCACTTTTTTCTGCGCGGTAGTGATTGCATTCTTCATGATAATACAACGCTTGCTTATGTCTTTGGAAGCATCTTCGTTACCAAGATACACTTCCTCACCTTTGACCTTTTTTGTCCCCGGCTTAATATTAAATGCAATGAATTGTACTTTTTTGTATGGCATACGCAAGTCCTCCTATGGACGATTGACAACTTGCTCTATTCTCTTTGTAAGTTAGTCAACTTCCGTATACTTCCTGAAGTTTGCTTCGTGTTGCTTCATCGAGCTTGCCAGTTGGTTCCAAATCGTGCTGTTTCTGGAATAATAGAATAGCCTGTTTGAGATCGTCGCTCATTTTGCCATCAGTCGGTCCGTCATAGAAGGATAAATTATACAGTCGTGCCTGAATGCCGGATATCTCAGTAATGGGGTCTAGATTGCCTAGTTCGAGTTCGTATTCGTCCCCATTATCCTGGAATGAAAGCACTCCTTTCTTCGCGTCTGGGGGAATGATGATCTCAACCTTGCCGTCTCCGTCGGTTTGTCCCTCAGAAAATACACCGTTGATATCCAGAAAATAGGCTTCGTTTGCCCTTGGTTCGTCTTCGGTTTTGAAATATATGATAAGCTTTTCTGGAATGCCCTTTCTTCGGAAACGATGTCTCTGTTCGGTACCACCTGATACTTCCTTTATTTCTTTGTCTCTCACATATACCACATCACCGGGGAACAGGACGTTTGGATCCTTGCGTTTCTGTTTCAACTCGCTGTTTTCGGGATCGTTCCAGATGGTGTCGGGAAACAAGCCATACCGGTAGGCGATGCTAGAGATACAGTCACCTTGCTTAACAATATGTTTCTTGTATGCCATTAGATTTTCCCCCACGCTCCATTGTCAATATCTGGAAACCAGATTCAAATTATACATTATGATAGATTTATTTTGGTATAAAAGACATAGCTCAAATAATATTTATCTCTACTTCCCTGACCTCCATGGCTGTCAGATCATTTATGGGACAAAGCCCACGCCAAACCAGATAAAAACGATTCTCATCCGGGATAATACAAAGGATGTCTAAATTGAGACTCACTTCCTCTGTAAAAATAGATGGTTCTTCTGCAACTATATTTGATTCTTCGCCTTCTGTATACTCCATCTCATCATTATATTCTTCTCCGGATTTAGCAACGGTGACCGAAAGGCTGATCCCCGGAAGCCTGAACCCGGTCCTGCCATCCGGGGTCATGTTTACAAGCAGAATCTCCTCATTGCCTTTCAAATAGCCTTCAACCTGCAGATCCGGATGCGCCCCATTGTAGTAGTCAAAGCGAAAGTCCTCCGGCGGGTCAGGTGAGCGCTCATTCTGCCATTTTTCATCGTAAGTTCCCAGATATCTAGCACGAGGCATCGCCATCCTGCTATAAAAACCGAAACCCACCGGAACAGGATGATCGTCCCAGTATTTGATCAGGCTTTTGGGGTTTTCCAGGTTCGGCAATAAAGCTCCGTCCAGCGACCCTTTGTCCTTCTTGTCAAAAAAACCTCTACCGATAGGATTCTCCTTGCACCAGTTGCCGCCTTTGGCGTCGATCCCACCGAAGGATCGCTCGTATACCAGTTCCATTTTTGTAAATGGTTTGGGATCAGAGGCATACACAGGCATAAGCCGTCCACCGTATTCCCAATGCCGGTCGCCTATAACCCTGATGGTCTTGTTTATATCTCCAACGCTCAGTGAAACATCAACGGATTCAACAGGTTCCCCATCCGGTGCGTATGCCCGACCCACTAAGACAATATCGCTGCGAGGTTTGAAAGGGACAATATCCGACTCGAACTTAACACTGCCGCCTTTTTTATCATCATAGAATTCATCTCCATAAGCCACAGATATCTGCTCCGAGGACACTGCAGCAGGCTGGTTTGGACGAATATCAAACGTTCCTTTCACAATTATAACCAGGAAAGCCTTATCTTCTGGTCCTTTCATGGGCAGCGCTTCAATCTCAAATGGCGTGTTATTTACAATTTCCATGATCTATCCTTATGATATACACCCGGGGGCACCTATCCCTATCCCGCCCATCACCGGGCCGGCAGGCATAAAAGGTGGTGCAAAGGTCGGAATTGGTCCCGTACCCAGAACGTTCTTGACCAGAGTCGAAGCCTTGAATATCTGAAACACAGCATTGAATGCCTTGGTTATAGCATCAAAAAGCTCTGATGCATGATACGCAGTAGGTTCAGCAAGATTGACTATCATCATACCCTTCAAGGAACCGGGAGATAACCCCGGTTCTCCGGGTGACGGAAGAGCAATTAGCGGTATTGGAACATTCGGTGTAGGTGGAGCAACAGGTCCTGGGAACGCTGCTAAAGGTGGATATGACAAAATCCCTGCGATTCCTGCTGACCACGCCTGCCAGAGTGTGCCGAAGGCACTAGCAATGGCGTTGGAATACTTCATCTCTTGAGGAGTGTTTTTCGGCGCAGTGGCGAAGATCAGCATATTCAATGGAGTAGCTCCTATTACGTTACCGGGCGCCAATACCCCTACCGGTCCATTGATTATAACACCCACAATAGTCGTCGTCTTCAACCATTTATCAATACCATCACATATAGCTCCACAGATCCCATCAATATAGTCCGAAAAGCCATCGCTTATAATTTTTGCGGTATCCACATGATACTTGTTCAGGCTCACTTCCTTGAAAAGGTTTATCGGCGGTGGCGGATTGGGCGGAACCATCTTTTCGTCTATTTCAAAGGCATCCATATATAGATCCCCCATGTCCTTCCAGTCCATCGGCAACTGAATGAAATTCATTGCGAAGAAAACCTTCGCCATTTTAGACATCAAGTCGTTCTGTGGTGCAGGCATGATACTCCTATCCTTTAATATTACCAAATTTTCGGGCTTTCAAAACGCAAAATTGTTGCTAATCCACAATGACATCCTCACTGCCTTCGATCAGCAAGCCGACACCGCCGCAGTGTTGATCTGTATCTCCCATACGATGCGCCGGCTTGAAGTTGATTATCACAGTAGCGCTCCCTTTTATCGCTGTCCATGTATTCGGACCACAGCAAGCGGCGTGGATGCCCATATCTCCGACCCTCAATGCAGGTCGGAAGTTCACTAAAACATCCGGCGATCCCTGAACCGCCGGACCAATGGCAGGATGCGGGCATAACGGACAGCCATGCGCATCCGCCTGCACCTGTGATTTATCTCCGAGTCTTCCCTGTCCTGGCATTTTTACGTTCTCCTCTCGTCATATTTTGTAACGATAGATCAACTATAAAAGCCTTCAATTCAGCATTTGCCAGATTATTCCGGACAGTGTAACCCGTAACTCCTAGCAATGCTGGATATAGAACCTTCCTATCTATTTGAAAAATTCCCTCTACTCACCTTGAATTGGTTCCCAAGCATCCTTATCCAGGTCGGGGAAACAGATCGCGCAATTGCCATTTTGCTTGATTCCCCTGACGCTGGCTATTCCATTTTCATCAGTACGTCCTTGAGCCATTGTGCCGTCTGGAAGTCGGATCCAATAGCGTTCTCCCGCCACCGGTTGATCGGCCTCATCTAACAATTCAACCTCGATCCAGGTTGTTTCCTGTTTCTCTTCTGCTTGCTGTTCCGCTGCGATGGGTCTTTCTTCTCGCTTTTCTGGTGGTTGCTCCGGTTCTAATCGCAATGGAACTGCTGCCACGGGTGGTGTCAATACAGGACCTTTCTGTCGCTCTTCCGAAGGTTCCTCTGGTTCTTTATGCCAAGGAGCATTGAGGGCTTGTATCTCTGCCGGCTCCATCTGGGTGCGCTGAGACTTGTAGGTAACCTCTCTACCAGGCTGAGCGGTATCGGCAATTTCCGCTTCAAGCGGTGCCACTGGCGAAACAGGGTTATCCGCTTTACCAGACAACGTAGAACCACCGCTGTTAATCATCACCATGTTGCCTTTTATGAAGATTCCACCTGAGTTTATAGTTATAAAGTTGCCTCCTACTTTGATGCTCAGACCAGTCATAGCTTCAATGACCACATTCATCGCTTTAAGGTAATAGTCCTGGGTAACCTGTTCACTATGATTCTGTTTGAATTCTTCAATTACATTCCCCTTGACAACGATGGAGCGAGAACCTTTTACCTCAATCGCATCCTTACCCTTGATAGTCAGGTTGTGGTCTCGTTTTACCTGCCTTGCTTCATCTCGTCCTACATTAACGTGCTTATCACGTTCCACCTGTTCACGCTTATCACGTTTGACGAAAAGGTGCTGGTCATTGCCAATCCACTCCCGTCGGTCGTTTTTAACCCGAAAATCCACATCCTTTTCAGCGTGGATAAATATCTGTTCTTCGCCCTTCTTGTCTTCAAAGCGGATTTCGTTAAAGCCCTGGCCACCCTTTGAGCTATTTGACTTAATTGTGCTCTTTGTCATTTCATCGGGGAGTTTATACGGGACTTCATTATCACCATTATAAACCGCTCCAATTATGATCGGTTGATCTGGGTCCCCTTCCAAGAAATCCACAATGACTTCTTGTCCAATACGTGGGATAAACATACCACCCCAGGCTGGTCCTGCCCAGAGTTGCCGAACGCGAACCCAGCATGAGCTATTCTCGTCCATCTGTCCCTCTCGATCCCAGTGAAACTGTACTTTTACACGTCCATACTCATCTGTATATATATCATCTCCGCTGGGTCCTACCACTATAGCTGTCTGAGACCCCTCTACTTTGGGTTTCAGCGTCCTCAGAGTAGGACGATAAGGAACCGGAGCCAGTATACACTCAAACTCATTGGAATATGAAAATCCTTCACCAGCTTGATCCTCACCCAGAGGCTGGGTACCTGAACTTGCAAGCCGTATAATCAGATATTCCTGATTGAAATCGGGTCTGGCATAATTACCCAATTGGAATTTGTACCCAGGCATGAATCGCCGACACACACTTCGACCTGAACCTACCTGCCTGTTCGCTACGATAGCTTCTAGCCTCAACGTTGCCATCTCATTTCCCATTTCCTGATCCAGATATCCTCCGGGATAATCGTAAACTTCAAACTGTTTATCATCCGTTTCTGATGTGGAGTCAACCTGCAAATCCAGAGACGGCATTTTGAAATTGAAGTTACGCAGCATGACTGCACCCGGTTTCACTTGCTGGCTGAACTGATATTCATAGATATGCTCTTTCTCCGGCACCATCTCTGACGGTTCATTGAAAACAACGGTAGGGGATTCTATGGGTACATGAACTGCAGAGTTATCAGCTATGATCATCACGTGCTTCTCATCGTCATGCTCGAAAAAGTAGAATATGCCTTCATGCTCCATAAGCCTTGAAATGAAGTTGAAATCCGACTCACGGTATTGAACACAATACTCGTGAGTGTCGTGCTTGCCCTGAATTGAAAACCTGTAATAATCTGTCTGAATACCTGCGTCCTGAAATACTTGTGTGATTATGTCTTTCAAAGACATATTCTGAAAAATGCGACTTTTGTATCTCATAGATAACAACCATACTAAGGGAACAATTTCAGCATGGTAAATTGTGTATCGATTTCCTATACCAGCTTGAACGAATCTGGTTACGATCCCATTCACATATCTTTCGCCTGTCTCACCATAGATGCTCAAATATGCAGGTTTACCGATTATAGTATCAAAGTCTATTTCTGAGTCTAACGCAGCGAGTCTTAGGTTGTATCGGAATGGTTCAGATATGCCTTCAGTGCCGTTAAAATCCAGCACTCTAAGCTCATCAGGATATTCCTTCGCAATAAATAAATAGTCTGCTTTTGAAGCACTTCGCATAGTCTTCATTTCCGATTAACCTCCATAAGGGATATTCTGATAATTAAATTATGATATTCTTATATTGAATATCTGCCGTAGTTGAGACAATTCACCAGATTCTATATCACCCTATCTTTCTTAGCGATCTTAAAACTTTCTGAAAAACGCCAGTTGAGTAGACTGCGCCATATTGAAACTGGATTTTTCTGAATGGCTTTGTCTAATTATGTCAGTCGAAATCCCTATTGTCAATTATATATAATCATACTGAAGTTGTCAAGCAAATCAAGATGCTTCACGGTGAAATACTACATCAATTGGCTTGGGGAATCAATGGAGAAAATGAATTAAAGCTGAATTCGTGCCAAAAGAGTCTGGGAATGTAGGATTGAAAACAAAAGAGAAAAAGCCCTGTCTAATCTACTGATCAAACAGGGCTTTTTAATCTAATTCAGACACATTTTTAACGATTGGCAATGTGTTAAGTATTGGCTCCCCCGACTGGACTCGAACCAATGACAAAGTGGTTACACGTAACCCTAATGTTTCCAATAGGAGTGGACTATCTCATCATCCTGAAAAATCAGGACGTTGGGCGCTCAACGGGCTTATTAGTTAGGTATCCTCATCCCTTAGTCTCTGCACGTTCCTGTCTACACAACAACCCATTCGACAGGCTTCGCTCAGGATCACCTTATCATCAAGACTTAGGCTTCCCTGAATTCACCCAATTTTTCAACCACAGTTACCTGCGGAAGCTGCAACTAATTGCTTACA
>Ga0315289_10005359_pt1 | contig 18959 bp, 21 predicted proteins | sample YL17G11_40_MG_FD_203452 | JGI IMG/M metagenome (GOLD analysis project Ga0315289, IMG submission 203452) | Sediment microbial communities from Yellowstone Lake, YNP, Wyoming, USA - YL17G11_40 | ecosystem: Environmental > Aquatic > Freshwater > Lake > Sediment | place: USA: Wyoming | collected...
CTCCGCAAGATTCTCAATACTCACAACCTTAAACAGCCCCGACATCGGAAGCCCAGACCGCTCCACACTCACAACAAAATCCCCAACCTCCGCAACACCAAGCGAAAGCCCACGCTGAATCCTCCCACTCAGAAACCGGTTAAAAAGATAAGACTGATAAGCCTCAACAAAAAGAACCCGAAGCCTCGCAGGAAGCACCCTGAAAGCCGCTTCAAAATCACTCGAATCCTCAGCCAACCTCTTCAACAACATCCTCTCATACCGAAGCTGCTCAGGAAAATCAGCCAACGCCCTCCTAAAATCCAAACTATCACGAAGCCCCTGCCTAGCCAACCTAGAATTAGGATGCTCGTAAGCGCTTGGCTTCGCCAAAAACAACATCACAGCCTTCCTGACGTTACCATGAACGACCTCTTTCCCCACCAAATGCGTAATCGGCCGAACCGTACCGAAACGCTGATGCCCAAAAAAATTCGGAACCCCACCCATCAAGCCAATCGCATCCATGGTCTTTCTAACCCTTTCTTCAACAGCCGCCCTTGAACGCCTGACGCCCCTGACCGCAACGCGAAAACCATTCCCCAAAAGATAGTACGTGGAAAGCGCCATACGCAAATAACCTATCGGACGCAGCTCAACATCCTTAAGACCAAACTTCCGAACAGCCTCTACAGAAACATCTTCAAGCGTAACATATTGAGCAGTAACCGCCTTCGCGTCTTTAATCCCCGCAATCTGAACCTGACCAGACCGCAAACCCAGCTGACGAGCAATCCTAGCAAGCACGATGAACGTGTCCCAGTTCCGCTTGACCAACACGCACAACAAGTAACGACCCGCCGAAAGCGATGAATCGAGAACCATTCCTCCAACATCGCCTTCAGACTCAAACACATGCGCCTTCGAACCGTCAACCAAAGCCTCCTCGACCACAAAATCCTCAACATTCCGCTTTATGGCGCCACCTATCCCCAGAGAACGAGTCGAATACACTTCTATCCCAAGAATCCGCTCCAACCCAGGAACACGCAATTCGCCCGCCTACTCAAAGAAGAGGAAACAAACCAGTCAACTTGTCCACCTTATCCCCAGGAGCAGGACCGATCCCAAGACAAGTAACCGTTCCAGGAGGAATCTCAGTGAGACCCCTGTCAACAATCAACGCTCTCGGCAACCCAAGTTCCTTCGCAACCGAATCCAACTCGAAAAGCTCTTTCTCATCCTTCACCTTGACCGCAATCTTGCATTGACCCTCTTCCATCCAACCCTCGAACCATTCTCTCCGATGCTTACGGGCTTCTTCCGCCGCAGAAACCGCGGCATGACCAGCTTGAGCTGCAGTTTTCCCCTTGCTCAGCTTGAGATCCGCCCGAAAAACAATGACCTGCTTGAACCTGAATTCTGACATGACTCCTTGAACCTTACAGTAATAGTCTGTTTTTCAAGGGTTTTAAAGATTTGCAGAAAGATAAGAAAAGAAAAAACAACCAACAGCCGCAAGAACACGAGGGCTCCTCAAAAAACGCATTAAGCTTCTTCCCTGAAAATCCACGTCTTCCACACTCTGAAAAGCCTTTTCAAGCCCAAACCTTGAGCACAATCCGATCAAACTGTCAAGGCTCTCATCTGACATTCCATCCAACAACCTTCGCATTCTCACCATCATTCTAGAATCGAAACCCAGAGTTGCATTGCACTCACGCGCGTACCTACTCAGAAAATCCGATGAAAAATCATTCTGCAAAATAGCACCCTTAACAACTTGAGCACAAATTGCTGCGCACGTCATCCCGAACACCACCCCGCCGCCCGTCGTAGATTTCACCTGAGACGCCACATCTCCCACCGCCAAAAACCCATCTGAAAACGGTCTGCGTATCGGTCCCCCAAGCGTTATAGGATGAACAACGATTCGAACGATTCGGGCTCCCCGAAGCTTTCGCGAAACTATTGGATGCTTATCCACCAGCCTACGGAGAAAGCCTTCGGGGTTTCCAACCCTGGCCGCGAGACCGATTTTCGCCCTCCCATCCGTCTTCGGCATCAGCCAAGCGTAGAAACCAGGAGCATAATCTCTCCCAAGAAAAACTTCAACCATAGACGAATCCACATCTTTGACGTTTTCCACCTCTGCTTCAATCCCATTGACTAACCTGCGGGTGTCAAGCCTCGGAATTCCAGTTTCTCTGAGCATTCTTGACGAAACGCCCTCGGCATCTATAACAACCCTAGCCATTTTCCTAACCGTTTCGTCCGGTTGTCTCACAATGACACCCCTCACACCACCATTTTCTATGACCAAATTTACAACCCTTGAGTTCAAACAAAAACGCGCCCCGACATTCCGCGCCTTTTCTGCGAGATATCTGTCAAACAAGACACGATTAACAGCGCAGGTGACAGGTGAATCGAAACTAACAACAAATCGCCAACCACTCGGCGAATGGAAGACGGCTCCTCGATAAGTATTTTCAACAATCTCAGATGGCAATGGATACATTCCTAAGCGTCGGAGGCCCTCTATGCTCAGATGTCCCGCGCAGTGAGATGGAACTCCTATTTCCATGTGCTCTTCATAAACAGTAACATCAAGACCCAATTGAGCTAGCTTCAGAGCTGCGAAAGAACCAGTGGGGCCAGCCCCAACGACAGCGGCATCCCCCACCTCTTTCATCAAAACGAACACGTACTCTTCTTCGCACTGTCAAAGTCTAAGCTATCAGTTCTATCCGTCTCTTTCCTCGAGACATAGACGTCAAACGTATCTTTCCGCTGATTTCCAAACGCATAAGCAGTTCGCTAAAGTCTTTGAAACCTAAGTCCTCAAATTCCTCTGTAAGAGCTTCGAACAGTTCACCGTCAGTCAAAGCGCCTTTCTTCTGCAAAAGATCAAGCAGTACAAAGTACGCAGGCTGGACCTTCCAAGTCTTAGTCGGCATTGGCATATTCTTCGCCTAGATGACCGGTGTTGCCGGTTTTTGAACCTGTCTTGCCTGTTGCATGAAGCTCTTATACCATTTTTCCATGTCGGGCGTTACCGAAGGTCCAACACGTTTCCTTGCCTCATCAAAGTCTGATGATGTGACCTGGTTTGCGTTGACATCTTTTCTCAGCGCGACCATTGCTGCTTCCCGACAAAGTGCATCTATGTCTGCCCCAGAGAAATTCTTGGCAGAAGCTGCAAGCTGCACCAAGTCAACATCTTTCCCTAAAGGCATGTTCTTAGTATAGATCTTGAATATCTGCAACTTGCTCTTCTCATCCGGTTCCGGCACGTAGATGAGCCTATCAAACCTTCCGGGACGAAGTACAGCGGGATCAACCATATCCGGTCTGTTTGTCGCAGCAACAATCACAACGTCTTCCAGACTAACCATACCGTCCATCTCAGTCAAAAGCTGGCTAATTACCCTTTCACTCACCCCACTGTCCGAAAAACCTAACCCCCTTCTAGGTACAAGTGAGTCAATTTCATCGAAGAAAACCACGGCAGGCGCAGCCATTCTGGCTTTCCTGAACACTTCCCTTATTGCCTTCTCTGATTCGCCGACCCACTTTGAAAATACTTCAGGACCCTTTATGGTTATGAAATTGGCGGCACTCTCAGTCGCCACCGCCTTTCCCAGAAGCGTCTTTCCGCAACCCGGAGGACCATACAGCAGAATGCCTTTCGGCGGTTTGATCCCGAGCCTGTCAAAGATTTCGGGTGTTTTCAACGGCCATTCAACTGCCTCTCTTAGGTCTTCTTTGACTTCTTCCAGACCGCCTATGTCTTCCCAGTGGATCGTTGGGATTTCTATGTACACCTCACGCATAGCCGTTGGAGTTATCTCTTTGTAGGCGTTGTTGAAGTCTTCCATTGTTACTTGCATCTTGTCCAGAACACTAGGCGGGACACGTTCTTCTTCAAGATCTATCTGTGGAAGATATCTGCGAAGAGCTTTCATCGCCGTCTCCCTGCCCAACGATGAGAGGTCGGCACCTGTATACCCATGCGACATCTCAGCCAGCTTCTTGAGGTCAACGTCTTCAGCCAACGGCATCCCCCTGGTGTGGATCTGAATAACTTCATAACGCCCCTGCTTATCCGGAACCCCTATCTCGATTTCTCGATCAAACCTCCCAGGCCTCCGGAGGGCAGGGTCAAGTGCGCTTGGTCTATTCGTCGCGCCAATGACAATCACGTTTCCTCTTCCAGACAACCCATCCATCAACGCCAAAAGCTGGGCCACTACACGTCTTTCAACTTCACCAGTGACTTCTTCCCTCTTAGGCGCGATCGCATCTAGCTCGTCTATGAAAATTATGCTCGGGGCATTCTGCTGGGCTTGTTGGAAGATTTCTCTGAGCCTCGCTTCCGATTCCCCATAGAATTTGCTCATTATTTCGGGTCCGTTTATTGAAAAGAAATTTGCTTCGGATTCATTCGCCACTGCTCTAGCCAGTAGAGTCTTACCGCAGCCAGGTGGTCCGTGCAGCAGCACTCCTTTAGGAGGCTCAATTCCGAGTCTTTGAAAGAGTTCAGGGTGTCTGAGCGGAAGTTCAACCATCTCCCTTACTCTCTGGATTTCCTCGCGCAATCCTCCAACGTCTTCATATGTGGTTTTTGGCAGCCCTTTCCCTTCGGGCGCCGGTTCATTCAATATCGTAAGCTTGGTTTCTGCCGTGACTTTAACTATGCCATGTGGACGGGTTTTCGTCGTTGTGAAGGGTATGGCGTGCCCCAGCATCATTACAAGGGTGGTATCTCCTTCAACAAGGGTTCTTTCCATTAGGCGGTTCCTGACAAAATTGGTAAAATCCTCGTCCACGTTGAGCCTCATGTCAACTGGCGCAAGAGTAATGCTCATAGCAGGTTTGACCTTTGCTGCCCGCACAATTACGTACTCGTTCATGGCTACGCCCGCATTTTTGCGTGTGAAGCCATCTACTCGGAGTAAATCTCGGTTTTGATCTTCACTATAAGCAGGCCAAGCAATTGCCGAAGTCGTTCTTTTCCCACAAATCTCTATCACGTCGCCAGCTGATATACCCAATGTCTGCATCGTTTTTTGATCAATGCGGGCTATGCCCCTGCCTACGTCCCTTTGCCTCGCGTCTCCCACTCGTAACTGTATCTCACTCAAAGAGAATCCTTCCGACAACTCGTCCGCCTCAAAACAGAACAGTTTTCCAATATAAATGTCTTGAGCATAATTGTTTTAAGCAACAGTCAGAAGTCACCGGCTCGTTCTGCGCACCATAAGGCTCTGAACTTGGCTTATGCCTTCCAAAGTCTCAATTTTCGTCTCGAATTCGTCAACTATGCCTGTCTTATCTTCGGGAAATTTGATCTGAACTAGGAGCGCCTTCAGTCCGTAGGCCACAAGTTCCTCGCCATATCCATGAACCGTGGCGAACTCGGGTAGATTGCTTTCGATTTTCCTTTTCAACGGCTCAAAATCTGTGATAATGTCATTTGGAAATATCTTGTATGTTACAAGCACGAACCCCATGTCGTTATCCCTTCCTAGTTATCCTATGGGCCGATGAAACCGCATTTTGGACACTTGTACGGTCGTCCGAACTTTCTACATTTTCCACAACGTCTTACCTGAATTTCTCCGCAACTCGGACAAAGGAACTTTGTGGCTTCTGCCCCTGGAGGTATAGGTTTGCCGCAGCTTGAACACGCAAGCATCGCGAACGTTGACGATTTCTCGGTCATAATGGCGCCATCCTTAGCGAGTGTTTGTGTAATTGCCAGACTTACTTATATCTTGTATGTTTCGGTTTTCGCAACTTTATTATCTCGGTTATTCGAGAATAATGAAAACGGGGTTCTTTTTGGGTGTAAACCTTCGCGACCTCGTGCCCAAGGCGACTGTCAAGCTTGAGGACCTTGGTGGAAAAGCTATTGCTATCGATGCCTACAACGCTCTATACCAATTTCTAGCCATAATTCGTCAACCTGACGGCACACCTCTGAAAGACAGTTCGGGGAGAGTGACGAGTCATCTGAGCGGTCTTCTATACAGGACAAGCAACCTGGTTGAGATAGGCATAAAACCGATCTATGTTTTTGACGGCGCACCGCCTGCCCTCAAAGAGGTTGAGATCAAAAGACGGAAGAGAGTGAAGGAAGAAGCCCTTGTTCTATATGAACGCGCTTTGAAAGAAGGCAAAGTTGAAGAAGCACGCGTCTACGCGCAAGCCACCTCGCATCTGAAGGACTACATGGCAGAGGACAGCAAAAGGCTCTTGGATCTGCTGGGCATTCCATGGGTTCAGGCCCCGAGTGAAGGCGAGGCACAAGCGGCACACATGACAAAGAAAGGCGACGCAGACTATTGCGCTAGCCAGGATTATGACAGTCTGCTCTTTGGTGCTCCGAGATTTATAAGAAACATCACGATTTCGGGCAGAAGGAAACTACCAAGTAAGAACATCTACGTAGAAGTCGTACCCGAAGTAGTAGAGTTAGACCAAGTTTTGAAAGAATGTGGTATAACATACGAGCAATTGATTGACGTGGGTATTCTAATTGGGACGGACTTCAACCCCGACGGAATAAAAGGTTTGGGTCCGAAGACTGCTTTAAAGATGATCAGGGAGTATGGAGACCTGGAGAAAGCGATACCGCACATCACTAACGCTGAATTCCCGGTTGAACCTGGAAGAATTAGGGAGATCTTTCTCCATCCACCAGTGACAGATAATTATCGGATTCAGTGGAAGGATCCTACTGTTGAGGACGTTGTCGATTTCATCTGCAAGGGCAGGGACTTCTCAGAAGATCGCGTCCGGAGAGCTTTGGAGAAGATGCAGAAGGGAATCACACACGAAAAAGGAAAGACAACACTGGAAAAATGGTTTGGATGAATCATGAGCCCTTCTAACTGCCGTGTGCGATAATCTTTAATTTGAAAGCCCATATACTATAGCCTTCTAAAAATGGTGACCAAGATGGAAAAGGATCAGATAGCTCTTCCGTTAGACGAATTTCCAACTAAATGGTACAACATTGTTCCTGATCTTCCTGAACCACTCCCTCCACCGAAAGAACCTGAATCTGGCCCTTCCAGAATGGATTTCCTTGGTAGGACTATGATCAAGGAAAGCCTTAGCCAAGAAATGTCGACTCAAAGATGGATTACGATACCTGAAGAAATTCGCGAACTCTACATACACATGGGCAGACCCAGACCGCTCTACAGGGCCAAACGACTGGAAAACCGTCTCGGAATGAGGAAGGTCAAGCTCTATTACAAACGTGAAGATCTCTCTCCAACTGGCTCTCACAAAACTAACACAGCAATTGCACAGGCATACTACGCAAGAAAAGAAGGAAAGACAACACTGAGCACAGAAACCGGAGCAGGACAATGGGGAACAGCTCTTTCCTACGCCGCTCGACTTCTGGACCTTGAGTGTGTTGTCTTTTGGGTGAAGTCTGTCCATGATTGGAAAAGCGATCGCAAGACTTTAATGCGATTGTTCGGGGCTGAAGTCCACGCTTCTCCAAGCAAACAAACAAAGTTTGGGAAGAGCGTTCTTGCAAAGACTCCAAACAGTCCGGGTTCACTCGGGATCGCAATATCTGAAGGATTGGAATACGCAGAGACTCATAAGAACACGGTATACTGCTTAGGCTCGGTCCTTAACCACGTCATGATACACCAGTCAGTAATAGGTCTCGAGACGATAAAACAGTTCGAGATGGTCGAAGAGAAACCAGATCTAATCGTCGGCTGTTTAGGAGGCGGTTCGAACTTCGGCGGAATTGCACTTCCGTTTATGGGGGAAGTCTTGAAAGGCAAACGAGAATGCGAATTCTTGGCGGCGCAGACGATGGCAGCCCCCAATCTAATAAAAGGAGAATACAAGTATGATTTCGCTGATGTCGGTGAACATACGCCGCTTCTGAAAATGTTTACTCTGGGCCACAAGACTGACATGGTTCCCATCAAAGCAGACGGCTTGCGATACCATGCTGCAGGTCCAATCGTCAGCTTGCTCAGAAAACACAACATGATCAGAGCAATCGCGTATCCTTCAAATGAAAAATCAATCTTTGAAGCGGCAAGACTTTTCCTTCAGACTGAAGGGTGGTTACCAGCTCCAGAGTCCAGCTACGCAATTCGAGCTGGCATCGATGAGGGACTCAAAGCTGAAAAATCAGGCGAAGAGAAAACGATATGTATGAATATTAGCGGCCACGGATGGCTGGATCTGGAAGCGTACCGCGAGAAGCTTGTGATCCCATAGAACAGATCAGGTTTGATGTCCGTATTCCCCTGTGAGAGGCACGAAAGCCACTCCACCCAAATTTTCCTCTCGTGTTCTTCCCTCACTAGTCTTTGTTATTCTAAACAGACTTTGAAACAGAGATAGACTACCGACTGGAATAAGCATAATTCCCGCGGGTTTCAGTTGATCTATCAGCGGTTTAGGCACTTCTGGCGCCCCTGCTGTAACAAGAATTCTGTCATAAGGAGCTTTTTCAGGATAACCACGTGAACCGTCAGCATACATAATCGTCACTCTGTCCCCGTATCCACCGTTCATAATGTTCTTGCGAGCAAATTCGGCCAAACCTTGCACGATCTCTACCGTGTACACATGCCCCCACTCACTTCGGGGCGCTGTTTTAGGTGCAATCAGTTCGGCAATCGTGGCAGCATGCCACCCCGAGCCAGCGCCAACCTCCAAGACCTTGTTTCCAATCTCCAACTGCAGGGCTTCGTTCATTATTGAAACCATATGTGGCGCAGAAGCCGTCTGTCCAAAACCTATTGGAAGAGGGGTGTCAACCGCACTATAGAACCGCATGTTCTCAGGAAGGAATTTCTCGCGTGGTACTCTACGCATCGTTTCGATGATTTTCGCAGAATGGAGAACACCTTGTTTGATTAAATTCTGAATGAGCTTTTCCCATTCATTTACTTCCACTGAGCGCACCGTAATAGAGAGTAGTCGAGTCTGTTAATAACATATTTGAATTTGAGAATAAGATGTTAAATAAGAAGCCCAGTCTAGAAGCTAACCGTTGAGCTGGAAGAGTATTGAGCAGCAAAGAGAACGCTGGATCTAATGTTGAAGAATTAAGCAAGAAGTTGGACCAGATAATTCATAGACTCGACCTTCTTGAAGGACTGATTCTTGAGAAACCCGAGTATGAAGGCTTGGCAGCTTCGTTGAGGTTAACAAGAATAGGTCTAAACATGTATGGTGAACCTTTGAAGATTGCTTCTCGACTGAAAAATGCCGAGAAATACCTGCGTCAAGTACCGATAGCACAAGACGACATTTCCAGATGTATTATTCAGGCAATATTGATGAAAGGACCATTGAACATCTCTGCGATAACAAGACAAGTGACCAAGATGAGAGGAAAAGCCAGTCGCCGAATTGTTCGTGGCAGGGTAAGAAATCTTGTCGACCATGGGGTTCTTTCAGAAATATCTGGACGTGTTCATACATATGACTTGGTTGACAGAGGTGATCAATAAGTGGTCACTTTTGCACAGAATACCTAACTGGAGTGACCAGCCCAATAGATGTTTGAGGTCGGAAATGTGAAACATGGATTCATAGGACCTGGAATGGAAAAGACTAACCTCTCGGTTCAGTTAACAAGACTTTACCTAAAATCACCAAGAACAATCGAGCCTGTTGCATCAGGCTGGATAGGACAAGCCAGCAAAGACCAAGTCAATCCAGAAGTTGTATGGGTATTAACGACGTCAATAATAGATATTCAATGAAAAAAGACAGGAGGTGAAGAAGAATGGGTGAAAATGAACATGAACATGACAGAAAACATGAAAAAAGGCATGAAGAGCAGACTCCGGAGAACATAAAAGAACTCCTGACCGTTGTCTCTTCAGAAGTTCCATTGCTCATCAAAAATGTGCTTGGGTCAGTTTTCTCTGAAGAGGCAGGAAGGAACATGGGCAAAGCTGCAGCTGCATACTACAAGGAAATGAAAGAAGGAGGTCTGCCAGAGCAGGTCGCTGTCAAGTTGACTGAAGACTACATGCGAACGTTCTCAAGCATAGGCGACATGCTCAGAAGCGGCAGTAAGAGAGAAGATATAGGCAAACAAGTCGAGAGGAAAATCCACGAGAAGATGAGCGAACGGAGCACGGAAGAGGATGAAGAGACGGAAGACTAAGACTCCTCTCTCTTTTCTAAGAAGGACATTCCAATGAGCGCAACATCGCTTATGATAACAGTGATCAAAGAATCGCCATACCTAGTGCGAATGTTATTTGATCTACTCTACACATATCTGACGTTGGGAAGTCGTGTTAGAAGGACAAGGAAAGCTTTCGAAGAACAGCTGATTTTGGCTGGCATGTCACGGAAAGAAGCTAGGCGTTTGAGCGCATGCTTTGAAGAGCTCAAGAATAGTGTTACGAGCATGCTGAAACATGAGATAATTGGAGTTCAAGGTCGTCGATAAAGACTCGCTTCGCGTGTTCGCGGCCTCCCCTATCTTACAGTGACGCATTTGGCCAAGTTTCGTGGCTTGTCAGGGTTGCAGCCTCTTTCTACGGACATGTAATATGCTAACAATTGCAGTGGAACTGCATAGGGTATTGGCGATAAAACCTCAGGGATCCCATTAGGAACCTCAATATAGTCATCTGCTAGCTTCTTGATTTCCTCGTCTCCCTCTTCGAGCAAAGCGATTATTGAGGCGCCTCTGGCTTTCATTTCCATAATGTTGCCGATCAAAGTCCTGTGAGTCTCGTCTTTTGCACAGATAAAAACCACTGGAAAACCCGGTTCTATGAGGCTTATTGGACCATGTTTGCTCTCGCCCGCCGGAAAGGCAATCGCAGGGACATAAGCTATTTCCATCAGTTTAAGCCGACCCTCATAAGCCGTAGCAGTGCTGATTCCTCGCCCAAGGAAGAAGAAAGTCTTGGCATCCTTGTATTTTTTTGCAATCTGCTTTGTTTTCTCTTCTTGTTTCTGAATTATTTCTTCGACGATTTCAGGAAGTTTAGCGAGTTTCTCGGCTAAATAATCCATCTCGTCCTGTGAAACCTTTCCTCTTTTTTTCGCGAGTCGCAGAGCTAACTGGGCCATGACTGAAAGCTGAGACGTGAAGGTTTTTGTTGCAGCAACACCTATCTCTGGACCGCACTGTTGGCCGATATAGACTCTGGAGACACGCGTCAATGTTGACCCAATTGCGTTTGTCAACCCAAGAATTGTTGCCGCTCTCTGGCGAGCAACGTTGACGGACGCCAGAGTATCTGCAGTTTCGCCGGACTGACTTACTGCAAGAATTGTACTGTCGATGTTAACAGATTTGCCAGACTGTTCAATAAATTCTGAAGCGATTATCGGGAATGTCGGGAGAAACGCGAGTTTGGAAAACATATACGAAGCTGCCAAGCATGCATGGTAGGATGTACCGCATGCCACGAGGTAAACGTCGCGGGCGCGGTCAAGAAACGTTGACATCAGGTCTGCATAATGTTCTTGCACTCTCAGAGTGTTCCGCAAGCATTCAGGTTGTTCGTGAATCTCCTTTATCATGAAGTGCGGATAACCGTGTTTAACGGCCATTTCAGGCGACCATCCGATTGTTTCAGGTTCGCGCGTAACAGCTCGCCCATCAGCGATCTTCTTGATATCGACCTTTCCCAACGATATTGTCACAAGTTCTCCATCATCGACAACGACTGCCTTGTTAGTCAGCGGCAGGAATGCAGGAATATCGGATGCAAAGAACATGTCCTCTCCGTCCACGCCTATTACAAGTGGACTTTCATTCCGAGCACAGACTATCTTGTCGGATTCATTTTGTGAAATGACCGCAATGGCGTATGACCCCTGAAGCTTCTTCACGGTCTCTAAAACGGCATTTGTCAGACCTAAAGAAGGGTTGTTCTTAAGGGCTTCTTCTATAAGATGCGGTATAACCTCTGTGTCTGTTTTAGATTTAAAAACGTGGCCGTGGTTTTCAAGATCAATTCGCAATTCATCGAAGTTCTCTATGATCCCATTATGAACAACGGCCAACTCACCACTGCAGTCAACGTGCGGGTGAGCATTTATCTCAAGAGGCGCACCATGTGTAGCCCACCTTGTGTGGCCGATGCCCATATTACCTGGCAGATCATCCAGGTTTCGCGCATTGTGAACATCGTCGATTTTTCCCTGATCTTTCTTTACATAGAGTCTGCCTTTGTGTATCGTTGCTTCTCCAACTGAGTCATACCCGCGGTATTCAAGTCTTTTCAGGGCAGCATGTATCATGGGGGCAGCATTCCTCTCTTTCAGTATACAGCCAAATATTCCGCACATGTATAGGCCTCGTTCGTCTATGGTGGGCTTCTTCGAATTGTTTTTGCGCTAATAAGCATTGCTAACACTTAATTCTGAGTCTTAAAACAAATTTCTGGTCTCTTCCTGTTGCTACTACATCAATGAGCCCTGAAACCTTAATCGTTTTTGAGCGAGTATTAATAGAAATTTTATAAGGGTCGCGATTCAATACTCTGACGAAGAACGTGAAAAAAAAACTCCTCCTTGAAGAAGATGGGAAAACACAGAAAGTCAAAGAAATCGCGATATTGGATGATACGCAAAAACTGAAGATGATTCTGAACAGTCTGACCTGGAAAATACTGTTGGTTCTTTCTGAAAAGGAAATGTATCCTCTGGAAATAGCCAAAGTTCTCAAGATTCACGAACAGAAAGTGTATTACCATATCCGGAAACTCGAAAGAGCAGGGGCAATTGCGGTTACTAGGGAGGAGGAAAAGAAGGGCGCAACTGCCAGATATTTCAGGGCAGTTTCTCCTGCTTTTGGAATAGAGCTACCACAAGAGTACAGGTCAATCAAGCAACTCTCTCTCTTGGCCATGGAGGAGCAGATACAGAAATTTTTTAAAGAATTCATCAAAGACGACGGAGCTTTTGGGGGAAAAATCGTTGTGGGAAGCCCAGCCCCACACGGACCTTTTAAGACAGTCGCCAGAGATGGCCATTATGCCGCGCACCTGACCTTTTTCTTAGGGCAATTTGTGAAGATGCCTGATGACTTCGCAATAAAACTCGATGTCGACGTCAAGGCTGAAAAAGAGGAGAAAAACAATCTAATGTTGGTGGGCGGACCAGGCACGAATCTGTTAACACAGGAAATCAACGAGTATCTGCCGATACGATTTGATATGCGATCTTCTGCAGAAGGGTTTCTATTCGGAGGTTTGGTGTCTGGAAGAACATCAGCGGTCTACACTTCGGATAATATAGGACTAGTTGCGAAAATCGTGAACCCTTGGGATCGTAGCAAACGAATCATAGTCTTAGCGGGAAATAAAGCAGTGGGAACCAAAGCATGCGTTTTGGCGTTAACTAACTTTTGGGAAAAGACTCTCAAGAACTATAAGGGCAATGAGGCCTTCGCCAAAGTCGTACAAGGTTTTGATCTTGATGGTGATGGAAAAGTCGATTCGATAGAGGTGTTGGAGTAGATTGGGTTCTATCGAATCAAAGGAAATAATACTTGCCCGTGGTCATGGAAATATCTCAGCTACGCATGAAACGACTATTGAGATAACGAAAGAACGGACTCTCTCACGAAGAGGCGACTGCATAATTGCTGTAGGAGCGAACCGATCAGTTCAAGATCTGACTCAGGAATTTAAGAAGAGACTGAGAAAGGATGATGCGAAGATAGTTGTTATCGTGGAGGTCGGTGGAATAAGTGAAACGATAGTTGCCTATGGCGATTCGAGATTGACCCTTGCTCACCCAACGGACACCGTGATTAGAAAAAGCGGTTACATATGTAGCCGAACACTGGCAGTTCACGCCAACAAATCTGCGTCTGACCTGTCAAGGGAACTGGTCGGGAAGATGCAAGATTTTCGACGAGAAGTCAAGGTTACATTGGTTGTCGAGAATTAGCTGACTTCAACGTCGAGAACAGCCTGCGCCCGGTACGGGGCGGTTTCGCGAACTATTCTTTGGCCAATGATCTTCTTCACTCTTCTCTTGGATTTTGCGACGGTCTTTACAAGATGTGCTTTTGCAGTTTCCATGGAATTCGATGAGTCCATGAAAAAATAGAAGTGAATTATGCCGCCCTTTCCTTTTAGCGCACGACAAGCAACGTCAACGAATTCAATTGCCTTCTCGGGCAAGTTCATCACGATGCGATCTGCGATACTTGAAGTCTTTCCGCTGATTACCTGTCTTGCGTCTCCCCAGAAAGGATGAACTTTTGCCATCACTCTATTGATTCGTATGTTGGTCTTCAGATATTTGACTGCCTCGGGGTTCGCGTCGATTGCATAAACCTTCACGTTTTCATGCGTCTTGGCTATCAGTATTGCAAATGGACCAACACCTGTGAATAAGTCTATTACAGTTTCGCCTTCTTGAACTGATGATGCCACTCTCTTGTGTTCATGTGAAAGCCTTGGTGAGAAGTACACTTTTGCGAGATCTACCTGATATTTGCATCCGTGTTCTTTGTGCAAGGTTTTGGTCGTCGGTTGACCAGCTAGGAATTCAAACGCCCTCGTTCGAAAAGTCCCGTTTATGGCACCCGCCTTGGAGAGAACAGTGTGCACGTTTCTGTTCGACCTTAGAATTGCTTCGCCGATGATTTTCTTGTGTGTCTGAAGTTCCTCGGGGATTTCGACTACAGCTAGGTCTCCAATAAAATCAATCGAACGTGGAAGACTTGCTAGCAATCGTTGAGGCAGGTGTCCTGTTAATTGTTCGACGAACGTTTCCCTCTGTTTCTTTCTTTCTTCGAATTGACTTGTTGTTATTACGAAGTTGACGCCTGAAACTTTGAGGATTTTCAACTCGTGTTCTGAGAGATTGTTGATGAGTGGGATATAGAGGAAATTCTTTCCCCTTCGGATCTCAAATTTCCTGTCAACGAGCTTCAGTTGATTTGCTACTTCAAGGGTCTTTTGACCCTGCTGTTTTGCTACTCTTAAACTATGTGTTTCTGTTGGCATTTTTTTGATCCAGATCAGACTTACTCGGTCGCAACGATTATTGTGTAGAGCTATGTCAAGCCCGTTGCTCACAAATTATAGGGCTTTCTTGCAAGATTAACGTTCTGCACGAATTGAAACTTTTCACTCTTTAATCCCGCAGTAATCTGTTTTATATCCGATCGACGATACTCGGTCATTTCGGCAAACCATAATCTTCGTTCTAACTGCACGAAGTCAGTGTCTTCCAAACATTTTCGCAGTCTCTGAACCCTTACATCGTCCAGAACGTGGTTCTGAAATCATCTTTTTAGCGCGCGCTGAATTATCTCTTCTATATCAGCATTGATCATGGAATTTCTCTCCGGGTCAGGCTATCCTCTCTACTTTGAAAAGCTTGTTCGTCCCTTCAATATTGAACCTGATTCTAAGGATTTCTGCCGCGAGCCAAACATTCGTTTCCAGATGTTCTGAGATGGTCCGGGTTAGGAAGACTGACTTGCCTTCAGCTAATGCTATGTATGGAATAAGCAAATCTGCCAGATGAATGTCTACTGTTGGCTTGGCAGTGATTTCTTCGTGCAGTTTCCGTGCTGCTTCCTCTCCAACTTTTTCGCTTGACTTCTTGATTTCGCCTATCGCGTCTGCGCCTATAAGAGCGCCCGTGTCGGTTTCAGCCCATAGCAGGAGTGAACTCCCCTTTTGCAGAGGGTTCGATTCGTCGTTTACTATTAGGATTTCTGCCGCGTAGCCTCTTTTGCTCAAATACGATTTTGCTGCTTCTGCTTGTCTTTCAGCCACTTTTCTTTCGGCCAGAAATGTGCAGACTGAGATCCCTCTAATGGTTTTTATGCTTCCGAAGTCTCTCAGTTGAATGGCTTTCAATTGATCCGCACGTTCGATGGTAGCGGCAACCTCACCGTTTCCCTTCGGGTAGTAACCGTATTTGTGGACGTTAATGGTTGCTTGTAGGCCCATTCTTCCGAGGATTGGCAGGAGCACGCAACGCAAGTAGTTGATCGTTGGTGCGTGTGAAACGTCTGTTCCACCTCGCGAAACGATTAGATCCACGGGGTTATTAGCGTAGGCGCAGATGGGAAGGATTGTTGTTAGAAGAAGCGGTATGCTTCCGGCTGTGCCGATTTCAGCAGCGATTTTGCCGCCTCTTATTTCTCTGGGTCTGAACCAGAGTTCGCGGGAACCAAGTCTCGCTCCTTGGACTTCGGCGTCGCAAAGTCTTGCGGCGGTCAACACTGCTTCTAGGTGTTGAGGTTTCAAACCTGTTTGAGGTCTATTTTGTCGAATGTTGTATATGTGAAGCGATTGACCTGTTATGGCTGAGAGGGCGACGGCTACTCGGAGGATTGTGCCACTTCCAGCTTTTTTGCTACCGTCTACCTCAATCAATCGTCGTGGGACCCCATGGGTTCTTGGTTCTCAGAAATGTCAGAAACAATTAATAAATGGGTAAAGTATTAAGGATTTGGAAGGTAGAAGGGTTTATGAGTACAGACAAGGCAAGAATAGATGCGCTTCTCAAGAAGGTAGACGATCTTGTTGTCGTTTTACACGATGTGCAAGAGGATTTGAGACAGGTTTCGGCATCACTCAAGTCTCTGGCCGTGCAGCAAATCACTCAGCCTGTCGCTGCGCCTCCGCCATTGTCTCTTTCACAGTCTTCTACCGTTGCCGGAGCACCCCGGGCGCCTGAAAGGTCAAAAGCGCTGGAAGACATTAAGACGATTTTTCCAGATGAGCTGGAAAACCTTCTGAGTTTCGAGGAGAAGGACGATTATATCATTATCAAACCAAGACAGTTTTTAGGCTCTGACAACTTCTCGAAAATCGCTTCTGCAGTGCGTCAGGCTGGTGGAGAGTACGTTAGCGCCGGGAAAGGGTCGCATTTTAGGGTGCCTAAGAAAAACGCGTAGGGTCATGGGGACAAAGCAGTTTCAGACGATTCTAGTAGCGTATTTCAAAACTGTCGTATTCACCCGAGTAAGGTTGCCAAGTCACGTTTGCTGTTGTGACTCTTGCAGCTGAAGGGCCTGTTCTGCAGAATTCTACTAGTTTTCTAACGTCTTCTTCGTCCCCTTCGAATATGGCTTCTACTCGTTCATCGGGGAGGTTGCGCACCCAACCGTTTACGTGATGCTTGTTTGCTTCATATTTCGTTTCTGACCTGAAGAATACGCGTTGTACGTTTCCGCTTACGAAAACGTGTGCTCTGATTTTCATGGCTTTTCACTGTTCTTGGGTTTTCATTTAAACTCGTCTCTCTGCTGTGTAATTATGTTGTCGCCGCGTTTGTTTTAAGAGATGTTTTTGTCGATCGTGTTGTCGGTGAGGGTCTATGCTCGAAAACTGTAATGGTAAGTTGTTTGTTTATGCTTCGAGTTTTGTGTCGCGTGAAAGGAGGTTTGAGCCTGTGCGGGCTGCGACGAAGAAGATGGCTAGTTATCTTAATTTGAGTTTCGAGATCAAGACTTTCAGGAAAAAGTTTGAGCCGATATATGTGTACTACAAGAATGGAGATGATGAACCTATTCCAATTTGCTGTGTTAACGGCAAGTTTTCGGGTATTGAGGAGATCTGTGCTTCCCTGAGGAATATGATGTTTGTGCTGTCGTTTCACCCACGGCATTCGGCTCTGAAACAGATGAGGAAGGAGATTATGCAGTTTTCGTGAACTTCAGACTTTGGTTTTCAAGCTTTATTTCGTAGATTTGGTTCACGTCGAAGTCTATGCTCAAGCTTTCATATTCCAGTTCGGTGAGAAACAGGATTATTTTGGGCACTGCGAGGTCTACTCGTCCGGGGAAGATTGGCATCTGTTGTTGTAGTTGTTGGATGAGGTCTTGTACGACTTTGGCTTCTTCTGTTTGGGGTCTGACGACCATTCGTGGGATGTCTCGGTCTTCGATTAGTTCTACTCGTTTTCCGATGTTGCCGTCTAGGTCTCGGATTGATTCTATTTTATGCACTTTGACTCGGAACATTGTTGGTCCATAGTGTAGGGGTTCGTTGAGCCTTTATAGATTTCTGGCGGGTTGGCGTTAGTTGAAGATGCGGTTCTTATTCCATTTCGATGGTTGCTGGCGGTTTGGGTGTGACGTCATAGTAGACGGTTGACACGTCGGGGCATTTTACGCTTATTTCTTCGGCGATTTTTTCCAGTGTTGGCCATGGTACTTCTGTTACTTTCGCTTCTAGGAAGTTTTTGGTTTCGACTGATCTTACGCTCATGACGTATTTTTTCGTGTTTTGAACATCTTGGATGGCGTAGAAGATTCTGGCTGCGTCTGGGTTTTCGGTGATGATTCTTGCTTGGAGGGCGATTATGTTTTGCAGGGGGGTTTGATGGGGTTTGCCGTTCATTGTTTTGACTGTTATTCCGACTACTTCGCCGTATCGTCTTTTTCCGGCTTCAACGCCGGTGGCTTTGTCTTTGAATATTTTTACGTGGACGTTTCTTGATGGGACGTTTAGGAAGCGTGCGGTGGTTTCTTGCACTCGTAGTTTTCTTGCAGGTTGAGCGTCTTCTTGGTTGTCCATTATTGTGGCGAAGTATTGTCCAGGTTTCAACGGTTTGAGGAAGTTCTCGACGATTGTGGTTGCGGTTCTCAGTGTTTCTAGTTTGTCGCGGCGAATTTCGCCTACGACACGGACCGATAGGCCAGGTCCTGGGAAGGGTTGGCGTTCGGAGAATTCGGGTGGCAGTCCGAGGTATCTTGCGACGTTTCTGACTTGTTCTTTGAATAGAGGTAGGAGCGGTTCGATGATTTTGAAGCCGTATTTCTGGAGGGGGTTTATGCCCATTTGTTCGAGCACGTTGTGTTGGGTTTTTACTCCTCCGACTGTTTCTATTATGTCTGCGCGTATCGTGCCTTGTACGAGTGTTTTGCATTTTTCTTTTTTGGCGGTTTCGGCCAGGGCTTGGTAGAATGTTTCGCGGAACATTTTTCTTTTTTCTTCCGCGTCTCTTATTCCTTTCATCGC
>Ga0315289_10005361_pt1 | contig 18957 bp, 15 predicted proteins | sample YL17G11_40_MG_FD_203452 | JGI IMG/M metagenome (GOLD analysis project Ga0315289, IMG submission 203452) | Sediment microbial communities from Yellowstone Lake, YNP, Wyoming, USA - YL17G11_40 | ecosystem: Environmental > Aquatic > Freshwater > Lake > Sediment | place: USA: Wyoming | collected...
AAGTATCTGATAGACGTTACCGGAGACCATGGTATCCTTCACCCTACCTACTATTTTACCATTTTCTATCTTATAGCCGAGCAGGACGTTGCCGCTGAAGTCGCCGCCGAGGATATTGCCCTGCTCTGCTCCCATGAGCTGCTCAACAACGAGACCTTCTTTAATGTCCTGTACCATTTCATCGAAGGTGGTCTTGCCGGGGGTAACGACCAGGGCGCTGGGGGCGGGAGCGGGCAGTCCGCCGCGACTCCGGTTGCCGTTGCCGGTGCTCTTTTTACCGGCTAGGGCCGCCGTCTGTAAATCGTAGAGAAATCCTTTGACGACCCCCTTGTTAATGAGCGGAGTGCGCTGGCTGGCGACTCCCTCGTCGTCACAGGGGCGACTCGCCGGGCGGTAAGCCGCCAGAGGGTCATCCCGGAGGCTGAAATTCTTATCGAAAACCAGCTTGCCGAGCTTTTTGCCTATCGGCGAGGCGCCTTCCAGGACAATCTTGCCGTTAAAGGCGGATATCAGGGGTAAAATCAAAGCGCCGGCGACACCATTAGGAGTAAAGATGACCGGCAGCACTTTAGACGGCGACTTTGCCCGGTTTTTAGCGAGGTCGAGCTGCCGGAGTACCATATCCGTTACTTTTTTAGGGTCGGACAAGGGGTGGCAGGAGCTCTCGCTCTCCCCGACGAAGAGCATATCCGTGTCCTTGACGAGGTTGCCTTCGATATCAAGGCCGAAAAAGCTTTTACGGTATTCCGCTTTGCCGCCGCGCGAGTTGATGAGTCGAACGTTAATAATGCCCCGGCTTACCCCGGCCTCGCATATAATACCGGGCGTGTGGCCGGTAATAGCGGCTACCATCTCTTCACCGAGGCGGACCATTTCCTTGATGGATACGGCTTCCACCGCCGGGTCGAAAATCTCCACCTTCGGATAGCGTGTGCTATCAGGCAGCTGAAACCTGGCCTCCGTGCCGAACGCGGCGGTTTCCACCGCATCTTTAACGAGCTGTTGGCTATCGCCGGCGCCGGTGGTAGTGGCATAACCGATTCTGCCGTTTTTGATAATGCGCAGGGCGACACTGGTTGACTGGCTGGTCTGGAGCTGCTTGAGTCGGTTAGCCTCGAATCTGACCTGAGTCTCTTCGGAGGAAACCTGGAAGACTTCCGCTTCAGCGGCGACCTTTTTCGCCCGCGAAAGGATTTGTTCCATATTACTTACCTCCGACCAGACAGTGCCGGATGCGGATATGGGGGCTGCCGTTGGACACCGGTAACGGGCTTTGCCCGCCCTTACCGCAGCCGCCGCCCTGGTTCATATCAAGGTCGTTGCCGATGGCGTCGATATTTTTCAGGGTGGTGAAGACATTACCGGTAAGCATGATGGGGCGTACCGCCTCGGCAATTTTACCGTGGCGAATCATATAAGCCTCGCCGGCAGAAAAGGTAAACATCTCCATGCTGGTCATGCCGCCGTACCAGTTTTTGGCGTAAATACCCTCTTTAATATCGGCTATCATTTCATCGAAGGTAATAGAACCCGGCTCGATATAGGTATTGGTCATGCGCACGATGGGCGGGTAGCGGTAGTTGATAGCGCGCGCGTTGCCCGTGGGCTTCTCATTCATTTTAGCGGCGGTCTCCCTGGAGTGCAGCCTGCCGACGAGTTTTCCCTCGCGGATAAGGTATGTCTTAACGGAGCGGACGCCCTCGTCATCATATTTATAGCTGCCGCGCAAGCCCGGTTCCGCCGCCGAATCGACGATATTAAGCTGCTCGACGCCGAACTGCTTGCCCAGCTTCATAAGCTCACGGAGCTGGTCGTTCTCGTAGACGAAGTCGGACTCGGAGAGGTGGCCGAAGGCTTCATGCACGAAAACGCCGGCCAGGATGGGGTCCAGCACCACGGTATATTCGCCGCCTTTGACCTGCGGCGCCGCCAGCAGCGCTACGGCATTCCGGGACATTTCCCTTACCTTTTCGTGCAGTCCCTCTATGGCGTTGAATTCTCCCCGGCTCCCCAGGCTCAATCCTACCTGCTGCACCTCGCTGTCTCTGGCGGCAATAGCCGTCAGCCGCAGGGCAACATCAGCCCTTTCCTGCGTAATAAAGCTGCCTTCCGAGTTCAGGAAGATGACCTTCTTGCGACTGTCCGAATAGCCAACGGTCGAGGTCTTTATCTGGGGTATGCTCCAGATGATTTCGTTGTATTCATCCAGCCGGCGTTTCTTTTCCGCCAGCGGGATAGTCACGGGGTTTTTAGATGCGCCGCTAGGTATGTTATCAACCGCCGGTTCCACAGGGGCCAGCTGACTTTTACCGCTGCCGGCGGACTGCGCCTGCTCTAAAGCCAGTGAAACGCGGTCGGGCAGTTTGTCCAGTTCGTTAAAGCTGGTGAATCCCCACCCCCCCTTTATCAAGGCCCGCACATTGCCGCCGGAGGCGGTGGAGCGGCCGATAGACTCCATCCCCTTGCCCCGGTAGGTGATATGGCTGGACTGATTCTCTTCGAAACGGGCTTCGAGGTAGTCGGCTTTACGTTTCTTCAGTTCCGCAGCCAGGTCGCTGGCAACAGCATCGATATCCGGCATAGTAAAAACCCCGATGAAAAATGGTAATAGCTTACAGTTAAGTAAGTTTACCGAACGTAAAGTGGAATGTCAATTTATTCAATATATGCGTCCGCTCGTTTAACCTTGACACAAATGAGCCTGTTAGCTTAAACTATGAAAGGTATTTTCTTCTCCGGTGGAGCCCCAATCACCTTAAGCAACGGGAACAGGTACGCTATCCGAAACATCCAATCGAGCAGAGAGGAGATAAGACCATGAATTACCAGACTTTGCTTTTCGAGAAAAAAGATGGCATCGGTATCGTAACCATCAATCGACCCGCCTCATTGAACGCCCTCAACAGCGAGGTTTTTACCGAGCTTTACGAGCTGTTTCAAGAGATCGAACATGACGCCGAGGTTCGTGTGGCCATATTGACCGGGAGTGGCCAGAAGGCTTTCGTCGCCGGGTCGGATATCACCGAGATGGCGACGCAGAGCAGCGTGGAAATCAATAGTTTTGTCGAGAAGGTACGCAAGGCATCGGACCGGATTTATACCCTGAGCAAACCGGTGATTGCCGCCATCAACGGCTATGCCCTCGGCGGCGGCTGCGAACTGGCCATGTGCTGCGATTTGAGGATTGCCTCGGAGAAGGCCAGGTTCGGCCAGCCGGAGATTAATCTGGCTGTTATCCCCGGTGGTGGCGGGACCCAGAGGCTTACCCGGCTGATTGGCATGACCCGCGCCAAGGAATTGCTTTACACCGGGGACATGATTGATGCCCAGACTGCTCTCAATATGGGGCTGGTCAATAAGGTAGTACCGCTCGATAGTCTGATGAACGAAGCGAAAGAAATGGCCCAAAAACTCTTGACCAAGAGCAGCCGGATTCTATCTCTGCTCAAGACGGCGGTCAATAGTGGTGCCGGTATGAGCCTACCCGATGCCCTTGACCTTGAAACGCAGTGCTTCGCCCTGTGCTTCGCCACCGAGGACCAGAAAGAGGGCATGAAGGCGTTCCTGGAAAAAAGAAAAGCGGCGTTTAAAAACAGGTGATGAGGAATTCGGTGTCATTCTGAAGGAGCAAAGCGACTGAAGAATCCGTACCTTTCTCGGTAAGACGGATTCTTCGCTACACTCAGAATGACAAACATAGACAATTTACTTACAAAATAATAGGAGGTTTGCTACCGTGGCAATTAAAAAAGTGTTTGTCATTGGCGCCGGGACGATGGGCAACGGCATAGCCCAGGTAAGCGCCCAGGCCGGCTACGACGTGGTTATGTCCGATATCAAGGACGAGTTCGTGAAAAAGGGTATGGATGCCATTAGCAGGAGCCTGGACAGGTCGGTAAAGAAGGGCACGATGCAGGAGAGCGATAAAGCCGCCGTTATGGCCCGCATCAAGACCACCCTGGATACTAAGGACGCTAAAGATGCCGACATGGTCATCGAGGCGGCGCCGGAAATCCTGGAATTAAAGAAAAATATCTTCAAACAACTCGATGAGATATGCCAGCCGGATGCCATTCTGGCTACCAATACCTCATCCCTCCCCATCGGTGAAATTGCTGCCGCCACCAAGAGGCCCGGCCAGGTTATCGGCATTCACTTTATGAACCCGGTGCCGGTGATGAAGGGAGTGGAGGTAATACCGGGCAGGCATACTGCCCCTGATGTCCTGGAAGCTTCTAAAGAATACATCAAGAAAATCGGCAAAGAGCCCTGCGAAGCCAGGGATTACGCCGGTTTTATCGTTTCGCGCCTGGTGGACGCGCTGATGAACGAAGCTTTCTACTGTGTCATGGACGGCAATAAGCCGGAAGAAGTGGACAAAGCCGTCAAGCTTTGTTTGAACCACCCCATGGGCCCGCTGGAGCTCTGTGACCTGGCCGGCGCCGATGTGGTCATGCACGGCCTGGAGACGATGTATGAAGAGTTCGGCGAGAGGCTGATGCCCGCCCCGCTGCTGAAAAATATGGTGCGTTCCGGCGACCTCGGGCGCAAGACCGGCCGCGGTTTTTATGATTATCCCCAGAAATAGACTGTTTATCCGTTGCGATAAGCAATAAGGAAAGGAACGGAAGGTATAAAAATGGCAAACAATAATGATGTCGTCATCGTAGCTGCGGCAAGGACGCCGTTCGGAAGGTTCGGCGGTTCGCTGCGGGATATCGACTATTATGAGCTGGGAGCTATCCCGATGCGCGAGGTAATCAAGAGAGCCGGCGTTAAGCCGAATGTGGTTAATGAAGTTTTCTGGGGCGTGGGTGATACCTCGGCCTGCCGCGACCCGTATACACCGGTAGCTGCCCGCCAGTCCCTCATCAGGGCGGGGCTTCCCCATGAGACGGTATCCATCTCCTTCGATATGGCCTGTGTCTCCGCCATGCATGCCGTCAAACTGGCGGCCATGGAGATGAAAGCCGGAGAAATCGAAGTCGCCATCGCCGGCGGCGCTACCTCTTTCGGCCAATCACCCCTCGTTGTCAGAGGGCTGAGATTCAACGGCTACCGCCTGACCGATGTGAAAATGGAAGACCCGCTGGTGGCCCTTGGCTATAAAGATTTCAATCCCGTCTCCGTTGATAGCGATAATGTCGCCCACGAGTACGGATTCACCCGGAAAGACCTTGACGAATTGGCACTGCGCAGTCACCAGAACTACGGCAAGGCCTGGAACGCCGGCAAGTTCAAGGATGAAATCATGCCTCTCCCTATCCCCCAGCCGAAGGGCGACCCCAAGGTCCTGGACATCGACGAACAGTACCGCGCCGATACCACCATCGAGAGGTTAGCCAGCCTGAAGACGGTCTATAATACCCGCATGATAACCGCCGGCAACGCCCCCGGCTTGAACGACGGCGCTACGGCCATCCTGCTGATGACCCGCCAGAAAGCTAAAGAGCTCGGCCTGGAAGTCCTGGCTACCGTAGTCGCCTCAACCTCCGTCGCTATTAATGCCAGCCGCATGCCGGAAGGCCCCGGCTATGCCATGCTTAAAGCCCTGCAAAAAGCCAACCTGACCTTCGATGATATGGCTCTCATGGAGATAAACGAAGCCTTCGCCTGCGTGCCGCTCGTGTCTATGAAAGTAGCTGCCGAAGGAGACAACAAGAAATACCAGGCATTGTTCGATAAAATGAATCCCAACGGCAGCGCTATTGCCATCGGGCACCCCAATACTGCCAGCGGCGCCAGGATTATCATGAACCTGATGTACGAACTGCGGCGGCGCGGCGGCGGTTACGCCATGGGGTCTCTCTGCGGCGGTCTTGCCCAAGCGGACGCCTGCATTATTAAAGTTGAATAAAGTGTATTGTCATTGCGAGCGTAAGCGAAGCAATCCGTCCCCTAAAGGTTGTCATTCCCGCGAAAGCGGGAATCCAGGAGGGGAATGGATTCTGGCCCTCGGGCTGAACTCGGGCTGAAGCCTGCGCCAGAATGACAAGGAATCTGGAGATTGCTTCGCCCCGATTTCATCGGGGTCTCGCAATGACAGCTAGGAATAATATAAAAGGAGTATTGCATGGACGTATCTAAGTTTTCTTTGAAAGGCAAGGTAGCCCTTATCATCGGAGGGGCCGGGGATATCGGTAAAGCCATTGCCGAGACTTATTCCGTGGCCGGTGCGGATGTCATCATCAGCAGCCGCAAGCAGGAAAACCTGGATAAAGCCGCCGCGGAAATTAAAAATGTATCGGGCGGCAAGGTGGTCGGTATGGCGGCTCACATCGGCAAGCTGGACAACTCCAAAGCTCTGGTTGATAGTATCATGAAGGAATTTGGACGAATTGACATCGTGGTAAACAGCTCCGGCTCAAGTTTCATGGTGCCTCTCACCGATGTTGAAGAGTGGCAGTGGGATAACGTGATGAGTGTCAACGTTAAAGGGCCCTTCTTCCTGTGCAAACTCATCGCCCCCATTATGAAAGCGCAGGGCGGCGGCAGCATTATCAATATCACGTCCTACATGGGCATCAGGACGGAAGACACCCTGGGCGTTTACTGCATCAGCAAGGCCGCCGTCATTCACATGACCCGCGTCATGGCCAAGGAATGGGGCAAGTGGAATATCCGGGTCAACTCCATCGCTCCGGCCTGGGTGCACAGCCGATTATCCGACCCGTTCCTGCAAATGCCGGGGGTTAACGACAGGATGTTGAGCCAGACGGTTATCGGACGCTTTGGTGAGCCGGATGACGTGGCTGCCCTTGCCCTTTACCTGGCTTCCGATGCCGCTAAAAACCAGACGGCCGGTCTCTTCCCGCTCGATTACGGTATGCTAACGTAGTAATAAAGCGGATTTTAACCCGCTCATGGTGAGCTTGTCGAACCATAGCGGGACGGGACGCTCACCCTTCGACGGGCTCAGGGTGAACGGAGAAAAGTTGGATTTTCTATTTATCAAGTAATTTTAGATTTGGTAATGAAATAAGGAGGCTTAAAATGGCACTTCCATTGAAAGGTAAAGTGGCTTTAGTTACCGGGGCAAGGCAGGGGTTAGGAAAGTCGATATCCCTGGGCATGGCTGAAGCCGGCGCCGACCTTGTAATCTGTGACCGCGTTACGGATGACGGCAAACTGACAGAAACCGCCAAAGAGATAGAAGCTATCGGACGGAAAACGCTCTCCCTCGGCGGCGATATCACCGTCGAAGATGATGTCAATAACATCGTCAATCAATCCATGGAGAAGTTCGGTAAAATTGACGTGCTGGTGAATAACGCCGGCGTCACCGCCCAGGACTCGTTCCTGCAGTTGCCCTACCGGAGGTGGCGGCTGATTCTTTCCGTGAACCTGGACGGCATGTTCCTCTGCAGCAAGGTGGTCCTGCCGCACATGATAGAGAAGAAAAGCGGCATGATTATCAACGTTTCCTCAATTCTGGCCCACCAGATACGCATGAACGTCGCCTATGGCGTCACCAAAGCCGGCGTGGAGAGATTTACCATGGGACTGGCCAGGGAGATGCGAAAAGAAACGGGCATAGCTATTACCTGCATACGGCCATACTTCGTAAAAACAGAGGTGGTCATGGGATTCATGGACGGCCGTGACATCAGCGACTTCGAGGAACCGATAATCTGGCAGAAGTACCCGGCCATGCTGGCCGGCGCTAAAATCGAAGACGTAACCGGTAAAATCTGGGACAAGGCCGCTCTGGAAGAGAAATTCGGGAAAATTTAGTCAATTTAAAAAAAGAATAATAATAAACACGCCCCGGCCGGGAAAAGCTGGGGCGTTTTTGTTGGTCGGGATTGATTATCCGTTCTCAGCGGGGAGGAATTTACCTCTGGGCGAGTTCACAGTACAGTAATGGCGTCCCGGCACCGCTGGTAGGGCCGCTTTTCTTGGCATTACAGACGAAGTATCCGTTTCTGAGTTTGACGGTATATACACCCACGGCGTTCTGTTTGATATTCAATGTTACTGAGCTGTTTTCCAGTGTCAGGAGGGTGTAGTCGTTATTGTTTGAAATTCCATCCTCGTTAATATCCATCAAATTGTTGGCGGAATCACGTATTTCGATAGATAAGGTCAAATTATGGTAGACTTTTACAAGGTCGTCGATATTAGCCAGGGAGACTTTGGCGACAAAGTCGCCGGTATAACCGGAGGTGCTGGTATTGATATCGAAAAGGGTGCCGGAGCCCGTTTGATTCTTCTGTAATCCGCGGGCGGTCCAGGCAGGTGTACTTGACGTGTTGGCCGTAACAGCCGCGAAATCAGAGTTCGCGATGGCCGCATTAATTGTAGCTGTGGAAGTATTGAACCCAAAGGCGAACACCCCGCCGGTGATAGCCATTGCCAGCAGCAAAGCTCCGACCAGGTACATTGCTTTATTGCCTTTAACCGTTTTGAATTCCAGATTATCGTTATTCTTCAGGATAGTAGCAGCTTCTGCGGTGGAGTTGAGTTTCTTGCCGTTCAGTACGGCCACGGCTTTATCCGCGATGCCGAGTTCTGGTTTATACAGCCCGCGCGCCTCGGCAATGGTAAGCCCGGCTATATCCGCTGCTTCGTAGTTGCCTTTGAATCTGATTTCTATCATGCATTTTCCCGTTCTGCCCGAGGGCAAAGCTATACTCTTATGTTAATTTACGGCTATTAAGAACCACATAAAGTCCATAATGAACGTTATAAAAATGCATTATTTATAGATAAAGTTTCATAAAGAATCCATTAAGCAGGAACGTAAGTGACTATGCCTTATGACCGGAGAGGATTGTTGGTGGTGTGGTTTTATGAATGACCTGCCGGAGAAGAGATGAAGTCTATAGGGAAAAGACGGGGGAATTCAGGCGCGGGTTTAATATTTCTTTCTTGCAGCTCTAAAAGCCGATACGAAAGCCCCGATGCCGAGCAACGCGGCAACCAGTAAAAGCAACCACCACCAGGTATTGAGAAATCCCTTATCTGCTGAAGGGACGGCTGGCAGACCGGCAGCTTTCTTAACCGGTACTGCCGGCTTTTCAAAGGAAATTGAGCGGGATTTGGCATTATTGGACACATTACTTTCCAGGACGGTATTATCAGAATTGGCAAGAACGGAAATTTCATGTTGTCCTGCTATTGCTGTCCAGGAGAAATTGATAGTAGCCACGGAGTCTATATCTACCTCTGGAATATCCGCATAGCCGGCGGCAACTCCGTCAACAGATAAAGCCAGGCGGGGTTTTATGGCTTTGGCCGAGCCCTGGTTTTCTACTTTGGCCGTAATCGTTATCGTATCACCGATTTTCGCATCCAGCGGCGCCCAGGTAATAGTCCTGACCACCAGGTCGGGAGCAATGGTGGAGAAGGTGAGATTACTTTCATTATTGTCCTCATTGAGTTCAACGACATCATTGTTAGAATCCACGGTAATATCAGCCGTATGCGACCCTGTGGAAAGAATGGAAACAAACGTAAGCTCAGCCGTCTTACCCGCCGGTATCGGCAGCATATCTTTAATGATGGCGGGATTATCATCAAATGAGTATTTCAATTTATAAGCCCCGGCGGTGCCGGTACCGATGTTTTTCACCGTGATAGTGAAATTCACCTCGTTACTATTCAGCTGATTTCCTGTCTCCCATCTGAGACCTTGAACTACCAGGTCCGGGGTCATGGTTGAAAACTGAATTTCCTTATCATTGTTGGTCTCATCGGTCTCAATAACGGTATTATCAATATCAGCGGTTATTTTAAAGGTGTGAGTGCCAGCCTCAGCGACCCAGTTGAACGACCTGTCAAGAGACTCTCCGGTATCGATTGGCGGCAGGTCCTGGGAAGCGATTAAATTACCGTCAACATACAAGGTCACCAGAGAGCTTTGAGTTTTACTGCGGCCCTGGTTTTTTATAGAAGTAGTTATGACCAAAGCATCACCCCTGGAGGCGTTCGTTGGCGAATAAGTGATATCCTTAACTATCAGGTCGGGTGGGGGCAGAGTTACCACCTTGGTGTTGTTGTTTTCATCAATCTCGAGGATTTGATTGTCGGCATCGGCAACGATATCGATTTTATGGGGGCCGGTCGTGGCTACCCAGGTAAAGTGTTCTATCGCCGCAGCGCCGGGGTTCAGCAACCCGATATAGGCATAACCGGCCGCCGCGCCATCGATATAGTAAGCAACACGTGAGGTACCGGCGCGCAAGGCACCCCGGTTCTGAATATTGATATCGAAGGTAACTTCAGCCCCAACCGGCGTATCCAGCGGCGTCCATGTCACGGCGCCGATGGCAAGGTCGGGCATAAAGGGGATGACGGTGACCGCGTACTCGTTGTTCTTTTCGTCGCTTTCAGTAACGCGTGTGGTAGAGTCAGCCACTGCTTTAAAGACGTGCCGACCGTTCTGCGCCTGCCATTCAAAGGTCTTGTTGGCTGAAGCGCCGGCGTTTGTTGCATAAATAGAGTCGGAACCCAGGAGGGTATCATCCAGGTAATAGCTGATATTATAGCTGCTAGCCTTCCCGCCGCCCTGATTTTTCACCGTAACCGTAAAGACAACAGTATCTCCTACGGCCGGGTTTACTGGTATCCAGGTGATATTGCTAATCAGCAGGTCCGCCGGAACGATAGGAATACTCTTGTTCACCCGGTTATTGGCTTCGTTAGACTCGCTTATTATGTTATCGCAATCAGCGGCGACGGTGACAGTAATGGACCCGTATTCAGCTGTCCAGGCGAAGGTCCTGGTTACTTCAGCGCCGATATCTAATAGCGGGATAGCCAGATAGCCCTGGTAGGTTCCGCTGATATAGTAAGCGACCCGGGATGCTGGCGCCTTACCACCGCCTTGATTCTTGATAATTACCGTAAAGGTTACAACATCGCCGACACCGGCAGCCTGCGGTGTCCAGCTGATATCCTTTATTATAAGGTCGGGGGCTACTGTCGAGAGACTGGCCGTATACTCATTATTGGTCTCATCGCTTTCCGCAATCTTATTATAATAATCAATAACCAGTTTGAGGTCATGCGCATCAGGTAAAGCCGTCCAGGTGAAGATTACATTACATAAGGCGCCCGCCTCCAGCGCGTTAACCGCTATCGCGGCAACATATAAATTGTCGATATAATAACCCAGGTGGCATGAATCGGCCCGACCGCTTCCCTGGTTTTTGATGGTGGCGGTAAAGGTTACGACTTCGTTCCGGGAAGGATTTTGCGGCGTCCAGGTAACAGCCTGAATTATCAGGTCCGGGGGAATGGTTGAGAGAGTTAAAGACTGTTCATTGTTAGTCTCGTCGCTCTCTTTAGTGTTGTTATTTTCATCGACGACGGCCTTGATAATATGCTGGCCGGAAGCCGCAACCCAGTTAAAGGTCTTCGTAACCGTGCCGCCGGGGTTAATGGCATCAATGTTTTGAGAACCCTTGGAAACTCCATCGACATACAAAGCTGCATTGGTGAGGCTTGATTTGCTGTTGCCCTGGTTTCTGATAATAACCGTGAAGACGACGTTATCGCCTTTAGCCGGATTTTGCGGCAACCATGATACGGACTGAATAGCTAAATCGGCCGCCAGTGTCGAGAAGGTGAACGTCTTGATGTTGTTTGTTTCGTCGGTCTCAGCGATGGCTCCGCTGGAATCGGCAATCGCTTTGACGACATGAGAACCTGTCTGTGCCGTCCACGTGAACGCTACCGTCACCGTAATACCGGGACCGAGAGAGGTGATGGTCTTGGTATCCAGGATGGTGCTATCCACGTAACAGGCAACATAATTAACGCCGGCGTTAACCGTACCCTGGTTCTTTACGGCTACGGTGATAGTGACGGTATCATCTACGGTCGGCTCTGGCGGTGAAAGAGTAATATCCTGCACGATGAGGTCAGGACCCGCAGCGGCAGATACTTTCGGCGCATACAGACCGAAGGCATTAATACCCAGGATAAATGCCAGTAATATTATTAAAGTCCTGGCTATTATCTTCTTGGTGATTTCCGGGTAACCGGACAAGGGAGGCATCCTCCAATTCAGGCGATTTATCGTACTTTATCATTCTAGTGTGGCCTGAAATCAGAACCAATAGCCTTTTAGTAGGGTAACGGCGGATAATTTAGTACTATGAGCGGGTACCGGTATATTCTTACCTGGTGGCTGAATCCGGGTGGAAGCACTGGCGGGAATGATAACTGTCAGGGTCCCTGATTAGAAGGTAAACATGTTGCTGGCGAGCTCGGCCAGTTTCATCACCAGGCCGGGGATAATGCCGAGCAGCAGGACGCCGAGACAGCAGAGGAACAGCGCGAACCTCGGAGCGGCGGAGGAAGGCACCTTTTCCGGCGAAGCGGCCTCGCCGAACCACATGACCTTGACCACGCGGAGATAGTAGTAAGCGGAGATAACGCTGTTAACAGCGGCGACGATGACCAGCCAGAGCAGGCCGTTCTTCGCCGCCAGACTGAAGATATAAAACTTAGCCATGAACCCGGCGGCCGGGGGCATACCGATGAGCGAAATCAGACACAGGGTCAGGGCCAGGGCCAGCAAAGGCGCCCGCTTGCGCATACCGGCATAGTCCGCAATCATGTCGCTGTCAATCTTATTAGAAATAACGATGATGGCGATAAAAGCTCCCAGGTTGGTCAGGGCGTAGCTGGCAAGGAAGAAGAGCACGCCGCTTTCGCCAAATAAATTCGACGGCATGGCGAGTCCGAAGGTGGCGAGACCGACCATAAGGTAGCCGGCCTGGGCGATGCTGGAGTACCCCAGCATACGCTTGATGTTGGTCTGGGGAATAGCCACGATATTGCCGATAGTTATACTGATAACCGACAGCACGGCGAAAATAATGCCCCATTGATGGCTTAGCCAGAACGGCGTGCTGAAGGCGGAGAAAAAGATGCGCATGATGATGGCGAAGCCGGCGGCTTTACTGGCGACGGAAAGATAAGCCGTTATCGTCGTCGGTGCGCCTTCATACACATCAGGCACCCACATCTGGAAGGGGACGGACGCAATTTTGAAGCCGAAACCGGCTATCAGCAGGACGATGCCCATAATGAGCGCCGGGTTATCGAGGGGGGCGCTGAAAAACGTTTCGTGGAAGGACCGGGCAATCGCTGCCAGCTGCGTCTGTCCGGTAACGCCGAAAATGAGCGTCATGCCATAGAGCAGCACCGCCGAGGCAATGGCGCCTAACAGCAGGTACTTTAAAGCCGACTCGGTCGACTTACGGTCTTTAAGGAAGCCGACGAGCACATAGAGAGAGATGCTGGTCAACTCCAGGGAGACGAAAAGCGAAATAAGGTCGGTGGCGGCTGCCATGAGCATCATGCCCAGTGTTGAAATCAGAATCAGGGCGTAATATTCACCCTGGAAACGCGCGAATTTGCGGATATAGTCGGCGGAAGCCAGGATAACCAGGAATGCGGTACCGGCGAAGAGCAGCTTAAAGAAGATGGCGAAGTTGTCCACGGCCAGCATGTTATTGAAGAGGGCAGGGTGGCTATCGCCCCACATCGCCACCGAGAAGACTCCGGCGACGATAAGCCCGGCCAGGCTTACCGACCTTAGCACATAACTCCGGTAACTCTGCCGCACGAACAAGTCAAGCAGGATTACCAGCACGGCGGTAACTGCCAGAGTTATTTCCGGTATGAACAGCGTCAGATTCAAGTCCTGCTCTCCTTTAATTAAAGCCGTTTATAAATCGCTCATGGCGAGCCTATTATCCGCTCATGGTGAGCCTGTCGAACCATGCCCCTCGACAAGCTCGGGGTGAGCGGAGAGAAAGTGTTTTTTCTCATTATAAAACGCCTTGTATTATCCTTCCTTTACTTTAACCGCCGATTAAACCCACGATAGGAGAAATACCCAGCCTGAAGACATCGGTCAGGATGGCCGGATAGAGTCCGACCAGCATAATTGCCGCCACAAGGACGAACATGTAGACCTTTTCCAGGTTATCGGCGTCTTTAACGCCATTATATTCCGCTTTTACCGGGCCGTAGAACGCCTGCTGGAGCATCCAGAGTATATAGCCGGCGGTAAGGACGACACCGATAATGGCGATGATGGTATAAACCTGGGCATGAGGAACCACGGCGCTATTGTAGCTGCCCAAAAAGACAAGAAACTCGGCGGCAAAGCCGCTGGTGGTGGGCAGTCCCAGGGATGCCAGCCCGGCGATGGCGAAAACGGCTGTGATAATCGGCACCTGCCGCACCAGGCCGCCCAGCTTACGCAGGTCGCGGACTTCAACGTTATGTATTACCAGACCGGCCATGGCGAAGAGGAGCCCGGTAACGATGCCGTGGCTGAACATCTGTAAAGCGGCTCCGGTCATACTCACCTGCCCCAGGGCGAAGATTCCCAGTAAGACATAGCCCATGTGGCTGATGCTGCTGTACGCAATCAGTCGCTTGATATCCGTCTGCATCAGAGTGACGGCGGCGCCGTAAATGATGCCGATTAACGCCAGTATAATAAGCAACTGGGCGTACTGTTGAGCCTGTGCCGGGAACATGCTGACGCAGAGTCGAATCATCCCATAGCCGCCCATCTTGATTAAGACGCCGGCCAGCATGACACTGACGGCGGTAGGCGCATCGGTATGGGCGTCCGGCAGCCAGGTATGGAACGGGAACATGGGCAGCTTCACGGCAAAGCCGATGAACAGCAGCCAGAAGATAGCCGCCGCCGGCATGACGGACTGTACCATGCCCAGCCCCTGGTTGGCGATATCCAGCATACTCAGGCTGTGGGTGGTGAAATACAGGCTGAGAATACCCGCCAGCATGAAAGCGCTGCCGAACAAGGTATATATAACGTACTTGGTAGCGGAATAACCCTTGCGCCCCGAACCCCAGATGGATATCAGGAAGTACATCGGGATAACCTCTATCTCCCACATGACGAAGAAAAGAAGCAGGTCCAGGGAGACGAAAACGCCGATAATGCTCGTTTCCAGCAGCAGCAACCAGGCGAAGAACTCGCGCGGCCTTTCGTGGACCTTCCAGGAAATGAGCACGGACAGAAAGCCGAGGAAGGTTGTCAGCAGCAGGAGGGGCATACTCAGTCCGTCCACGCCCAGGTGATAGTAAGCATTGAGCGGGGCTATCCAGAGGTATTTCTCCTCGAACTGTATCACTCCCGCCGCGGAAGAAGAGCGGTCAAAGGCGATGAAGAGATATATCGCCAGGATTAGCGGCACAGCGGTAAAGACAACGGCAATACGTTTGATGAGCTTATCGTTCTTGCCTGATATAAAAGCAATAACGATGGCTCCCACCGCCGGCAGGAAGAGTATGGTCGAGAGGTAATTAAATTCCAACTAAACTAACTCCTGCTAACATTTATCCCCATAACAACACGCAGATGGCGAGAACCGCCAGACCGATGCCGATGAAGAGACCGTAAAGCTGTAATTGCCCTGTCTGGACACGCCGGATGGCTTTTCCGCCGCTCGTAATAATTGAGCCGGCTCCGTTGACCGCTCCATCGACGCCCTTGCTGTCAAATAACTGGAAGCCGGTAAAAAGTCCTTTAACCAGGGCCAGCTTCACGATGATGTTTTCATAAAGCTCATCGAAGAAATACTTGCGGGAGACCAGCGTGTAAAGCGGACCGAACACCTTGCCTACCGATTCCGCCGTAATCCACCGTTTGAGGTAAATCGAATAAGCCGCCAAGATGCCGAGAAGAGCCACTACCAGTGAAATCAGCGGCAGGGGCACCCCGTTTACCGTATGGGTGAAGATGCCGAAGAACGCTCCGCCGATGCTCCTGGTTGCTTCCGCTTCATTTCCCATAAATGCGCTGAAATTTCCGGTGAGATTCCACCACCCGGCCACGATAGCCATGATAGCCAGAAATACCAGCGGTGCTACCATGACCCACGGCGATTCGTGGGTATGGCGGTGGTCCTTACCGTCATCGGTGGCGCCGCCGCGGTATTCACCGTGGAAGGTCATGAAAATAGCGCGGAACATATAGAAAGCGGTCAGGAAGACCGTTATCATGGCCAGCCAGAAAAGCACCGGCTGGCTGGTAAAGGCATTGACCAGTATCTCGTCCTTGCTCCAGAACCCGGCCAGAGGCCAGATGCCCGCCAGGCTCAAAGAGCCGATGAGGAAGGTGGCATATGTCCAGGGCATCGTCTTGCGCAGGCCGCCCATCAAACGCATATCGAAGGTGCCGCTGGAGTGGCTGACGCTGCCGGCGCCCATGAAGAGGAGCGCCTTGAAGAAGGCATGGGTGAACAGGTGGAACATGCCGACGGCTACCGCCGCTTTGGCCATTATCAGCAGCTCTTCAGAACCGACATTGAGTGTACCGCCGCTGATTTTAGAAGCTAGAGCCATACCTACCGCCCCCAGCCCCAGCATCATATAGCCTATCTGGCTGATGGTGGAATAAGCCAGCACGCGCTTGATATCGTTAGCCACCAGTCCCATCGTGGCGGCAAAGATAGCCGTAAACCCGCCGATGACGGCGACGAGCGTAATTGCCTGGGTTGAGAAAACGAAAAGGGGCATGGTGCGCGCCACTAAGAAGACGCCAGCGCAGACCATCGTGGCGGAATGGATGAGGGCGCTGACCGGGGTGGGGCCTTCCATAGCGTCCGGCAGCCAGACGTGGAGCGGGAACTGGGCGCTCTTACCGATAGCCCCCGCGAATAGTCCGATGGCCGCCCACATTAACGCCGAGCCGCCCAGCACGCCGGTAACGGCCAGGTTATGCAGTTGATTAATATCAAAAGTATGTGTGTTGAAAAACAGTATCAAAATACCCGCCAGGAAACCGAAGTCGCCGATTCTGGTGACGATAAAGGCTTTCTTGGCGGCATCGGCGGCTGACTTCTTATGGAACCAGAAGCCGATAAGGAGATAGGAGCACAGCCCCACCATCTCCCAGAAAACGTAGGTGAAAAGAAGGTTATCGGAAAGCACGAGTCCCAGCATGGAGAAGGTGAACAGGGACATATAAGTATAGTAGCGGTAGTAGCCAGCTTCATCGCCGTGCATATAGCCCAGCGAGTATATCTGCACCATCAGACTGATGACGGAGACGACCACGGCCATCACAGCCGCCAGCTGGTCCATGATGATGCCGACGTGGAAATTAAAATTGCCGATAACCACCCAGCTGACATCGAGGACGGAGATTTCATGATTTGGCGCGGACATTACCGATGTCAACGCCCAGACGGATAGTACCGCCGAGGCGGCTATCGCCAGAATGGTGATATAGCCGTAAACTTTAGACTTACGGTTAACAAATGGCCTTATCAGCAGACCGTTGATAATAAAGGCGAACAACGGCAGCAGCATGATGAGCCAGATAAACTGATAAGGTATCATAGCTTCCTCAGTACATCCTTGATGACATGCTCTTTATCCTGCGGCACCAGGACGGAATAAGCGGTCAGCTCCTGGCCCACAGGCAAGCCGGCCCGGGGCATAATGCGGGTGGGGATACCCTCGCCCTCAAAGCATTCTTTCCACATTTCCGCGATGGCCAGCGTCTGCGCCTTTTTAACTTCTACCCACATCCGTGTCTCCTAAATATGTTTTACGGTGAAATTCCGGTTATCCCATATACGTGCCCAGGAAATATGGCCAGACCACGATGCCCAGGATAATTTTCCACCACACCAGATGAGCGAAGCCGATGGAGAACAGCCAGCCGGCAAACCAGAAAGCACCCATGAAACTACCCGTACCCTTCATTGCGCTTCTCCTCCTTTTTTCCTCCGGGGTCTACCATTTCATCAGATTTATTTTGTTGACATCGATATCGGTAAAATGGCGGAAAATAGCGAATATTATCGCCAGGCCGACGGCTACCTCGGCGGCGGCTACCACCATCACGAAGATAGCGAAGACCTGGCCGGTCAGCAGCAGCGGCACGATATAGCTGGAAAACGCCACCAGGCTGATATTTACCGCGTTAAGCATCAACTCGATACACATCAAAATAATCACGGCGTTACGCCGGGTTAGCGCGCCATACAAACCGATGCAGAACAGCACCGCGGACAGCACCAGATAATGTGTTAGCCCGATAGTCACGGTTTATTTCTCCCTCGTAATAACGATGGCGCCCAGTATAGCCGCCAGCAGCAATACCGCCCCGATTTCCACCGGCAGTATGAAACCGCTCTCGCTGAAGAGCCGGGTTGCCAGGGGAACAGTGGTCGGTGACAGCGGCGATTCGGCGGCTATTTTCCACGGGGTATTGGTAACCGTGTAGACCAGGATTCCCAGCAAAACCGTCGCCACCACGGCCACGGGTATTTGCAGTTTATTTACCGGGCTGCCTTTCTGGACATCTCGCGTCATCATGATAGCCAGGATAATCAGCACGGATATCGCCCCCACATATACCAGTATCTGTACCGCCGCCAGGAAATCGGCGCTGAGGGTAATGTAAATTCCGGCTACCGCAATAAAGCAGAGTATCAACGCCAGGGCGGCGCGGAAGACATTACGCAGGAATAATACGGCCAGGGCTGATACAATCATCACCACCGCCATTATCCAGAAAGCAGCCGCCAGTCCCATTATTTCCTTTTCTCCGTTATTTTTTCTACCAGCAGGGTCTGCCTGGGTAACTTTTCAGCGATATCAGGGTGGAAGTACCCGCTGGCCGGTCTCTGCGGCGATTCTAATAGCTCGTCGTCAGCCTGAACCAGGTCACCGCGCCGGTATTTAGCTCTTTCATACGAATAGCCCATAAAGAGGGCGTCGTAGGGGCAAGCCTCGACGCACAAGCCGCACTGGATACAGTAGCCGGTATCCACCCGGTATTTCTCAACTTCATATTTATTGTCCGCCGCGTTGGTGGCGGTCACGATTTCGATAGCGCCCTGGGGGCATGTCTTGGCGCAGGTGGCGCATCCGGTGCACTTTTCGCGACTCCAGATAAGCTCGTTGCCGCGGGTACGGCGCGAGATGTTAAGCCGCTGCTCCGGG
>Ga0315289_10005363_pt1 | contig 18956 bp, 9 predicted proteins | sample YL17G11_40_MG_FD_203452 | JGI IMG/M metagenome (GOLD analysis project Ga0315289, IMG submission 203452) | Sediment microbial communities from Yellowstone Lake, YNP, Wyoming, USA - YL17G11_40 | ecosystem: Environmental > Aquatic > Freshwater > Lake > Sediment | place: USA: Wyoming | collected...
TTGCGGATCAACCGGACATAGTCCTGCATCAAGGCCTTCCGCATCTCCAGGTTGCTGTCGCCGAAGGCATCCACGTTCACATCGATGAAATCCGCGCCGTGCTTGACCTGGGAATGGATCAAGGAGACGATGTAGTCCAGCGGTCCGCTCGGCCGGACAAGGGCGTCCGGTCCCATGGCCATAAGCTCTTTCATGGCGGCCCCGGGCTTGGGGATGCTGGCGTGGAGGTTTTCGCCGATCAGGATCAGGCCGACTTTTTGGGTATGGTCCTTTTGAAAAAGATAGTTTAGGAGGGAAGCGGTTCCTTCGAGCGCAGGAAGACGGCTTGGGTTGACCGCGGTCGCCAGTTTTTTTAATCCTTCTCTTCCTTCGCCGGCAGCCGCTTCATAAATCAGCTCGCCGATGCAGCGCGCTTCCGGACGATAGGGACAGAGCCCGTTGGGATCGGCGTCGCCGCACGGCGGATTCGGCAGTCCTTTTTCGCACTTTCCTAGCGTGCAGAGGCCGAAATTTTCGACCAGGTAGCAATCGCCGCATTCTTCACAGTCGAAGAGCAGGGTTTTCAGGGCTTTCTCCCAAGCAAAAAACAGCTTGTAGAAGATCCCTCGTTCCCGGCGCAGCGACCGGCTGCTTTTGAGGACCGTTTTGACGACTGGATACATCCCTTGGCCCGGCGTCAAGAGGGTCCGGTGGAGAAGGTCAAACGTCTTTTTTGAGACGGATGCCTTCGGCCGCGAAGGAGGTCGAGGCCGGCCGTCTTCCTCATATAAATAATATCCCGGCCTCCCATCCGGAAGTGTCTTGATGCCAAAATTAAGATTGTCCTCGAACCGCCGCCAATCCCGGCCGATCTCTCCGGCCCGGTTCAAGATCGTCACCAGCCCGTCGAAATCCAGAAGGCCGCCGATATCGACGCCCGCTGCGCCCATGTCCCGATACATCGCCACCTGCTGGGCGGCCCGTTCGATGTGGTCGGCCAGGCTCTCCCGGACGATCTTTTCATACAGTTCTTTGGTTACGAGACAGCCGGGTAGCTTTCCCTCAAACATCAACCGTGCCGCGGGTGTCGCCGTGGAGAGGAGATAGACATTTCCGAAGGCAGGCGTCTCGATCGACTTTTCTTGGAGATAGCGGAAAAGCTCTTCACTCTTGCGCCAGTCCCAACCCATTTGGGTGATGAGGCCGTCCGCTCCGCATTGGATTTTCTTTTCCATTTTGAAGTATTGCTGCCGCCGGGAGGCTTCCGAGTACTTGAACGGGGAAACGGCGGCCAGAATGGTGAATTGATGGACATGGTCAAAATGGCCCGGCCTAGCCCGGCCGAACGATTCATAATTCATTTCCTTGACCAGCTCAATAAGGCCTAGGGAATCGACTTCAAAGACGCCTTTCCCCGAGCAGGGCTTGTCTCCGGTGAGCGCCAGCACGGAATCCAGTCCGAGTTTTTGCAGGCCGATGAGATATGTCTTGATGGCCTCCGCATTGTGATCCTTGCCCGTGACATGCGGAATGATGTCCAGGCCGGCCCATAGATCTCTCATCTCGAGAATCGAAAAGATATCGGCGGGGCTCATCGAGGCGACGCCGTTGGGACTCTGCGGGATCGTGATGCCGACGAACGTGATATCTTTCGGCAAGGCGGCCTTTTTTTGCCCATAGCCCTCGAGGAATGTTTCGAAGTTGCTCAAGTCATGGCCGACCAGGGGAACGAGCTCGGCGAGGACGAGAAACGGACGTTCCGCGGGAGGGAGATTGATGAGCGTCTTTAGGCTGTTCTTTTCGTTTCCGAGCATGAGCTTTGACCCGAATTTATCATTTTATATCCCTGTCGACCCAAGAATTCAACACTGTTTATTGATTCGTGGGCATCTCCGTTTGTGTGATTTTCTGTCGGTGCCGGAATCGCCCCCAGGCCCCTGGGGAACCAGTCCCGTCGGTTCCCCCCGTCGAAAAGCCGACGGGGCCCCCCTCCACTAGGTGGCCTCGGGGGCGATTCCGACACCTCTTTGAAATCACATTTTTGAGGATACTTCCTATTGATTCTCTGCCATTTTGTCCGGAGCGTTTCCCAGATAATTTTTTCTCCCCGGGAAATGGAAGAGATCCCATATTACCAGACCGTCTTGACCGTCTCCTCCCAATTTTCCGGACTCAGGTGGCGGAGGAAATATTCCATCGTCAACTTGGCCAAATGTTGGGCATTATATCCGCCGATGCCATGGCGGTGCTCGGGGTAATACATCATGTCAAAGCTCTTACCTTCCTTCTGCAGGGCGTCGACGAGATGGATCGTGTTCCCCGGATGGACATTGTTATCGATCGTGCCGTGGGCGAGCAGCAGCTTTCCCTTGAGGTTCTTGGCGTAGGTCAGGGCCGAGCCTTTTTGATACCCGTCCTTGTTGACCTGGGGCGTGCGCATGTACCGTTCGGTGTAAATGGTGTCGTAGCTGTGCCAATCGGTGACCGATGAGCGGGCGACTCCGACCGAATAGACATCCGGATAACGGAGAATGGACATGCAGGTCATATACCCTCCGTAGGAGCCGCCGGTCATGCCCACCCGAGAGCCATCTATGGAGGGACGTTCGCGGAGCTGTTTGACTCCGGCTGCCTGGTCGTCGACATCCACCTGACCGAACTTGAGGTAAGTTTCGGTCAGGAATTTCTTGCCGCGGCGTGTCGTGCCCCTGCCGTCGAGCTCCCAGACGATATAGCCGAGCTGGGCGAGCTGCGCTTTGGGGCCCGCGGTCTGGTAGGAATTGCTGTTCCGGTGCGACGGCCCGCCGTAGACTTGGACGTAGAGCGGATATTTCTTGTTGGGGTCGAAGTCGGCCGGCTTGAAAAGGATCCCGTAGACATCGGTCTTGCCGTCGGCCGCTTTGAGCTTGATGAGCTCCGGCTCCCGGAGGCCGAGTTCTTTCACCTTGTCGATGTTGGTCGCGGCCAGCGGCCGGATGAGCTTCCCGTCCGATTGATGGAGATTGACCGTGGTCGGCACGGTGAGCGAGGAGAAACTGTCGATATAATACTTGCCTGCCGGGTCGATGGAAACCATGTGCGTTCCGGGTTCCGAAGTCAGGCGGGTGAGCTTTGAGCCGTCGAATTTGGCCCGCCCGAAATGGGTGTCCAGGCCGACGTTATCGGCGATGGTGAAATAGAACCACTGGTTCTTCTCATCGATCAGCGAGATTCCGCCGGCCTCCCACTCGCCTTTGGTCAGCGTGCTGACGAGCTTGCCTGTGTAATCGTAGAGATAGAGATGCTTCCAGCCCGTCCTTTCAGAGTTCCAGGTGAAATGTTTGTTATCGCTCAGTTGGCGGAAGTCATTGTTGAGGTTGATGAAGCACTCTTCCTCCTCGACCAGGACGGTCCGGGCATCGCCCGTGGCCGGGTTGGCCGCCTTGAGCTCCAAGCGGTTTTGAAAGCGGTTCAGTCGCTGGAAAAAGAGCTCGGTCCCATCATTGCGCCAGGCGATGCGCGTGATGTAGATGTCCGGCGAGCTTTCGGTCTTGATCTCGACGGTTTTCTTGGTGGCGATATCGATCACAAACAGCTTGACGGTCGGATTGGCTTGGCCGGCCTTTGGATACCGCTCGAGCTCCAGGGCGGTCTCGAAGGAGGGCCGGCGGTCCGGCGTCAGCTCATGGATGATCGGGAAGTTATAGACGGCGCGTTCGTCGAATTGAAGATAGGCGATTTTTTGGCTGTCGGGAGACCACCAATATGCGTCCCGCTGACCCAGCTCCTCCGGGTAGACCCAGTCGGTCTTGCCGTTCATCAGCTCTTCCGAGCCTCCGCTGGTCAGGGGCTCTTCCTTCCGGGTCGCAAGGTCATAAATCCAGATGTCATAGTCTTTGTTATAGGCGAATTTTTTGAAATCCGGCGAGAAATCCGTCGCCGCCGAAGCCTGGCCGAACCTCATGGCCCGCATGGCCTGCGGAGGGCCTTCCTGCCCGGCCGAAGCCTGGCCGGCCGGCCTATCCAGATTCCAGCAGCTCTTTTCCTTGAAGAAATAGACATATTCTTCGGCCTGTCCGACGGTGAACCGGATTCCCTTGTTCCCGGGAATATAGCCGAAACCCTGGAAGGGCATACCCGTGACATTCTTTCCGGCGACGCTGTTGTAGACGGCGATGATGCTTTTTTCGGTCTCGGGATCGAACAGGCGAGCTTTTTTTTGGGTCTTGGGATCGACTTTATAAAAGACGGTGCCTCCCGTGGCCTTGTCGGCTTCCGTTTCGAAATATCCCATTCCGTCGGGAAGCCAGGTGACGCGGGTCGTTCCCGTCGTCTTCGTCAGCTCGAGCTTTGACCATTCGTCATACAATTTTTTCCCGCGGAGCTGCGGCCGAGCCCCGGCGGGGATGACGATCATGATCGTCAGGGTCAGGACAACCGCGCCGTAGAGAATGCGTCTCATGGTTGACACCTCCTTCAAGAGAAGCGTGCTTTGTTTATAACAAAGGCAAAACGCCTTGTCAAAAATTAAAGGCCGTTGAATTGCCTCGATCATTTTTTATATAATGCCGGCAACTCATGTTTCACCTTAGGAAGGAGGAGAGAAATGGCATCAAATTTTAAGAGGGCGTTCCGTGTTTTGGTTCTGGCCTGGCTTGTTCTGGGCTTATCGCACCTGTTCTTTTCCCAAAGCCCGGAGGCCAACCTGATCAAAGACTTCAAGTGGCGCAATGTCGGACCGGCCAACATGGTCGGCCGCATCTCGGATTTCGAAGCCCTGGATAACGACTTCACCCAGGTCCTGGTCGCGGCGGCGTCCGGCGGCGTCTGGAAATCCGTCAACGCCGGAACGACCTGGGAGCCGATTTTCGACAAGTACGGCTCCGCCTCCATCGGCGACGTGGCCTTCTTTCAAAAGGACCCGAACATCATTTGGGTCGGCACCGGCGAGGAATGCGTTCGCAACAGCGTCGCCTGGGGCGACGGCATCTATAAATCGATCGACGGCGGAAAAACATTCGCCAGGATGGGGCTGGAGACGACACAGACGATCGGCAAGGTCATCCCCCATCCGACCGACCCGAATACCGTCTATGTGGCGGCCAGCGGTCACCCCTGGGGATACACGGGAGACCGGGGACTGTTCAAGACAGAAGACGGCGGCAAGACATGGCAGAAACTCGCCGGAGGGCTGCCGAATGACGGAAAGACCGGCGCCGTCGATCTCGTCATGGACCCGTCAAATCCCGATGTCCTCTTTGTCACCTTCTGGCAGCGGCTGCGCCAGCCATGGCGTTTTGATTCCGGAGGGCCGAACGGCGGCATCTTCAAGACGACGGACGCAGGAACGACATGGAAGAAGCTCGTCCAAGGACTGCCGGCCGGAGACATCGGGAGGATCGGCATCGCCATTTCCCGGAGCAATCCGGAAGTCCTGATGGCCGTCGTGGAGCATGGCTATCAGCCGGCGCGCATGGTCGGCACAGCACCCAACCAGAAGGAGAATCCCGACTACAAGGACATGACCAAGTTGGGAACCGGCATCTACCGGTCTGAAGACGGCGGCGAGACATGGATGTACCTGAACCGGACGAATAGCCGGCCGTTCTATTACAGCCATATTTATGTCAACCCCCTGGATGACAAGTTCGTCTATTTCCTGGCGACCAGCATGCAGTACTCCGAAGACGCGGGCAGGACGTTCAAGACGATCGGCGGCCTCCATCCCGATTTCCACGCCATGTGGCTCGACCCGACGAACAAGAACCGCTTCTATGTCGGCCAGGACGGCGGCGCATCCCTGACCTATGACCATGGCAAGACTTGGGTCTTCTTCGACAACCTCTGCCTGTCCCAGTTTTACGCGGTGAGCGCCGACATGCGCGACCCGTACTATGTCTATGGAGGCCTTCAGGACAACGGGACGTGGGGTGGCCCTTCCATGAGCCGCGAAGGGACAATCCTCACGGATTTCTGGTTCAACATCGGCGGGGGAGACGGTTTTCACACCCAGAATGACCCGTCCGACTGGCGGACGGCCTATGGCGAAAGCCAGGGCGGGTCGGCCCAGCGGGTGAATGTCGAGACGCGCGAGTCAAGGCGGATCACGCCCAGTCTGACGAACGTCATCAACTTTAAAGAATTCTATCCAGTTTGGCCGCCGGCCGGACAGGCTCGGGCGGGCGCCCAGCCGGCCGGCCAGCGCGGCCAGCGCGGCGGCCAACGCGGCGGCCAACCGCCGGCTCAGCAAGCGGGCCAGCGCGGCGGTCAGCAGGCGGCCCAGCAGCCTGAGACTCCGATGGCCCAGTTCGGCCCCCAGGGTCCACGGTCTCCTTTCCGGTTCAATTGGAGCACACCCATCTTGATCTCGCCGCACAACCCGCGCACGATTTACATGGGCGGGCAGCACCTCTTCAGGTCGATGGACCGCGGCGACAACTGGATGATCATCAGCCCCGACCTGACGACGAACGATAAAACCAAGTTGGGCATCCGGGACGGCGGCACCGATAAGCCGACAGGAGGGATCACGTCTGACGTGACCGGCGCCGAAACGCACTGCACCATTATCACCGTTTCCGAGTCGCCGAAGACGCCCGGCCTCATCTGGGTGGGGACCGATGACGGCAATGTCCAGCTGACTCGCAACGGCGGTGTCACCTGGACCAACGTCCGGAACAGCGTGCCGGGTGTTCCCAAGGGGCTTTGGGTCAGCCGCGTCGAAGCCTCCCATTTCGACGAGGGCACATGCTACCTGACCTTCGACGGTCACCGGAGCGATGACTTTAAGCCGTATGTGTTCAAGACCACCGATTACGGAAAAACTTGGACGAACATTGCCGGCAACATTCCCGACGGACAATCGGTGTATGTCGTCCGCGAAGATCCCAAGAACAAGAACCTTCTCTTTGTCGGGACGGAATTTGCCTGTTTCTTCTCGATCAACGGCGGCAAGACTTGGACGAACCTCACCCTGAACATGCCGACGGTGGCTTTCCATGACCTGTCAATTCATCCTCGGGACAATGACCTGATGGCGGCGACACATGGCCGCGGCATCTGGATCATGGATAACATCTCGGCGCTCCAGCAAGCGACGGACAGCGTCCTGTCCTCGGACGCGTATCTTTTTGAGAGCAGCCGCCCGGCGACGCGCTGGCTGCGTATTTCGCGGGGAGGCTACGGACGCGGCAACCTTTTCTTCCGGGGAGAGAACCCACCAACGGGCGCGATGCTTCACTATTATCTCAAAGACAAGCCCGCCGGTCCCGTGACGATCGAGATCACCGATGTGTCCGGACTCAACAAGACGACCTTCACGCTCGACAACGCCCAGCCCGGAATCAACCGGCTGACCTGGGACTTCCGTTTTGATCCGGCCCCGCAGCAGGTCCAGTCGGCGATCGCAAACGCCAAGCGGCAGTTCGAGACGATGGCCGGGCGGGCTGAATTGAGCGATGAACAAAAGGCGGCCGTCCAGAATGCCCTCAAACAAATCGATGCGGCCGGCGCCAACTACCGGAAAGTGATGGAAATCCAACAGAACATCATGCAGTCGTTCGGAGTGGGTGGCGGAGGTTTCGGCGGCGGCGGCTTTGGCGGTGGCCAATTTGGCGGCAGGGGCGGGGCCGCGGGCGCTGCGGCCGCCGAACCCGGGACCTACGCCGTGAAAATGACGGTCAACGGAAAGACCTTCACAGGCAAGATCGTCGTCCGCCAGGACCCCATGCTGGAGGGAAGCGGAAACTAAGATTAACGGGAACGGCTGAGAGTCACTTTGACTTGTGTAACAGTGAAGCCTCGATCTGTTGAGCGGTTTTCGTCACCGACAATCCGCCCAGGGCGGTGCAGCGCAATTCACGGGGCAAGCTTCTCCCGACCTTGTCGAACGCCTGCAGAACCTCATCCAAAGGAATCAGATGCTGGTAGCCGGCGAGCGCCATATTGGCGCACGACAGGGCATTGGCCGCTGCCATAACGTTTTTGCCGAGACACGGCGCCTCGACACGGTTGGCGATCGGGTCGCAGGTCATGCCAAACGAGTTTTGCAAGGCCAGCGATGCCGCTCCCAGCGCCTGTTGCAAATCTCCTCCGGCCAGATGAACCAGCCCCGCCGCCGCCATTCCCGAAGCCGAACCGCATTCCGCTTGGCAGCCGGCGTTCTCGGCGGCGAAGGTGGATTGATCGGCGATGAACACGCCGATCAATCCCGCGGCAAGCATCGCCTTGACGATTTCTCCTTCCGGTGAGTTCAATACTCGGCCGGCCCCAATGACGGCGCCCGGCAAAGCGCCGCAGGCGCCGGCCGTCGGTGCTGCCACAATGATCCCCATCGAGCTCTTCATTTCCATTAAAGCGGACACGCAGAGAATGATCCGGTTCAAAACCGGGTTATCCATCAATTTCCCGACGGCCATTTTCTCTTTAAACAACAAAGATTGGGCTGGCAGGATCCTGTCTGCGAATTCGGTTCCCCGCAAACCGGCTTCTATGGAATCGGCCATGATGCGCACAATCGCCCTCATTTTTTCAAAAACTTCAGCGGCGGAAATATTTCCGCGCGCGCTTTCATAAGCCACGGCCAATTCCCAAAGCTGCAGATTCCTATCCTTATTAAAGCGGATCATTTCCTCGGAGTTGAGAAAAGGAACTTCGATATCCCGGCGCGACAGTACGGGCAAAACCGGTTTTAGAACGGCGACATAAGCTACCGAACCATGACTTTTGATTTTGTTGATGGCCGGAGCTAAGAGGGGTTCTGTGGTTGAGATAAGAATAAAGGGCTTGTGGCAAGTTTTTAGCGATATCTCCTCCGCCATCACCAAAGCAGCACATTCGCCGGCCAAATGCTCATCATCGGCCGACAGGAAGACGAGCGTTTCCCAAAAGTCGCCCCGCAGGCTGACTGCGGCTCCGTCTATTTCGACAATCTCGATCATGCCGCCGCCGGTGGACAGGGCCGTCACCTGATGGGTCCACCTGTTGTTCTTGAGCGTGATCCGATAGGTATTGGGGTGCTTGGCTCCATAAGAAACATAGTTGACCCGGATCTTGATCCCGGCTTTCTTTATCTCCTCCTTGTAATCGAGAAGCCTCTCGTCCCAGGTATCGTAACCCAGAAATCCACTGTACAATCCCATGTCCGTCCCCTGGCTTTCATGGGTCGTCACCAGCGAACCGTTCGGGTCATACTCGATGAGCACTTCATGGATAGCATCGTCCATCAGGTTTCTCAGCATGCGACCGATGCGCAATGAACCTGCGCAATGGGAACTCGACGGACCGCGCATGACCGGTCCGATGACATCATTAAAAATGCTTGGATACTGTTTTTTCATGTTTGGAGTATGGCGTGCAGCCAATCAGCGACCGATAGGGGACAGAGGTCGTTGCGATCACCGGAATCACAGATAGACCTCAACGCCGCATCCTTTTTCCTTCGCTTTTTTATAGATCCAATGAGCAGCGACGATATCAAAGAGCGCCATGCCTACCGATTTGAAAAAGGTTACGTTGTATTCATTGGCCACATCAACGATCTTTCCGGTGACGAGCCTGTCAAATGGAATGATCTGTTTTTCCGAAATCCAGCCGTTTTCAAGAGGCGTGATGACATCGCCCGTTTCCTGGAGTGCATGGACCGTGTCGATCAGCACACATTTGAGGTTTCTGAACAGAGCTTCGGGATATTCCCGCATCGCCGGCTTATAGGAACCGATACCAACGAAATGCCTGTTTTTGAACAGGCTGCGGTCGTCCGGGAAAAGCGGCAGCTCGGTATTGGTTGCGGTAATGATCACGTCGGACTGATGGAGAACATCCAATGCCGATTTCCCGACGGTGACCTTAACGCAGGGCAGTTCGTCGGTCAATTTTTCGGCAAGTTCATGCAGCGCCTTTTCATTGCGATCGTACAGATGAACATCCGTAAATGGACGCACGCTGCAGGCGAACAGGGTTTGGCTGAGACCCTGCACACCGGCGCCGATAACACCGAGGTGCGAGACATCGGCGCCGGTCAGATATTGGATGCTCAGCGAACCGACGGCGGCCGTGCGCAGAGCGGTGATTTTTGCTCCATTCATGATGGCCAGGGGCTTGCCCGTGGTTCCATCGTTCAAAACGACAATGCCGAATAATGCCGGCAGACCTCTTTGCGGATTCTCAGGCACGAGCGAAACAAGCTTGGCGCCGAAACATTCGTCGGTAAAACAGGGCATGGACAGCAACGTTTTGCCCTTGTAATCCACCTGGGCCCGGACCGGCATCTGAAAATCGCCGGAAGCATGTATGCGAAACGCTTCCTCAACCGCGGCGATCAATTCATTGCGGTTGACAAGCCGAGCAATTTCTTCACTATTTAAAATCAACATATTTTTCTTAATAGCAGATCATTGTCCGGGCGATGAATTCCTCCTCTTGATCATGCTGGAAATATATCGCCGACCGCACGGCGATGTCAAGAACGCCCAAAGAGGATCCCATGCTGGAGACGAGCGGAAATTAAGATCGAGGGGAGGGGCTGCCGCTCACGGGCCGGCGGCGCCAGAAGCTGGCCAGGATCGAGCCCGAGATATTCTGCCACGGCCCGAAGATGGCGGGGGCCAGCGCCGCGCTCGTGCTTTTGAGGACATCCACGGCGATCCCCGAGGCCAGGCCGCCGTTCTGCATGCCCACCTCCATGGCCACGGCCCGGCAGGCGCTTTCCTCTAGCCTGGCCAACCGGGCGGCCCAGTAGCCCAGGAGATACCCGGTGCCGTTGTGAAGAACCGAGGCCAAGATCAAGAGCAGCCCGACGGACAGGAGCTGGTCTCTGGATTGGGCGGTGATGACGGCGATGATCAGACAGATGCTGGCCATGGAGACAACGGGCAGGGCTTTGTCCATCCAGTTTTCCGGCCCGCCGAGGAGAACGATAACGATCAGCTTGGCCAGCGTCACGACGCCGACGAGCAGCAGGCCAAGCATGATCCCGCCTTTGAGGGGCGCCAATCGTCCAAAGAATTCTCCTCGGATAACAATCGTGACGACGGCCAGAGCGATGGTGGCCGCGGCGATGGCCGCCAAAGAACCGGCTTTTCGGGCCCATTTTTTCCGGGCGTAAAGGATTTTATTGGCGATCAATCCTGCGACGATGGGCACGATGATCATGTTCAAGATCGAGAGCATCATGGAGACTACATCAACCCGGATGAGCCGTCCGGCAAGAATCTTCATCAGCAACGGCGTCATCAAAGGCGAGAGGAGCGTCGTCGAGGATGTGATCGTGACCGAGAGGGGCACGTTGCCGCCCGCCAGATAGGTCATGACGTTCGAGGCGACGCCGCTCGGAGCGGAGCCGATGAGGATGACCCCGGCGGCGATTTCCGGGTCAAAGCCGAAGGTCATGGCGATGCTGAAGCCCACCAGCGGCATGATCGTGAACTGGAGGACGATGCCGATGAAGACAGCCCAGGGCATGGTCAGCACCCGCTCGAAATTCTTGAGGGTCAGGGTTGTGCCCATACCGAAGGTGATGATCTGGATGAGAGGGACGATGAGGATTTTCAGGTCTTGTCCAAACCATGACCGGAACGTCCCGGGATAGAACATCGAGGCTGCCACGAAAGCGAACACCCAGATGGTAAAGGCAAAGTTCTTCAGCCGGGCATGCCTCATAAAGAAGACGGCCAAGGCCGCCAAGACGATGATGATCAAGGGGGCGATCGCCGTCATAATTTATACAGTTCCGCCATTTTCTCGTTGGGCTTATATTTGCAGAGGCATTGGTCGAGGGGCGTTCCGAGCAAAGAGATCTTGTCGAAGTCCCCCTGTCCCATGCCGGCCTCGGCCATGGCCGCCAGATAATTCACCCGCTTGGGGTCGAATCCCATGACTCTCGTCGCCGTGATATCGGCGGCCAGCGGGTCGAGGCTGGCCAGCGCCACTTTGGATTCGATGGGAGTGCCCCAGGCCGGGCCGTTGCCTTCCATCCCCTCAAAACCGTCGATGACGGCCAGCTCCGGATAGATTTCCTGGGCGATATGAAACATGTTGTAATGGCAAATATCGTTCATGGCCGGCGGGGCCGTGTGCATCAGGCCCTTGTCATTCTGCTTGGCGTCTTTGAGCGGCGAAGCCAGGAGCACGTTTTTGAGCGATAGGGTGACGAAGACATAATTGTGGGTTTTCATCCGGGCTACGGAGATCATATAGATATTCGGGTCGAGAAACGTGTTGATGATTCGAATCGGGATGGGCCGGTTGTCTTTGCTGATCACATACCGGTATTGATACGATTCGAGGTTGAGGTCGACGATTTTCACGTTGTATTCTTTTTCGAGCTTGAGATAGCCGTTATTTTTATATCCGTCCATGGTATTGTGATGTCCGGATTCCCCGATCATAATCTGCTTTTTGTAATGAGGGGTGAGAAAATCCAAAACGGCCCGTACGGCATCGGTGTGCGTTACGCTCAAAGGATTGTCCATCAGGACGACGTTCGGCTTGACAAGGATCGTCTTGTTTCCGATCGAGGCCAGGACTTCGTCCTCGATCATCTTCAACGATCGAAAAACAATCTCGCGGCGGTCGTTGCCCTTGACCAGGCTGACGCGCGCCGGAGGGGCGGGCTTATTGTAGAGCCGGCCGGGGCCGAAATGATGGATGGGTATCTCAGCGGGAGGGCCGGCCAGGAGAGACGTCTTCCCTCCTAGGGCAGGAGCGGCTGCCGCGCCGGCCAATCCCAGCCCCATGTTTTTCAGAAAATCGCGCCGTCTCAGGCCATGGCGTTTTTCAGGCATGATCGACTCCTTTGACCCCGACTGATCATTGCGGGCCGTATTTTAAGCCCCTGACGTTCGTCCTGATTTTATAGACCTTGTCGTAACTCACGATGAAGAGCGTCTTCATATCGGCGCCGCCGAAACAGCAGCTGACAGGATACGTGGGAGTGTTGACGATCCCCAGGAATTCGCCCGTGGCGTTGAAGACCTGGAGGCCGATGTAGGTGGCGACATAGAGGCCGCCGTTCTCGTCGATCGTCATGCCGTCCGCGGCGCTGGACCTCCCTTTCCTGTCCAGCACCTCGGGTGTGAGGAAGAGCCGGGCGAATTTCCGGCCGTTCTTGACCGTTCCATCCTCGTTCACGTCATAGGCCCACACCCAGTTGTCCTTGTCGCTGTCCACATTCCAGAACGATTCGTTGTCGTAAGTGTTATTGACGAAGAGGGTCTTGCCGTCGGGGCTGAGCAAGATGCCGTTGGGCATGGCGAATTCATTGAACCCGATCACTTGAATGAGCCCGCCTTTGGCCGGGATGTAGTAGACGGCTCGCCCCGGCTGGTGTTTTTTAGCATCCGGCGTGAACTGTGGATCGGTGAAATAGATTCCGCCCTTGGCGTCGGTGACGAGGTCATTCGGCCCATCGATCGGTTTTCCGGCATAGGCGTTGGCCAGCGTCCTGACGAGCTGTCCTTTTGTCGTCATCTCGATGACGCGGTGGCCGAACATATCGCAGACGGCGAGGTTTCCGTTGGCCAGGGGCATTGTCCCGTTAGTCTGCATCAAGCCGTGCGAGATGTATCTGTACGTGCCGTCAGAGTCCATCTCGACGAGGGCGCTTTTTTTTGGGTCGCCATTCCATTTCTCGTCGAAATACATGCTCGAAAGATAGAGCTTGCCGTTGAGCCATTTCGGCCCCTCGGTGAAGACCAGCCCGGGGCCTTGCTTGGCGCCGTCGGCCAGGAGCTCAACCTTGGCCCCTTCGGGAATGACGTCGTGGAAGGCTTGGAGCTGTTTGACCCGCTTGTCGTCATAATCCGTGCGCGGCGGCCAGAAAACATCAAGAACGTCGCAGCCGAGATCGTCGATCGCGCCGCCGTGGACCATGTCGGCCGGAAGGAGGAGGACATCGCCCTTCTCCATGCGGGTCACGCCGTCGAGAATGATCTCGTCGATCGCGCCGCGCAGGACGATCATGAGCTGCTCTTCCGGATGGACATGATGGGCAAAGTGCGTGCCGGGATCCATCCGGAGAAAGCTGAGCTGGGCGCCGCGTCCGGAAACGAGCCGGGAATGGGCGCCGGGCACAAGCTCGGTAAACTGAATATCGTTGAGGTCATAGACCTGATTCGGCTCGACCGTGGGGCTTAACGGAAAATCCCCTTGGGGAACTTTCGTGGGGAGCTTAGCGGCGCCCGCCTTTTTCAGGTAATCCAGGCGGGGAGGAGAGTAGACTTCGAGGATGTCGGCGCCCTGTTCTCCCGCCCCAAGAGAATTTTGAGCCGCTTTTTCGAGGTAGACGAAATCATTCCTTGGGGTCCGGCCGTGCGTTCCGTCCGGCCCTTCGCGGCCGAGGGCTTTCATCTCGACACGGGCTCCCTTGATGAACTGCTCGATCGAGCCTTTCATCACGAACATGAGGCGCTCGCTCGGGAGCGTCTCTTGGGGAATCTCGGCACGGGGCTCCAGGGTCAGCCAAGCGACAAGAGTTCCTTTCCCCCAATAGAGGCGGGCTTTTACGCCGGGCGCAATATCCGTGACCGGCAGCTTGTTGATGCCGGTGACAACGCCCGCTTCGAGGTTCGAAACGAGATTTGATTTTTGGATATCCTTCCTGATGCGGACCGGGAGGTTTTCCTCTTTGATGAGCCGGTCGTTTTTAGCCTTCCAATCCGGTTTCGGCGCGCAAGCGGAAACCGCGAGAAGAGAAAATATGAGCAAGAGCGCGGATATCCAACGATTCGGGCTTTTCGTCGTTTTACACATTCAGACCTCCCTAAACCGGGGTCAAACCTCAACTTTCAACATTTTCGCTAACCTGCCCCTGGGATGAGATCTTCCGGGCACAATGGTTTTCCATTTAGACAATGTTGAATGTTGAGGTTTGACCCCAATATTTTATTTCCCCAGCCGGTCGTGCCGATTTCCCATGTAAAGCCAGAGCATAGGCCCGTCCGTGTGGTTGATCGAGCCGTGGGGCACTTTATTATTCGGCGGGATCAGGAAGGCCTCTCCCGGCTCCTGCCATAACAGCCGGTTTCCAAACAGCAGCAGGCTTCTGCCTTTCAACTGGCACCAGATCTCTTCGCATCCCGGGCCGTGGACATGGGGCTGGGCGATGTCGAATTTATCGATGGAGACGATGGCGAATCCGACGGGGTTGGCGAATTTCGGGGGAAAATCGTAGTTGAACCCCCGGCCGATATGGGCCCAGTGCATCCCGACATTTGGGGTGGAGTTGTGATAGCTTCCCACGGACATTTCTTTGTTCGTCACGAATCCCGGCATGATCTCTTCGTTGACCATGATCATTTCCAACGTCTCGTCGGCCGGGTTGGTAAAACGGAATTCGAGTCCCACCGGGATGAAGACGGCCGTCCCCTCCTCGAGCGGGGCCTTCTTGCGGCCGGCTTCCACTTGTCCTGTTCCCGACATGACGTAGAAAAAAGCCTGCTCTTTGTCTTGCCTGAACGGCCGGGTGTTTGTGCGCGGCTCCAAAGCGGCCCGCCTATAGCCGGTGATGTATTTCAAGACGGCGCCCTTTCGGGATGGGCGGAGAGGATCCCCGGGCGTGAGGATGTCCCTTTCGATCAGCCCGCCGTGTCCTTCTACCGGCAGAGAGTTCCGCCAATGGTTGATATAGAGGAAGATATCCGTGTCGACGTCAGGATGGCGGTGGTTGGAGACGGCGTCTTCGCGAAAGGACGCATCGGGCTCGACGGCGAGCTTTTGCTGGGCCATGAGCACGGACACTCCGCCGAGGAACGTGACGAGAATAATCATCGTCGGCCATAAAACGGCTGTTTTCATGTGACCCTCCCTGTCAAATTCATTTTGGCATGGACGCAATCGTCCGCGCCCAGCCCCAGCTCGCAATGCCGCGGCCGTTGACCGCTTTGACGGCGACGGCCAACTTTTCGCCGCGTTTGAGCTGGAAACCCTGAAGTCGAGCTCTGGTTTCTGCGACCGTCGTGCTCGAAGCTGACGGATTTTTCTCCGGCCCGTATTCGATGATATACGAAATCACGCCCTTATCCTGGCTTGGCGTCCATGCGACTTCGGCGGTGTCGCTCTTCAGGCTGATGATTTTGAGGTCCTTGACCGGCGCCGGGCTCGAGGCCAGCATCATGATCGAAGCGATGTTGAATTTTGCGGCTTCCGCCAGGAGTTGGTGGTTGACCGTCTCCAAAAGGTCGGTCGGCTGATGGTAGTAGGGATTGCCGAGCACGGGATAGGAGCCGAGGCCGCCCACGATATCGCCGAATGCATTAAAAAAGGAGACCGCGTCGGTGGACTTCACGTAGCGCGTATCATAGGTCACCATTCTGGAAAAGAGAAACGCAGCCGCATGCTGGATATCGCGGATGCCGGCGTTTGAATACCGGATCGTGTTGTCCAGCCGGTGGTCGTTCGTCCAGCCGATCATGTCGTTGTTGAGGTCTGCGGCGATCTGCCATTTCTTGTCCCTGGCCTGCTTGACGAATTCCCGGCTTCCGAGGAGGCCGGCTTCTTCGCCGGTGAGGGCCGCGAAGAGGATCGTGGACGGCATGGGAGTCTTGGCCAGGACGCGGGCCGTCTCGAGAAGAACGGCGGTCGCCGATGAGTTGTCGTCCGCCCCCGGGCCACGCTGGTTGGAGTCGTAGTGGCCGCTGGCGACGTAGATCATATCCGGGTTTTCGGTCCCGGGAAGCCGGGCCAGGATATTGGCGGTTTTAGTCCCCCGCGACTCGAACCACTGATACTCGGGCTGGTAGCCGAAGGACTTGAGCGTGTTGAAAATATATTCGCTGGCCGGCTTGTTGCCGGGCATCGTGATGTATTTCGAGTCGAAATTGAAAAGAGCCTCCTCGTATTCGTAGATTTTGGTGACGGAGACTCTGTCCGTGGCCGCTTTGACCAGGTCGTAGATCGGCCGGAAGATCTTTTCTCCTTGTGCCCGCAGGGCCTTTTCCGCGGTCCGCTGGCTCTCGATCCTTGCCAGAAGTTCGTCTAAAGAAATCTTCATGGTCAGGTCGACAAGATAGACGCCGCGCTCAGGCGAAATCGTGTCGCCGTCGCGTTCGGCCCCGATGAGAAGCCGCGTCCCCGCCGGATCGGCGACCCATTCATATTCAGGCGCGATTGTCCGGAGCGTGTTGTTATGGAACAACCGGATATTCGACAAAGTCTTGAGGTCATAGAGATACGCCCGGCTGTGGCGGGGCTCGCCTTTCACGGCGAGGACCTGGCTCTGGTTCAAAAAACGAGGGGTGCGGTCGGGCTCGATCTCACGACTCAAGCGGACCTCGTCTTTCCCGTCGTTTTTGATATAAAAGATCTCGCCGTTTCTCGTATAGGTCATGTCGAATACAACGCCCGAGCCGTCCGACGCCGGAGAGGCCGACCCGATCCGCTCCGTCGTTTTCTTGAGGATCGCCGGTGAGAGCGGTCCGCTGAGCCTGACGAGATTCAGGGTCGTCTCGGCCCCGGCTATGGTCAGAAAGACGAACGTGGACCCGTCTGCGGAAACAGCTGGCGCCAAGGCGCCGGTGAACACCGTCGATTTTCCGTCCGCAAGGTTCAGAACGGCAAGCTGCCGGGGACCGGCGCCGCGGAATTGCCCGCCTGCTGGAGGCTGAGCCGGCCTCTGCGTTTGAACGCCTTGGGCCCCAGTGGCAGCGCCTCCGCTCGGACGCGAGGTGGGCTCAGTCGGAGCGGGCTTGGGAAACGGCGTCTGCGTTGGGACCGAATAAATGAGATATTTCCCTCCGGGGACGACGATGGGATTGGTTTTGAATCCCGGTCCTGATGTCAAAGACCTGGGGCCCGCTGTCTGCGACACGGCATAAATCTCGTTCGAGGCAGTATCCGCTTCTCTGGCGCCGACGAAATAGACTTCGCGGCCGTCGGCGCTCGAGGCGAGCGTGCTTTTCAGAAGGCCGTCGGCCTTAAGAATTTTTTCTTTTTTAGTCGCAATATCCAAAAGAATGATGTTTGCGTTTTTAGACTCCAGCCAGGTCAACTGCCTCTGCTTGTTCATCAGCGTTTGTCGATCCGGCGATGGCTGAGCGGCGAGTGGTTCGATCTCCTTGCGGAGGCTGGCGATCTCAGGAGTCTCGGCTGCGCGCAAGAAAGCGGCGGCATTCGGCACCGCCGAAAAAACAAGGCTTGTCCCTCGGACTTCGACCATCGTTCTCGTCGGATCGTCCATGGTCACGATTCGGGTGAGGGGAGCGGTGCGCGTTCCGGCCTCATAGGCGGCGTATTTTCCGTCCGGGCTGATGCGGATCGACCGGCCGTCCCGGGTGATTTCTCTGACTTGATACAATTCCCCGGTGATCAGGGCGATCGGCTCGAAAAAGCGCCTGCCCTCCGGGCTTTTTAAAATGGACTCGAATTCATCGAGCGCCTGGAGATAATCGCCGGCATCCCAGGCTTGTCGGGCGAGGTCGAAGCGTTCTTCGGGCCGGTCCTGGGGAACGGAAAAACCGATCGCAACAAAAAGCAGAATGATCATTAAAAGCCATAATCTCGTTTTCATGTGTTCCTTCCTGGAAAAATCATCAAGTGTTTTTCTTTTTTTTCTTTATATACCAGGAAACGACGCGAGTCAACGCGTCATTCCTCATATTGATAAGGCCAGACTAATACAAACGTAATAAATATAGTGATAATGTATGGGGGGCACTTAGGCCGCCCCTAGCCCCCGGTCCCCGGGGAACCAGTCCCGTCGGTTCCCCCCGTCGGAAAAGCCGACGGGGCCCCCCTCCGCTACGGGGGCTTGAGGACGGCCTTAGTGCCCCCCGAACGGGGATGTCGTTTTAATTATTGCGTTGATATTAGATTGATAAAAACGGTCATCAGGATCGGGCATCGAAGAGAGGTCTATTTGTCCTTGAATAAAAATAGCGCCTTACAGCTTATAGATTTCCGCAGTCTTTTCATCGACCTTGAAATGATAGAGACACTGGTCGAGGGGGGTGCCGAGGACTTTGATCTTTTCGAGATCGCCCTGGCCCAGGCCGGCTTCGTTCATG
>Ga0315289_10005364_pt1 | contig 18955 bp, 16 predicted proteins | sample YL17G11_40_MG_FD_203452 | JGI IMG/M metagenome (GOLD analysis project Ga0315289, IMG submission 203452) | Sediment microbial communities from Yellowstone Lake, YNP, Wyoming, USA - YL17G11_40 | ecosystem: Environmental > Aquatic > Freshwater > Lake > Sediment | place: USA: Wyoming | collected...
GGAAAGCAGTGGTCAATTCAAGCTAGACAGAGATAGCTTGAAGGGGCGCATTGATATCCCTCAGAAGGCACCGGCATGAGCGATGCCGACCTTAGAATCCTACGAATCTATTCGTGGGAGTGTCAAGATTGTCGCAAGGCTACCCGGACGGCGGTCCTGCATCAGACAGAGATGCTGTCGAAAACGTAGTCCTCCCACTTTCTTTCGCCAAGGACGATCTCCAGCTCCTTGGGAGTGAGGATGGGTTGCTTATAACGCATATAGTCGTCGATCGCCAGACGCGGGCAGGCGGTGGAGACGAAGGCGTCCAGGCCATAGCCGGCAAGACGATCGGGGTCGATGTTGTTCGCCACCAGGATTACCGCCCTCTTGCCCTTCGAATCAAGCTTGGCTCGCAGCTCCTGCGCCAACGCCAGGCGCTTCTGTCCTGGCTTGGAGGAGACCAGGATGCCATACGATCGGGCTTCCGCCGCTCGAACGATGGCCCCGTGCCTCTGCCGGAGGATGCGGTCCTTCAGTTCGTCCACGTCCCGGATCTGGCGTATGAAAGGGTCCAGGACGATCACGGGTTTTCCTGTTCCCAGAGAGACGGCCAGAGGATGGAAGTCCCCGCTTCCGATGTAGAGATAGCAGTCCACTCTCTCTGCCAGAGAAGATGCAGCGCTCACGTTGCACCCCAGCACCTGTCCGGGGTGCTTGATCCGTCCATCTCCATGTCCTACGAGCACTTGCTTTCCCTCTCTCTCCAGGGCGGCTCTGACCGTTTCCAGCTTGTCGATGTGCTGGACCGTGGTCACCAATCCCACGCGGTCGCAAAGCCTCTTCGCCGCCTCCGGGACGAGCTCCAGCACGTGGCAATCGGCCGTCACCTCAACGAACAGCACGCCTTCGTCGGTCTGGAGAGAGGGCATCTCCGAATGTCCGAAATGCACTAGGGCGTCCGAATACTCCTTGTACTGCAGGTTCACATCGCACGCGCCGTAGCAGGGATCGGCGAGCACCAAGAATCTCGCCCCGGTCGACTTCTCCAGCTCCTCCACCATCGCCCGGGCTTGGGCGATCAGCCCCTCGGGCAGCTGCAATGCCACTAGCCTGGCTTTTCGTCGGAGGACGAAGGAGGCCACATCGGCCAAATGAAAGTCGTACATGAACGGCAAGAAGAGGAGATGAGCGGGTTAAATGGTTTGCTGCTTCAGACCAGGAGCTCTTTTCCCTTCTCCACCTGCACGTAGCAGGGGGTGGGGAGCTTGATGGCGGCGGACCACATGGCCTCCTTGGCCGCTGGCGCTGCGCTCACTGGTACCCGAACCGTGATGATCGGCTGGCCGGAATGCACCCGGGCCGCGGTGCCGACCGCCTTGCCGAATGCCGCCCTCATGCCGCTGGAGATACGGTCAGCGCCTGCGCCGGTGGCAAGCTTGTTCTCGCGTAGCACGTTGTGCGGATAGATACGAATCTTGAGGTAGAAGTTGTTCGCCCCCGCTTTCTTGGTCAGCAAGCGGTTGGCCGTGACACGGGCCGCTTCCAATGCGGTGTGACGGATCTGACATGTCTCCTTGACGCGGAGGGTGAACTCGATCGGGAAATCTCCGTTGGGGTTCCCGAGGTCGAACTGGTTAATGCGTAAGGCAGGGACGCCTCCCATGTACTCTCTGCGGGTATAGGCCTGTCCCCTGATCTGCGTGTACATCCTTGCTGGCTTCCTTGCCATGTGACATCACCGAAATGAATCCACTAAGGGGTGCCTACATTAGGATTGCGGTATATAACAATGATGGCCTGACGGAGTACGGAACTCGATCGGAAATACAGACTTCCAGCATCGACCGGAACGAGACTTCGGGGCGGCTCTCGGTCCCCGAACCCGAGGTCACTCTATACCGGGCAAGGTATTATATCGATCAGCGTTTACAGAAGCCCCGGACCGTTTGGTAATGAGGATGAGGCAGTGAGCAGACGGAGGATCACGAACCGAGAGATAAGGGATGTGGCGGAGGAGCGCATCGAGACCCTCCTGCGCATGTCGGAAGCGGAGGCCGTGGGGGGCAACCTGGAAAGGAGCCGCCGCTACTTCGGCATGGCTAGGAACATCAGCATGCGCACGAACACCCGCTTGCCCAGGGGTTTCCTGTACTGTCGTCACTGCCTGACGCCCCTCGTCCCCGGCCGGAACTGCCGGGTCAGATTGCGGTCACGAAGGGTGGTGACGCATTGCCTCGCTTGCGATGGCTTCCGCCGCCACCCCTACATCAAGGAGAGGAGGAAGGGACATGGAAACCAAGAGCAAAAAGGAACTTAAGGGAATGGGCACGGAGCTCGCGCCCACCATCCACGTCGGAAAAGGTGGCTTGACCGAGGGTTTGGTGGAAGAGGTCAAGAACCAGATCAAGAAGAACAAGCTGGTGAAGGTCAGGGTGCTCGCCTCCTCTTCCCAGGAAAAGAAGGATCTTGCACAGGAGTTGGCGGATAGAGCGGGCGTCAGCCTGATCGAGTTGCGCGGCAACACGGTCCTGCTCTGCGACGAAAAACTCTATGCCGCCAAAGGCGATTCAACCTGACCGAGGTCGGGACATGTTAGACATCGATCTCATCCGTGAGGACCCGGACCGCATCCGCGCCATGCTGCGCAACCGCAACTATCCAGAGGATGCTTTGGACTCTTTCCTGAGCGTCGACTCGGAGTGGAGGAAGCTGGTGGAGGAAGGAAACCAGCTGAGACGCCTCCGCAACACCGTGTCCGAGCAGATACCCAAGCTCAAGGACGCGGAGAAGCAGAAGAAGATCAAGGAGATGAAGGGGGTCGCCTCCCGCATCGCCGCGATCGAGAAGCGCGTGGCCGAACTCGAGGCCTCTAGGAGCGAGATCATTCTCAACCTGCCCAACCTTCCGCACGAGAGCGTGCCCATCGGCGCCAGTCCAGCCGATAATGTCTTGGTCCGCACCGGGGGCGAGCCGAGGAAGTTCGATTTCAAACCCAGAGACCACATCCAGCTGGGCGAAGAGCTGGACATCATCGATTTCAAGCGGGGAGCGAAGGTGGCAGGAAGCGGGTTCTATGTGCTCAAGGGAGACGGAGCGCGTCTGGAGAGGGCCATGATCAACTTCTTCCTGGACCTGCACCGGCACCAAGGCTATACTGAGGTCTTCCCTCCCGTGGTGGTCAATCGCGCCGCGGTCATCGGCACCGGGCAGTATCCAAAGCTCAAGGATGACATGTATTGGTGCGAGCGGGACGACCTCTGGCTCAATCCAACGGCCGAGGTACCCGTGACCAACCTTCTACAGGACGAGATATTGAATAAGGACCAGTTGCCTATCCTCTACACCGCCTACCTGCCCTCCTTCCGCCGCGAGGCCGGCAGGAGCGCGGAGATGAAGGGCATCATCCGGGTGCACGAGTTCAACAAGGTCGAGCTGGTGAAGTTCGTGCTGCCCGAAGATTCGTCCAATGAACTGGAAACGCTGCTCTGCGACGCCGAGGACACCATACGATACCTCGACCTGCCCTACCGAGTGCTGCTGCTATGCACGGGGGATATGGGCTTCGCGAGCGCTAAGACCTATGATATTGAGACGCATGCTCCTGGCAGCGACCAGTGGCTCGAATGCTCGTCATGCAGCAGCTTCACGGATTTCCAGGCCAGGAGGGCGCGCATCAAGTACCGACCCGAGGCGCACCTGAAGAGCGAGTTCGTCCACACTCTGAACGGTTCCGGGGTAGCGCTGCCGCGCACCATGGTGGCCGTCTTGGAGAACAATCAGAACGAAGATGGATCGGTCAGCATTCCAGAGGTGTTGCGACCTTACTTGCAGGGACAAGAGACTATTGAGTAGAGGGCTCGGCTCAGCCTTCTATCTTTTCCCCTGTCCTGCTTCTTGGTACGCCCTTCAGAGCCCACTTGAAGAACGTGGGAGTGAACAGGGCGGTGGCCACGCCCATGAAGATCACCACCGAATAGAGGTCTTGACCGATGATGCCTTTCTGCAGCCCATAGAGCGCGATGATCAACGCCACCTCCAGCCGCGGGACCATCCCCAATCCGACGGCCAGCGACTCGTGGCGGGACATACCGAAAGCTCGTGCGGGGAGGCCACATCCCACGACCTTGGTCAGAGCGGCGACCGCGGTCAGCACGAGCGCGAAGAGCAAGAGCGTGCTCAGCCCCGAGACGTCGAACAGGGCACCCAGGGAAATGAAGAAGACTGGAACGAGGATGACGCTCAGATACTCGGTACCTTGCTGGAACTCCCTTCTGATCGGAAAGGACGAGAAGACGGCACCAGCGACGAAAGCACCCACGATGGCGGAGATGCCGATGACCTCGGCGATGTAGGCGTACGACAAGGCAAGGGCGAAGGCCAGCATGAAGCCGGTGTGCTTGATGCCCCGGGCCTTGCCCTCCTCCTCCGCCTTGGCGATTATCCGGCAGAAGACCCTGGTGCCCACGAAGACGGCCGCCGCGATGAAGACCGCCGCCGCCACGACCAAATATAGGATGTGCCCGGCATCGATGCCTCCGCTCGCGAAACCACCTGCGATGCCCAGGACGATCATACCCAGAATGTCATCCACCACCGCCGCCCCCAGGATGGCGCAGCCCACGTCGTGGTCGATCATCCTCAGTTCCAGCAGCACGCTGGCGGTGACGGAGACGCTGGTGGCCACTAAGGTTGCCCCGATAAATATGCCCTGGGCCACGGTGGCACCCGGAAGCATGATGATCGCGACCAGATAACCTGCCCCCCAAGGCACCAAGACCCCGCCCAATGCAATGGCCGCGTTCCGCTTGGTGTAGATGCGGCTTAGATTAGCCTCAAGGCCGATGAGAAAAAGGAGCACTATCGCGCCTAGCTGCGCGAACACTGAGATCATGGCTGGATCGATGAGCTTGATTCCGAAGAGGGTCCCAACAACGCTCGGTCCGATTATGATCCCGATGATGATCTCTCCGATGACCAGGGGCTGCCCAATGCGGATGATCAAGAAATGGCTTAGCACGGCGATAAGCAGGAGAAAAGTCATCTGGAACCAGATCGCCGCCTCCTGAGCCATGGGAACCTCTGGCTACATGACTTCAAGGGGAATTAAGTATTACCTCGGATGCAGGGAAAACCTCAGGCGAGACATCACTTCTCGCCACCGAGACCTTTCAAACCCGCGGCCTCGAAGGCGTCCTGTATGTTGATGATGAGGTCGGACCGGACCCGCTTGGTCCTCATGGAATCCTTGACATAGACGATGACCTCGTAGGATATCTTATCGCCCCGGAACTCCCGTGCGAAGACCTCAGGCTTCGGTTCCTTCATCAGCCCTTCCTCCCGGGTCACTGCCTTGGCAATGATGTCCTCCACAATGCTGTGCGATATCGATGACGGCAGCTCCAGTCTGACCGATAGCCCATGCGATCCGGAACGACTGAAGTTCAGAATCGTTCCACTGATTATCTGGCTGTTGGGCACCTCCACCGTCTCCCCGTCCTCGGTGCGGACTCGAGTGAACACCAGGTTCTTCTCCACCACTTCACAGACCAGGTCCTTGCCCAGCTTCACCCGGTCGCCGACATCGAAGGGGTCGCTGTTCATCAACGCCAGCCCAGACACGATATTGCGGATGGTGGTGTAGGACATGGCGATGCCCAATGACACGAACAAGAGCGTGACGATGACGAGGAGGAAGCCCACCGACTCCAGTCCCGCCATGGAGAACAACATGAAGACGGCCGTGAGGAAAGCGATGATATATAGCACATACCTCACCAGGTCGTTGAACAGGTCTATGACCTGGGGGTTGAACTTCTTGGTTCGGAACTTGTAGTCCTCGAAGATCGCCCCCACCAGCTTCACCACTGCGAATATGGCGATGACGAGGATGATGGTGGAACCGATCTTGGTCACGTTGCTGTCTAGGAAGCTACGCAACTCCTTCAAAGGTTCCAGATTCGGCACGAACGAGATGAGCACCAGGAGGATGAGGCCGGCGGCGGTCACATAGACCACGTAGCTTAGGAGCAAGGAAGTGAACTCGATGGCGCTCCCGTGTAGAGCGTGAACGTCCTTCTTGGTCATTCGAGCCCTGCGCGATACCCGACGAAGCACCCGGACGATGAGCATGGCCACCAGGAGGACGATGCTGATGAAGACGATGTCCAGCAAGTAGCCGAGGTATTTGTCCCAGACCTCGGTTCTGAATTCCTGCCATACCTGGGCAGTGACGAACAGGGCCACGAACACCAGGATGATGATCAGGACCACCTTCATCATGCGACCCAGGTAGGTGATCACCTCGTCGTCCGTGTAGTCCGACTCCTTGACCTTGAGCTGCTCCAGGTTCTTGGACAGATAGGACCAGAGATAGAGGGATATGACCAGCAAGATGAGGAATAGCAGGATCGCCCAGCCGTAGTCTGCCAGCCACGTGGACGAATCAGCGGCCACGGGTAGGGACTGCTCCAATGATGCCACGCCTGTCGTATTTGCTCAGAGTATTAAATCATTTACCAAGCACCAGCACACTCGAGGGATGGAAATGATCGGCAGGCAGGTCACATGCCCCTCACCTCGATCGCGTTCCCCTGGTTCTGCCCGTTGGCGTGCAGTGAGGCCCACAACACCCAGCAGTCCACCAGTTTGTCCGCGTCCGTGTTGAAGAGCGTGCTCAGGTAGCGCCCATCGATGCCCTCGAACAAGACCCCGAAGACCACACTCCAGTTCTGAGGTCCGTGCCCAGGAGGGATGAATGCAGCAAGGTTCACCTGGATCTGCCCGCCGAAGCTGAACTTGACCCCATCGTCGATCGAACCTAGGATGCGGGGAAGCCCCGCCTGACCGTAGGCTCCAAACCGAATGTACACATCGTCCAGTAACTCGTCCAGAGAGTGCGCCTTCGGCATCGCGGCAGCTGGGTTGGCGAAACCGCATAGGGCAGAACGGACCGCGTCGGCGATCCACTTCAGCCCCTCCCTCACGAAGTCACCCGTGACCAAGAGGCTGAGACGCAGGGAACCGCTGAAGCTCTGAGTGCAGTCCTGCAACTTAAGTTCCAAGAACAGGCCCATCTCCACCACCGCATCAGCCAGAATGTCGATCACCGTGTCCAGCACCTCCTTGATCACGCCGGTGATCAGACTGGCAAGCGAATCCAGGCTGAATGCGTTGGCACTGGCGAAGCGGCCGAAAGCCCGCAGGGCTGCCTCCTCAAGAGCATGCATCATCACATCGCGGTCGTTCATCACCACCGTCTGGAAGTGGTTCCTGCTGCCCCTGGTCCCATCCTTGAACGTCCAGCTCTCCGCTCCGTCGGTCTTCCTCTGCCAGGTGCGACCATCGCCGTAGTAGTCGGTGAGGAATTGAGTGGAATCGACCTTGGTGCCAGAGGCATCCCGGAGCACCACAGATTCGCCCAGTGGGGCGTCGTGCTCACCTCCGTTGTCCAGCATCAATTTCGGGAACACGTGCACCAGATAGCCCCGCGGAGGAATGACCTCGTCCTCGATGGCATCCACCTCCTGCGAACCGTGCGAGGTCTCTAGATACCAGCCGGAGACCTCCACGTCCACGGCAGATGGATTGTAGAGCTCGACCCATTCCCTTCCAGCATCGGCCCCCTGAGGATTGAGCTCCACCTCGTTTATGACCACGTGGTCATTGATCGGACGATTGTATTTGAGCTCGAAACCGGCGTCGATGGAACCCGTGAGGCCGGGAATAGGAAGGGGAATGCGGGACAGGAAAGCACCTATGCCTGGCACGTCCGCCAAAGAGAACCGCAGGACATCGTACTGCACGATCTTGGGCATGCAGAGCTCGATCACGAAGCTGGGGAAAGACCCGACCAGCTCGAAGAGGTGGTCGCAAACGATCATGAGCGGATCGAACGTGCCCTTGGCCACCCAACCATCTCCCAACATGGTGCCATTGAAGACGATGTCCGTGCCTTTCTTGTAGATGCTGGCTACACGCATGGTCAGGCTTAGTTTGGTGCCACCCAAGTCCACGGTACCTGTCAAACGAAGATAGTCTCGGCTCCGGCCATAGGGGATGTCGTTCACATCCGTCTCCAAGAGGAACTGGATGCCAAGCAGGCTGAAGGACACCTTGATCTTGCCCACGGTGTCAGTGACGGTCCGGCCCAGCCATTCGGCGAAGGAGGAGAAACCGCTTTCCAGGATGTCCTTGATCCCTTGGACCACCTGCGTCACCAGGTCCGACAACCACTGAACCGCCTGCATCGCGTAGGAGAGTACGGTCGACACCACATCCTGGAGGAAGGAGAAGATGGAGTTGATCCCGTCCCAGGCCCATTGGAGCGCACCTACGATGCCATCCCATATGGCCTGGAAGACCTGCTCCACCTGCTTCAGGGCGGTCATCGTGGGCCGGTAGTCCACTCCGTCCAAGGGCCACCCGCTGCTGGTGCAGAGCCCGAAACGGAAATCGAATGGCACGTTGGCGCTTGCCTGAGGTGAGCCACCGGCAATGGACGAGAGCTCGCCAGAACAGCCAAGCGTCAGTTGGAGCTGCCCTCTGACCGCCACCTCGAATTGACTCTGGAAGGGGCAGAGGGTGAGGTTGTTCAGGTCGGTGACATGACGGTTGGGGTAGTCCTCCGCCTCACGGGCGTACTGGAATGGGTACTTGATGCTCACTTCGAGCAGCCCATCCCCCGTCGTCCAAGGCATTTGCACTTGGGGCAGCAGTTCTTCCTTGGCCACCACCTCGTTCTCCAGGCGCAAAGGCAGGGGCCCGAGGCCGTGCAGCGCTATCGTCACCTTATCACCGCGTAGGCGGCTGCCTTGTTCCAGGTCGTCGATCATCCGCATGGCAAGACGTCGCACCACTTCCCCCGCTCCGGGCACCCTGCCTATCGCGCCCAAGGCCAGGCGCACCACGGCATCGTTGAGGGAGAATCCCTGACCATCTATGGTCACGTTGCTGAAGACGACATCGAACAGTTGAATGCGCCCCTCCACTCTCCGATATAAGGCCTCCATGGCCGTTTCTCTGATCCCCCAGGATGTGTCCAGCACCATGTCCCAAGCGATGCTTTGGCCGGCTGCCTTCAGCGCCTCCGGCCCGAACCCCTCTCCTGCCAGGGAGTCGTTGGCCAGCTGGTATGCCATCTTTGAAAGCGCCCAATTGACCGAACGGTTGGCCTGGAATATCTCCATCCAGCGGGAGGAAACGAACGTGACGAAGGCGAGCGCCATGCCGTCGTGCAGTCGCTGGGCGTGGGATGCCTTGGCCACAGCCAGATCCAGCCAATCATTACCTGTGCTCAGCGCACCTTCGAGCGCCTCATCCAGCTCAGAAAGGAAACACTCCTGGTCCATGGGATCGAGCCTGAGTCCCACTTGCTCCAGGTCCAGGTTCTCTGCCACGCCCATGGCAACGCTCTTGACGAATTGCTCCAGCGCCTCCCCCATCTCGAAGGTGCTGGCCTTGTAGTCAACGTAGAACGAACGCCATTCCGGTGAGGAGATAAGGTCGAGGGATGGGAAATCCAGTTCCTGGAGCCCCTCTAGCTCAAACAACACGGTCTCACCGTCGTCGTTCAGTACGGAGATGGTGCGGTGAGGTATCTCAATGAGAAAATCCGGGGAACCACAGTTGAGGTAACGATACTCGCTCTCGGGAACACCAGCGGCGTCCAAGCGCTTTCGCATCCAATCCAAGGCGAGCTCATTCGTCGGGTCGCCCCCGAACAGCGCGCTGAGCACGTTCGATATCGTAAGCTGGACGCTTTCCGCTGCCCCTTCCAGGAAGCGCCCCAGGTCCATCACGTGCAGGTAGTCCAACCACCTGAGCACCAAGCCATCGGCGGCGGCGAACAAGCTCTGCGCGACAACGGTCCTCGTGTCCAACTGGTCCTCGCCAAGAAGGGAAAGGAAGAGGTCGGCCGGGTCCATTTGACCACGAGATGCGAGCGTCCGCTCCGCCCGCTGCAGCGCCTCCTCGGAGGAGGCCATTCCTGCTAGTATGGAAAATGTGTTGGAGAGATCGTAGTTGCGGAAGAGTCGCACCTCCTCCAGCACCACGGCCAGGTTGACAGCGTTCTCTACGTCCTGTTCTGTCAGGAGAGCAGTGGGAGAGCAAAGACCAAATCGGTCCAAACGAGCCAGCGCCCGCTTCTGTACCAGGGCAGAGAGCTCGTATCGCACGATGTTCTCGAAGTGGTTCTTGTCGCCGCTGACGGCAGAGGCGAACGCCTCCAAGCGGTTCTGCAGCAGGGGCACTGGCAGGTACAGACGACTGTCCATGTCCTCCGTCTTCAACAGGTATCCGTCCCCGCAGGATACGTTGAAAGTGACGTTGCCGGTGACCGTCAAGTAGGAGGGTATCGTGACATCGGTCAGCTGAGCGGTCCCGCCTCCGCTCTGCCCCCATTGGGTCACCTCGCTAGCGCTCAGACGGAGGAACGATAGGGCGACGGAACTCCGCTGCACGTCCAAAGAGAAAGAGGAAGAATACCTGGGATAATCCACCCGCAGTCGTTCGTTCCAACTTGCCTCGAAAAGCGAACCCAACGTGCTCTCGTTCGCCAAGGGATTGCTCTGGACCGTGCGCAAGGCTTCCGCGTACGCTTTCCTTTCCAGGACCATTCGCTCTTCCTCCGCCATTCGGAGCATGCTTTCGAGGTAGGCGTCCAAATCCCGCGAGCTCTGCTTGTGATCCTCGATGCTCGAAAGAACAGCCACGCTGGCCCCCGCGAGCACCATGATGAGCACGGCGGCAAGGGCGAAGGACATCTGACCGAGTCGGCTGCGATCTGCCCCATAGAGAAAGGCTCCACGCCTGGTCAAGAAGGAAATGCGCCTCATGAGTGGGGCGAGAGACCCCGCTTCTTAAAGCGTCACAAGCTAACTGCAGCCTGCATCGAACGGTATGGCGGGAGGCAAGCCTATGAAGAGAGGAGACACGAAGGATGACGATGAAGCGTCAGGTCTTCCGCTCTTCCTCTTTCTCCAGGTTCTCTACCGACATGCGGATGAAATTCTCCAGGTGGGAAGAGATGAAGGGGTTGTCAGAATAGCCACAAAGTGATAGGTCGGGAGAAGCTATCATGGCTGTGCGTCCGTCGCTTATGACGTCCGTCGCCAGGAGGTCTTTTCTCCGGTGGACGCGGGTGCTTTCCGGCATCTTGACCGAAGGCTCGGCGATGATCACCACCTCCACCCCCCGCTTGACCGCCTCCCGGAAGCGTTGCGCATGCTCATTCCTGATTTCCGCCATCACCGGAGTGGAGATGATGAAACTGCGGGTGGCTGAATCGAGCATCTCCCCGATCTTAGAAAGCACACCCTTCCTTCCAGATATCGTGTAGACGAGTTGGGGCGTGCCCCTCTCGCTCAACATCCCTTGGATCATGTGCAACTTATCGAACGTGTCCTTGATCTCTTCGAGAACGGACTCCCTTGTCTCCTCGATCGGAATGGCGTGGAATATCGCCGGCCTTCCCTCGGTGAGCGTCACGAACCTCTTCTCCTTGAGCGACTGGAGCGCTTTGTACGCCGAGGTCCTCGGTATTCTTGCCAGCTCCGCAATCTCCTCCGCCGTGGCGTGGTTCTTGGCGATGAGTGCCACGTAGGCCTTGGATTCGTAGTCGGATAGACCCATCTTGCTTAGGATCGCTGCGATCTTATTGTACTCTTCCCCGATCGAATCGAGGTCCAGACTGAGAACATCGATGAGATTCATTCTATCACTTGTAGCGCCTATAGCTACAATAGTATTAAATCTTCACTGGTTTTACCAACGTCCAAGGTGTCACAAAGATGATCGCAAAAGAGAGCGGTCTCCAGAAGGGGCTCCCCAAGAAGACGGGGTCTCTCTGTCCAGAGTGCAAGAAGATCATCATCGCCTCACTCTATGAGAGAGATGGCAAGGTTATAATCGAGAAAAGCTGCCCGGAGCATGGTAAGACCACGGACGTCTACTGGTCCGACGTCGAGATGTACCTGAAGGCGGAGAACTTCGCCTATGACGGTATAGGGGTAGAGAACCCGGCCATCCCCAACGCCAAGGTCTGCCCGAACGAATGTGGGTTATGCCAATTGCATCTGTCCCATACCGCCCTGGCCAACGTCGACCTCACCAATCGCTGTAACCTCAAGTGCCCCATCTGTTTTGCCAACGCGAACGCCGCCGGCTACGTCTACGAGCCGAGTTACGAACAGGTTGCGATAATGCTCACCATGCTGCGCGAGGAACGCCCGGTCCCGACCCCGGCGGTGCAGTTCTCCGGCGGCGAGCCGACCATCTACCCCCGCTTCGTGGACGTCATCAAGAAGGCGAAGGAGCTAGGCTTCTCCCAGATCCAGGCCGCCAGCAACGGCATCCGTTTCGCCAAGGAGCCAGAATTCCTGAGAGAGGCGGTGGACGCAGGCTTGAACACCATCTACCTGCAGTTCGACGGTCTGACCGATGATATCTACATGGCCTCGCGCGGCGCACCCCTCGTGGAAACGAAGAAGAAGGTCATCGAGAACGTGCGCAAGCTCCAGAAGAAGCCCTCCATCGTGCTCGTGCCAACCATCGTCAAAGGCATCAACGACGATCAGGTGGGCGAGATATTCCGCTTCGCCGTGGAGAACATAGATGTCATCAGAGGCATCAACTATCAGCCGGTGGCATTCACGGGCCGCATCGACCAGGATGAGAGGGCCAAGCAGCGCTACACCCTTCCCGACCTGGTGAAGGACCTGGAGAAGCAGACCGGCAAGGTAACCAAAGCGGACTTTTACCCTGTGCCGTCGGTAGTGCCAGTGTCCACCTTGATCTCGGCACTATTAGGAGAGTCGAAGGTCACTTTCACCACCCACCCGCACTGCGGCCTGGCCACGTACCTTTTCGTTCAGGACCAGGACCATATCATTCCGCTCACGAGGTTCGTGGACGTCGAACCGCTCTTCAAGGAGCTCTACGCCCTCTCGCTGAAAGCGGACAAGGCCAAGGTCAAATTCCCCCAGAAAGTTAAGGCATTTAACATCCTGAAGAAGTACATCGACAAAGACAAAGCTCCGGAAGGACTGGATTTGGTCAAGTTCCTGCAAATGATGAATACCGTGCTCGGTGATTCGTCGAAGAAGAGCTTGTCGGAGTTCTCCTGGAACATGATGTTCGTAGGGGGGATGCATTTCCAGGATGGCTACAACTACGATATCGAGCGGGTCAAGAGGTGCGCCATCCACTACACCACGCCGGACAACCGCATCATCCCCTTCTGCGCCTACAACGGCGGCCCGACATACCGCACGGAGATCGAGAAGAAGTTCTCCGTGCCATTGGAGGAGTGGCGCAAGACCAGAGGGGCGGAATATACATGAGCGAGGCGACCTGGGCGAAGGTCAACAATGAGAAGTGCATGCATTGTGGGGCTTGCGTCGGTTCCTGCCCGCAGAATGCCATCTACTTGGCCGAAGTGCTGCTGGCATTCAGCGACGCCTGCAACCGCTGCGGCCGCTGCGTCAAGCTGTGCCCCGTGGGCGCTATTAAGATGGAGGGGAAGAAATGAAATTCGATTACGACGTCATCGTGGTCGGCGCCGGACCGGCAGGTAGCGTCACCGCTCTGCACGCGGCCAAGAAGGGCGCCAAGGTGCTCCTAATCGAGAAGCGCCAGGAGATTGGCGCGTCCCTTCGTTGCGCAGAAGGCATCTCTCGCGAAGGGTTGGAGAAGGCCAAGCTCAAGATCGACAGGAGCTGGATCTCGACGGAGATCGCAGGCGCGAAGATCGTTTCCCCCAACGGCAATGTCTTCCGCCTGGACGAAAGGAATGCCGGCAACGAGGTCGGGCTGGTGCTCAACCGGCACTTGTTCGACAAGGCTCTGGCGGCGGATGCGGCCCGGGCGGGCGCGGAGATCATGCTCAAGACCGCTGCCACCGGCCTGATCAAGGATGAAGGCAAGGTGCGCGGCATCGTGGGCACGAGCTTCGGCGAGCCGATCAAGATCACCGCCAAGTGCGTGGTCGGTGCCGATGGCTACGAATCGCAAGTGGGACGATGGGGCGGCCTCAATACGACCATCAAGCCTTCGGACATCACCTCCTGCTTCCAGTACCGAATGACCAACCTGAAGGCCGAGCCGGACTTCTGTGAGTTTCTCATTGGATCGGTGGCTCCGGGTGGCTACGCTTGGATCTTCCCCAAAGGAGGGGATACGGCGAACGTTGGACTGGGCGTCCTTGGCTCCAGGCTCAAGCACCCGGGAGAGGTCAAGGCATATCTGGACAAGTTCATCAAGAAGGATGAGAGGCTACGATGCGGACAGCCGTTGGAGGCAGTGGCCGCAGCCGTTTCCGTCTCGCCACCGGTGGAGAAGGCGATAGCGGACGGACTGCTTCTGGTCGGAGATGCGGCCAGGGTCATAGACCCCATCACTGGAGGGGGCATCGCCAACGGGACTATCCAGGCGGTGTTCGCCGGCGAGGTCCTCGGGGATTGCGCTCAAGCTGGAGACTTCAGTGAGGCCGCCTTGCAGAAGTATGAGAAGCTGTGGCGGGACCAGCTGGAGAACAAGCTCTGGCGCAATTGGATGGCCAAGGAGAAGCTCATCACCCTTTCCGACAAGACGCTGGACGAGGTCGTGAAGGTGCTCTCGGAGTGCGACATCAAGTCGATATCCGTATACAACCTCCTGGCGGCGCTTAAGGGGAAGCTTCCCGACCTGGTCAAGGAGTTCGAGGAGTTAATCTGAGCTCCTCCATTCCCCCTTTTCCTGCAATCCCCTTTCGCCCTTTCCGCCACTAAAGATTCCAGCGGACGCGGTGGCTCAATGCTCGATGCGCACTCCATCCTCCCCGATGGCGACCTCGTACGGGATGCCGCCTTTGAGGCGGATGGCCTCGCTCACTTGCTTCGGGCGGTCTGTCAACGCGATCATGCTTCCCCCTCCCCCCGCGCCGGTCAACTTGGCGCCATAGGAATCGGGCAGAGCGGCCGATACCAGTCTGTCAAGCTCCGGGGAGGAGACGCCTAGGATGGTCAGCAGGCGATGGTCCTTGGTCATGAGCTCACCCAGTCCCACCGCATCGCCTCGTCTCAGCCTGGTAATCCCTTCCCTCGTCAGCTGCCCTATCTCCTGGATGATATCCCTTGCGAAGACGGTGCGGTCGTGGTAACGCTTAACCTTCGCCACCAGCGGACCGGTGGATGCACGGATCCCGGTGAACCCTATGACGAACGTGAGCCGGGGAACGTCGCAATGATGAACGTACCACTCCCGCGAATCCTTCTGGATGCGCCAGAGCAAGTTCTCGCCAGGAGCGTTGTCGATCAGAACGCCTCGTCCATGCACGCTGGTCGAAGTGTCCACTGGACTGGCCCGGCCCTGGACCGCCAGCTCCACTTCGAAGGCCTTCCTGGCCACATCCTCCCCTGAGAACGACCCTCTGCGAGAGAGAAGTAGCGCTAGCAGGGAGGTGCTCACCGCAGCGGAAGATCCCAGACCTGAACCCGAGGGGATCTCAGAGGCGGTGGTCAAGGCCAAGGGGCCCTCATGACCCGAAAGGCGTATGGCGTGGTGGACGTAGGAATGAGATATCTCCGAAAGCGGCGCCCCGTTCAGCGTCGATGAGGTCGCGGGTTCCATGCGACACCTCAACCTCAGATTCACGGCCACGGCTATGGCCGGCTGCCCAAAGACCACGGCGTGCTCTCCCAGCAGAATCATCTTACCCGGCGCCGAGGAGGTTTGACTCACGTGAGGGTCCACCTGATGGAGGAATGAACGGGAAGTGGTTTCAGTTTTGCGTTGATCGCCGGAAGCTCAGAGCTCGAACTCGGCCAAGGCCTCTTCGACCGCCTGGTTCGGGGACTTGCCCTGGAGATCCTTGCGGGGCGCGTTCCAGTACTTATCCTGGAAATCGTCCAAGGCCTTCTCCAGCTTCTCCTCGTCATCGAATTTACGGCCGTGCGCCTGCCTGAATTCGTCCTGGAACGTCTTGAGGATGTCCACGCCATACTTCTTGTTGACCAGGGTGACCGCCAGGTAGTCGTCGATGTTCTCCGCCACCACTGCGCTCATGTCCTCTGGTAAGATATCCATCACCATGTCCAACACCGCATTGGAGACGGTGAGGAACATCATCTCGCGCTTGTTCTGTTCCGGCGCGATCTGCTCATTGACGGCCTGGCTCAAGGTCTCGAACCAAAGGTCGTAGAGAGCGAATGACCGTTGGGAGTTGCCCGACAGGAAATCCGGCTCCGCGCAGCAACTCTCATCGTGCTCGTGTTCCGCCTCGCAGCAAGCCTCAGCCTCTTTCTTCTTCGCTGTCTTGCCCTTGCCCGCCTTGATCTTGGACTTCTTCTCGGCCATTTCCGAACCTCCGTGCCACATCACCCGAAGACGATGCGCTGGTCAGAATGATGGAGAGCCTCCCTCGTATTTAAATGGACCAGTTTTGCTGGCCTGGAGAGCTGGACGGAGGGCTATGTTGCCGCATCTTCTCCAGCGCATCGGCCGAAGCCCGCCTCTCCGCCGCTTTCTTCGTCTTCCCCGTGCCCTCGCCTTTGATCACCCCACCCACCGAGACCGTGCACCGAAAGACCTTCTGATGTTCGGGTCCTTGCGCTTCATGGGTGAATACTGGTGGATCAAGGTCGAGCTTGCAGCAGACCTCCTCGAGCGTGCTCCGAGAGAGGAAATCCTCAGGCATGGCCCCCATCTTGCCATCCTTCAGCACCAGCCTGGTCACCAGCTTGGCGGCGGGGTTCATCCCTCCGTCCAAATAGACGGCGCACATGATCGCTTCCACCGCATCCGCCAGGACGCTCTCTGATATCCCGTTCCCTCTGAGGCCCTGTCCCAGCCTTATCAGGTTCCTCAGGCCCAACTCCTCTCCGATCCTCGCCAGGCTCTCTTCGTCGGCGATCCAGCCCAGGGCTTTGCTCAGCTCGCCCTCATCGTCGTTTGGCCGATTCTGGAAGAGCCATTCGCACACCGTGACCTCGATCACCCGGTCGCCGAAGAATTCCAGGCGTTCGTAGGACTTGCCCTTCTTGGTCTCTCCCACATAAGAGGAGTGGGTCAACGCCTGCCGGAGAAGCTCCCTGCGCCCGAAACTGTAGCCCAGGCGTCCCTGCAGCTCATCCAGGCCTCGCTCGAAGAACACCCGCTCCGCCTCCAAGTCGACCTTCTTCTTTGCGTTCGCGCTTCCCATTTCTCTCACTCCAGCGCCGCTGAGACGATGTCCACGAGGTCACGCACCCTCCAGGCAGGATATCCTCCAGCCTTGATGCTGTCCTCCAGGTTCTGCTCGCACCAGGGACAGCACGAGACCACTTCGTCCGCCCTGGTAGCCTGGACCATCCTCAACCTGGTGGAACCGATGGTGGTCGACAGCGAGGGACGAGCGGTCTTCACTCCCCCTCCAGAACCACAACAGGCACTGTTCTCCCGGTTGCGTTCCATCTCCACCAGTCTGATGCCCGGAACGGATGCCAGGACGAAACGCGGGGCTTCGTACACTCCTCCGGCACGACCAAGATGACAAGGGTCGTGGTAGGTAATCGTGCATCGGTTGACTTCGGCCTCCTTGAGCTTGATCCCCCCTTCCTTCAGCGCCCTCTCTATGACCTCGGAGATATGGAGGACCTCGAACCCCAGCTCCCCGAAATGATCGCGATAGTCCTCCTTCCAGGCCTTGTAGCAGCCGGCGCAGGTTACCACCACCCTCTTCGCCCCCGCTTTCCTCATCGCCTCGATGTTGGCCTTGGCCATCTCCTCGAAGAGGGCGGTCTCCCCGACCCTCAGAAGGGGCGACGAACAGCACCTCTCCTCCTTGCTCAGATAGCCCACGTCCTCACCCAGGTGCTTGAGTATCTTCACCGTCCCCACCGCCAAGTTCTGCTTGAGCAGAGAGGGAGAGCAGCCAGCGAAGAACATGGTCTCGCCCTTCTCCGGTAGGTCCAAGGGCCTCGCCCAGCGCGCCCTCTGTGCTCGCGGTGCCATCCACGGGTTCCAATAGTTGCGGATGGAGGCGATGGCCACTTTGTGCGGAGGAAGCGGGGCCAGCCCCTTTTTAATGGCCATGGCGCGCAGCTTCTCGATGGCCTTCTCCGGCACGCGGATCTCCTGCGGGCACACCGCCCAGCAGTTCTTGCAGGTGGTGCAGTTGTAGACGCCTTCCGCCAAGGCCATGCTCGTGCGGTCCAGGATGTCACGTTTGTCCAGTGAGAGCTCGGCCAGCTTACGCATACCCATCGGGCCAAGGTACTCGTCGGAGATCTCGTTCACCACCGGGCAGATGGCCACGCAGGACCAGCATTCGATGCAGGAGCGGAGGGGTTTGAGCTCCTCTATCTCCTCCGCCTTCACCACCTCCGGCCTGGATGGTCTGGAGGGCCGTTCCACATACGGTCTGGCGGCCTCGAACCGGCTGTAGCCTCGCTCCATATCAGTGACCAGGTCCTTGATGACCGGGAAGATCCGTAGAGGCTCCACCAGTACTTCCTTGCCATCGATGGGCACCTCGGTCTTGCATGCCGGCCCTGGTCGTCCGTTGACCATCAACGTGCAGGAACCGCACTGACTGGCACGGCACATGTAGCGATAGGAGAGCGAGCCATCGAAGTGCTCGTGAATGTAATTGAGCGCGTCCAGGATGCGCATCTTCGGCACGTACGGGACATCATAGTTATCGTAATGGGGCTCCTCGTCCACCGCCGGGTCAAAGCGGAAGACCCTGAACCGGATGACCTGATCGTTCATTCCTCTCTGGCCTCCTCTGGACGCATACTCTCTGCCTGGATGGGAGTGGAGAAGACCTTCATACCTCCGTCTTCTCCTTTGATCAGGTTAAGGTTGACGAACCAATTCTGGTCGTCCCGGCGCGGATGATCGGAACGGAAGTGCGCCCCTCGGCTCTCCTTTCTCGTCAGGGCCGACAGGATGATGGCCTCAGCCACCACCAGCATGTGCCCGAGAGCGATGGCGTCATACCACTCGGGATTGTAGC
>Ga0315289_10005366_pt1 | contig 18950 bp, 10 predicted proteins | sample YL17G11_40_MG_FD_203452 | JGI IMG/M metagenome (GOLD analysis project Ga0315289, IMG submission 203452) | Sediment microbial communities from Yellowstone Lake, YNP, Wyoming, USA - YL17G11_40 | ecosystem: Environmental > Aquatic > Freshwater > Lake > Sediment | place: USA: Wyoming | collected...
GGGGGAACAAAAGGGGGTGAGTGCAAAGAAATCTTTTGGTTTTCTTAAGGACGTAGAGCATAAAGGATCGCACACACTGGTATGAATACCTTGCATAAGCCTATTCTTTTCCGCCGGAGGCGGATCCCTGCCCGCTAAAGATTGGCAGGCGGGCGCCTATGGCGGAAGCAACTCTTTTGGAGAAGAGCCTAAAAAGAAAAATAATAGGTGAATAATCAAACAAAGAACAAACCGCTGGTAGTAGTGGCGATGAGTGGAGGGGTGGACAGCTCACTGGCGGCTTTTTTATTGAAGCAAAAAGACTACCAGGTGGTCGGAATCTCTATGAAGCTCTGGGATTTCAAAGAGGTGGGAGGGGATCCTCATCCCGATGGAAGATGCTGTTCCATAGAGGCTCTAAATGATGCCCGGGCCGTTTGCGAGAAAATGAAAATACCCCATTACGCGGTCAACTTTAAAGATGAGTTCAAAAGGGAAGTCATCTCAAACTTCGTCGAAGAATATATAAAAGGTAGAACTCCTAATCCTTGCATCATATGCAATACTGAGATTAAATGGGGGACCCTCTGGGAAAAGGCAAAAGCTTTAGGCGGAGAATATCTTGCCACCGGTCATTATGCCCGAATTAAATATGATGAAAATAGCAAAAGATTTTTGCTCTTCAAAGGGATCGATCCCACGCGTGATCAATCCTATGCCCTCTGGGGGCTTTCCCAAGAAAACTTGGCTAAAACAATTTTCCCTTTAGGAGATCTCACCAAAAAAGAGGTTAGGGCAAAAGCGAAGGAATACAAATTAAAAGTAGCAGAAAAGCCGGAAAGTCAGGAGATCTGCTTCGTCACGGATGATGATTATACCAGATTTATAAAAGAATGGCTTGGTAATCAGGGGCAAGGGCTTGCCCTGAGCGAAGTCGAAGGGTCAAGGGACAAGGGTCAAGAGAAAGAAATTAAGCCAGGTCCCATCTTCAATTTGAAAGGTGAACAGATTGGCGAGCATAAGGGGATTCCTTTTTACACCATTGGGCAAAGACGTGGACTTTCCATCGCTTCTGGGAAACCCTTATATGTAGTTAAAATTGAAGCAGATAAAAATGCTATATATGTGGGGGGAAATGATGATTTGTTTAGATCGATCTTTATTGCTTCCAATCTAAATTGGATAGCTTTTGATAATTTAGAAAAAGAGATAAAGTGTAAAATAAAAATCAGGTATCAGCAAGAACCTCAGGAGGGGAGAATTTCTCCATTGACAAAAGATGAAGTTATGGTTAAATTCAAAAAACCTGAACGAGCTATAACCCCAGGACAATCTGCGGTATTTTATCAAGATGATGTGGTCTGGGGAGGTGGCATAATAGACAGGGTGGTCAACGGATAGAGTGGATTCAGTTTGAGTATGATTACTATATGTTAGGGATGGAACAAAAATGGAAATGGAGGCAGAACAATTATTAGAAGAGACGATGCAAAAGAGTGAGAAGATGATTTTAGGAAATGAATAATGGCGCAAATGAATACCGAGAATACATTTTTTGAAGGTAAGCGACCTTGGTCTAAGATAAAAGACGCAGTATTAAGAGATTATCTGCCAGCTTATCTCAGCAAAGTCGCCAAACTAGGGCAACGAATAATTCTAATCGATGCATTTGCTGGGCCCGGTATTTTTGAGAACGAACAAGGGGAGGATCGACTGGGTTCTCCTTTAATAATTCTTCAGGATGCTGAAAGATACGTTCCTAAAAAATATTTTGCAATTTTTGCAAATTCTAATAAAGATCACCATAAAAAATTAAACGAAACAATAAAAAAATATGAGTTCGCAAAAGCTTTATTAGCAAATGCACAAGAACTTCTTAAGGAAATTAAGAGTGTTTTGACTAATCAAACACTTTTTATTTACTTGGATCCATTTGGGCTTAAGGATTTAGAGTTTGACTTAATCAAACTCTTTTTGGAAAGAGACATTTCATACAGTACTGAGATATTAATTAATATGAGTATGCCAACTTTACATCGATTAGCAACACGCAAGTTGCAGCAGAATGACATACAAACAGTACAATCGATAAGATTGAACGAAGTCCTTACAAGGGTATTGGGCGGTGAATATTGGAAGCAGATTATGTGGAATGACTCTTTAAGTGCTGGAGAAAAAGAAATTAGAGTAATGGGAAAATACAGGGAAATTCTAAGAAACTACTTACCTTATGCAGGTTCGTGTCCAGTCAGTGAGAGAAAAGGAAGGCGAGTGAAATATTTCATCACTTTTTGCTCTCGTCATAACCATGCTATGCTTCTGATGAATGATGCTATGTGTAAGGCTTACTTTAAATATATGCACGAAAGGGAATATGAAGATACTCTTTTCGAAGACGTAGACTGGAAGAAGGTGAGAAACCTAAACCCCCTGAAAAAGGTTATAATAGATGAATTGAAGATGGTTGGTAGAGAATCTAGGCAGGGTCTGTGGGAAAAAATAATTCAAAAACATTTTATGCAATTTAATTCCTCGGAATATAAAGAAGCAGTAAAACAGCTTGCTCTTAACGAAGACAAAATAAAATATAAGAATCCTAAAAACACGGGACGCCTTAATGATGAATGTATACTTTTTTTAACCAACAAAGATGATAACCCTAACAAGGGTATTGGACTTTTAATTCAAGAGAGAATAGCCAATTCCCCAGAAGTCAAAAGCAAAGATAGAATAAAGGTCTACTTCGGAAGATATAAAACAATAGATGGAAAAACAAAACTCTTAGTTAGTCGGGTAAATGACGGCTCGATTATTACCCGCTTTGATAAAACTCCGTTACCAGAAAAAGCCACTGATGTGATCTGCCCACACTTCATTGAACTCAAATGGGCGTATGGATGCCCTTTCGATTGTTCTTGGTGTTATCTTAAAGGTACTTTCCGATTTAGACCAGAAGGCATCAAACCAGTAATTAAAGACTTGGAAAAAGTGAAGTTACATGTGCAGACTTTTCTTGATGAAGTAAAGGAACCAGAGATTCTAAATACCGGGGAACTCGCGGACTCACTTATGATGGAGAATGGCTCAAATGCCTTTTCCAAATTTATAATTCCCTTATTTGAATCCCAGAATAAACACAAAGTTTTATTTGTAACAAAGTCAAATAACGTAAAAAATCTTTTGCAGATAAATCCACACAATCAAGTAATTGTGAGTTTCACTTTGAACGCTCTCCCCGTGGTTGAATTATGGGAAAAAAAAGCGCCGAAAGTTTTGGATAGGATTAAAGCAGCTGAAGAACTACGCAATACAGGATATGAAGTAAGGATAAGAATTGATCCTATGGTTCCAATTGAGAATTGGGAAAAACATTATCAAGAGCTTGCAGATAGTGTATTTTTAAGATTTACGCCTGAAAGAATCACTCTTGGTTCTTTGCGTGGTCTGCAAAGCACAATAAATGGGACAAAGGACAGATCATGGGTTCACTATCTAAAAGAGACCTCGAATTGGGGAAAGAAGATAGATTTTACAACTCGGCTAAAAATGTATTCGAGTATTATTGCCTATTTGAAACAAGAATATAAATATCATAACGTAGCCCTTTGTAAAGAGACAAAGGCAATGTGGCAAAAGCTAGAAATGAACTACAAGAATATAAGATGTAATTGCATATGGTAGTTAAGGAATGAATAACCTAAGAATCATTTTATATGAAAAGGCACTTAGATTAGGGGAGAGTGAAAGTTCTTCTAAGGCACACAATTTTTTCAGCGATAGACTTTAACTCTCAACTCTATACTCTAAACTCTCAACCAAAAGGAGGTTTCCATGGTAGAGATCAAATTAGCCAGCAGAGCAAATATCTATGATTTATACACCACCTGTTGTCCCTCGGAACCAAAGTATCAGCAGGCTTTCAGTAAATCCGCAGACCTGTTTTCAAAGAAGGAAAGAAAGGGCTGGACCAGCCTCTGAGGAGGAGATCGAAAAAGTAGTAAAGGAACATCTGAACAAAAAAGGACTTTAAACTCTCCGGACTGTTCGGCTTCAGCCGAACCAATGAAGAATCCAGAACCTAACTTAAGTTAGGTTCTGGATTGGCGTTCTCTTTGTTCGTCACGGATTCATCCTGAACGGATTCACCGTGAACGGACGCCCCGTCCCTCGCGAGGCGGGCTCCTTTGGACGTGACGCTTTAATGTAGAGGGTATTAATTTATATGAAATCAAAAAAAGGTTTAAAGATTCTGGTTATTATTGTTGCAGCAATTATTGTTCTGCTTCTTCTGGTCTCCTTGGTCGTAAAGATCGTCTTCACCAAAGAGAAACTTTTATCCCTGATGGTTCCAAGAATCGAGAAAGCGCTGGATCGAAAAGTGGAGATCGAGGACATTTCCGTTTCTCTCTGGGGTGGCTTAGGGATAGATGTTCGTGGAATGAAGGTTCTTAACCCTTCTGGGTTCACCCAGGAAGAGCTTTTCAAATTTGACCAGCTTTTGGTAAGGGTGAAACTCTTACCCCTTCTTCGTAAAAGAATTGAGGTCAAAAAGCTGATTCTGAAAAATCCTTGGATTAACTTGGAGAGAAACAGTGATGGGGTCACCAACTACAGCGACCTGCTCAAAGGAGGGAGAGGGGGTTTTTTCCTGCCGGTGGCTTTTGACCAGTTGGAGATAACGGATGGTAAAATTCTTTACTTAGATGACAAAGATAAAAAAAGAATCGTCTTGCACAAGTTTGAGGAGAGGGCGAAGGTTTCTTTAGATGAAAAGATGGAGAATGTAAGAGCAAGCGGTAAGGTCTCCGTAGATCAGATTGAGCTGGACCTACCTAAATATAAAAAGGAGATTCCTTCACTTAACTTTTCACTGGAACACGATTTGAATCTAAATGTGCCCGGCGACTCTTTAAATATAAATTTGTTAAAAATCGGAATTGCTAAAATCTCTATGGACATAAAAGGCAAGGTGGAGAAATTGAGCACAACCCCTATGATGATTTTAACCATTTCATCCAACGAAATTCCGTTGGAAGATCTCTTCGCCTCCCTACCAAAGGAGGAGTCTTCGCCCTTAAATAAGCTTAAGACCTCTGGAAAGATGGAAGTTTCTGCTTCGCTGGAAGGAGAGCTAAAAACAGATACGCTTCCGCGAATACAAGGTAAAGTTTTTTTCAGGGATGTTAAAGTCGATTTTAGTCAAATACCCCAATCTTTCAAAATGCCGTATGGAGAGATAAATTTTAACAATACTAGTGTGAGCTTCTTTTCCTCTGAAGCGAAATTAGGTGAAGTCCCTTTGGAATTCAAAGCAGTGGTGGAGGATTTCAAAGACCCTCATCTCTCCTCTGAGTTGAAGGGTAAATTTGACTTGTCCCTTTTGGGCGAGTTTAAAAAAATGCCGGAAGGAACTACCCTAAAAGGCGAGACGGAAATCGATCTAAAGGCTTACGGCAGAATCAAAAAATTCCAAGAGATGAATTTATCCGGCAGAGTCGATCTAAGAAAAGTGGAAGCGACCACTCCGGCTTTAGGAGTTCCAGTCAAAAATCTAAATGCAAACCTCTCGTTTAAAGGTGGAGATGTAAATATCTCCAATTTAACTCTCTCTTTAGGTCGGTCCTCTTTTGATTTCCAAGGGAAAATCTATGGAGCTATGCCTTACTTTTTATTCCAAAGCGAACAAAAGCCTCTCTTGAATTTTAGCCTTAACTCTCCCCTTATGGATTTAGATGAGATATTTCCTGTATCCAAAGAAGCCCAAAGCGAAAACACAAAGGCTACTTCGGATACTGTGCTACTACCCGACATAAATGCCAATGGTCAGATTTCCATCCAGAAACTCATCTTTAGAAAGATCGAATTCTCCAACCTCTCTGCAAGCTTGGATGTTACTGATGGAATTTTAAAGATAGACAATGTTGCCTCCAACGTTTACACCGGTTCAATCGGGGGTAAGGTTGTCTGCGATCTGAATGATATTAATAAGCCGAAGTTTAATATGGATTTCACCGCCAATCAGATCGAGGCAAATGACTTTCTTTCCAGATTCACTGCTGTCCAGGATCATCTGTTTGGAAAGCTCAACCTCACTTCCTCTTTCTCTGGAGCAGGAACTAAAGTGGAGGATATTCAAAAGTCCCTTACCGGTTCCGGAACTGCTACCGTCACCGATGGAAAGTTAGTCAATTTCGATCTTTTAAATCAGCTCGCCTCCTATTTGAAATTGAAAACCTTTAAAGAGGAACAAATCAAGACCTTGCGAAACACTTTTAGGATAGAAAACAGCCGGGTCTGGTTTGACGATTTTTCTGCCTCCACAAAAGACGGCGATTTCGAGCTTTCCGGATCGGTGGGATTGGATGGTTCCTTGGATTACCTACTAACCGCAGTCCTTTCTCCGGAGCTTTCCACAAGCTTCGATGCATTAGGCGTTCTCTCGGAAAATCTTAAAAATGATCAAGGCAGGGTGGTTCTGGATGTGAAAATAAAAGGACCCGCTAAAAATCCAGAGTTTGTTCTGGATACATCCAAACCCGAAGAGAGGTTCAAAAAACAGATGAAGGAAAAGACGCAGGATGAGCTAAAGAAGAAAGGTGACGATTTATTGAAGGACCTTTTCAAGAAGAAAAAAAGATAGAGGATGTCAACCAGACTGGAGTGTCAAGCTTTAGCTTGACCATCTAACCAAACACCGAGCTGTCAGATCCCCTGATCTGAAAGCAATGTAAAAATAATACTGGAATGTTAAGCTTTAGCTTGACTCTTAAGTTTTAGGTGTCAGAACAGGGTTCTGACACCTCGTGAGGAATGAATGTCTCTTAGTCGAGCTGTCAGAGCCCCTGATCTGACAGCAACCTTATTTACTAAGATTTCACTCTTTCTGCTTTTAACCGCAAAGATTTCCTTTGCCCAGCTCACTTTTCCGCCAAAGGCGGATCCGCCTCTGGCGGAAAGTATACCCCATTTTAATATTTACGCTCATGACCAGCATATCGCCAATGAGGTAAAAATATATCTGGAATCCTCATACCAAAAAATCTCGTCCTCCTTAAATGATACTTTGAGCCAAGTTATCAGCGTGTATGTTGCAGATAGTGAAAAGGAGTTTAGATCATTGCTTGGCGAGGGATTTCCCGATTGGGGCATCGCTTGCGCCATCCTTGACCATAATATTATAGTTTTGAAATCTCCTCTTCATTTTAATTATAATACTCCATTATCCGAGCTGGTAACCCATGAATTGGCGCATGTCTTTTTAGGAAATCTGGCTAAGGGGGTTACGCTTCCAAGGTGGCTGGATGAGGGATTCGCCATGCATCAGTCTAAAGAATGGCGATTCGGACAGGATATTACTGTAGCCCGGGTAGTCCTAACCGGTTCGCTCCTCCGATTATCAGAGATAGAATCGGTAAACGCCTTCCGCGAAGCAAAAGCCGAGTTAGCTTATACCGAAAGCTTTTTAGCTGTCTCCTATCTTACCGCCGAATATGGGGAAGGCACAATAAGGGAACTGGTTGATTATTTAGCCTTTCACACCAGTATAGATTTAGCATTTTTGAAAACCATCGGCTCAAATTACTTTACATTCCAACTTGAGTTTGACAGCTACATCAAGAGCAAATACAACTGGATTAGTTTTTTTGGGGACACCTTCCTGTTGTGGGTGGGGCTTGCTTTTTTGATCGTGTTTCTTTATCTTGCCAAAAGGCGTCATACTAAAAAAATCCTTAAGGAATGGGAATTGGAGGAACGAGGGATAAAAAGGATGCCCGAAGGAGATACTGCCGATGACTGGTCCGAAGATCAAACACAAATTTGAATATGGGATCACCTATCTTTTAGGCGCATTCTTGAGAGTTCTTCCTTATAGAGTGGCTCTATCTTTTGGATCGTTTTTGGGATGGTTAGCTTTTGACGTATTCAGGATAAGACGAAAGGTCACCCTGATCAATCTAAAGAATTCTTTGAATGCTCAAACAAATCCAAAAGAGTTGATAAAGATTGGACGTCAAGCATATAAGAACATAGGAAAATCAATAGTTGAATATTCTTTATTCCCCGCTCTGAATGAAGTAAAAATCTCAAAAATGGTCGAATTTGAAGGGACGGAGAATTTCGATGAAGCCTTAAAGAGGGGGAATGGAGCAATCTTGGTGGCAGGTCATTTCGGTAGCTGGGAGCTCATGGGAGCTGCCACCCGCCAAAGGGGGTATCCAGTCGATTTTTTAGTAGGGGAACAGCACAATATCTTAGTGGATAATTTGATGAACGATTATAGAATATCTATGGGGATTGGCATCATCAAAATGGGGGCGGCCGCAAAGGGAGTGATCAAAGCTTTAAAAAACAATCGGTTCGTAGCCATGCTCTCGGATCAGGATGCCGGAGATGACGGAACTATGGTCAATTTCTTCAATCGTCCCGCCTCCACCCCCAAGGGTCCAGCCGCCTTTGCCCTAAAAATGGACGCACCCATAATTTTGGGATTTATTATCCGAACAAATAAGGACAAACAGAAAATCATCATAGAAAAACCCCTCTTCGTTGAGAAAAGTAAAGATAAGGAAGATGATATTCGAAAATTAACTCAAGCCTATACCTCTATTTTAGAACAATACATCCGCAAATACCCGGATCATTGGTTCTGGCCCCATCGCCGATGGAAAAGCACCACTGACGAGTATTGAGATTACTGTCAACGGATTAAACGGATAGAACGGATTAAACGGATAGAACGGATTAAAACCGCACACACTGGAGTGTCTGCCTTATGGTCTTCAACCAAATAGATTTACGAGGAGAGAGTCTGAATTTGGGTGGAGCTGAAGTTCCACCCCTACATCCCAACCCTCGTCCATATGTAGGGATGAACCTTCAGGTTCACCCGATGGTAAGTGCTCAGAAATGTCAATGTATTTAGTTGATGACCTTCAGGCAGACATAGAGAGTTCCCTGTCCCCCGTGGGGAGATTGAACGAAGTGAAACCCATAGGGTTGAGCGAAGCGAAATGCATAGCAGGGTTAGGTTGCAAATCCCGCCAAAGGGGGGAATTTGATACTTTAGAGAAAAATGACGATCAAAAGAATCTTGATTATTCAAACCGCCTTCTTAGGTGATGTGATCCTTTGCACCACCCTAATCAAAGCCACCCGAAAGCTTTTTCCCCAATCTTTCATCTCATTTTTGTTGATTCCCGAAACCAAAAACGTCTTGGAAAATAATCCTTACTTGAATGAGATTATTGTCTTTGATAAAAGAGGGAAAGAAAGAGGGCTAAAGAATTTTTTTAAGATGGTGGCGAAGATAAAAAAGAGAAACTTTGATTTAGCCATAATTCCGCACAGACATTTGCGAAGCGCACTTTTGTCCTATCTTGCAAAAATTCCTCAAAGGATTGGTTTTAACAAAAGCACAGGTTTTTTTCTACTCACCCAAAAGGTGAAGTATCAAAAGAATTTGCATGAAATCGACCGGAATCTTCACCTTCTGAAGCCTTTCATTCCTGATATCCTAATACAGAGGGAAGAAATAAGTTCACTTACCCCTCACCCTATCCCTCCTACGGATTTCGTTTCACTCAATTCGATGAATTTCACTTCGTTCAATCTCCCACAAGGGGAGAGGGGACTTTCTAAACTTCCCCCTCCCTTGTCCGCCGAAGGCGGATCCGCCTCTGGCAGAATGGGAGGGGGCAAGGGGGAGGGTGATTACGTCATTTTGCTTAATTTTTTGGCCACAGATAAAATTCCTGAGCTTTTTCCAAGCCCCCAAGATTTCTCGTATGCTCAAGAACTATTGCTAAATTCGGGAATAAAAGGAAATGATAAGATGGTGGGGATTGCTCCGGGCTCGATATGGGCAACCAAAAGATGGCTACCTGAAAGGTTTGCCGAGGTTTCAGATCTATTAATTAAAGAAGCTGATGCAAGGGTAATCTTTTTAGGGTCGAAGGAAGATGAGAAACTCTGTTTGGAGATTGCAAATCTCATGCAGGAAAAGCCCGTGATTTTGGCAGGCAAGACCAACATCTTGCAATCCGCCGCAATAATATCCAAATGCAAAGTTATTTTATCTAACGACAGTGCTCCGGTTCATATCGCCTCAGCCATGAAAAAACCGGTGGTGGCGATATTTGGCTCAACCATCCCCGAATTCGGCTTTGCGCCCTATGGACAAGGTCATATAATTATCGAAAAAAAGATAGAATGTCGTCCCTGCGGAATTCACGGGAAAAATAAATGTCCTAAAAAACATTTCAAATGCATGACCGAAATCACTACCCTTGAAGTCTTTGAAGCACTCTTAATCAAGTTAGGGATTTAGGAGTAGCGATACTTGTCTCGCGTTGTTTGACTCCCCTATCCCCTGGGGGGAGAGGGGAAAGGGTGAGGGGGAAACAGAAAGAATACAAAAAATTCGGACTTTTTTAGTTTCGCATTTTTTAACGCAGAGCAAGCTCTGCTACTCCATTGTCAAGGCTGGGAGTAGCGAGACTTGTCTCGCGCTATCCGCTTCAACTATGCACAAATTCAAAATTGTTGTTATCGGCACCATAAATAAAGACACCATAATTTTCCCGAATGGAAAAAGGACCGAGAGCTTCGGCGGAATTCTTTACAACATTTTAGCTCTGTCATATTTAGGCCGAGAGGGGATAGAAATATATCCAATATGCAATCTGGGATACGATGTCTATAGCCAAGTTATATCACATCTAAAAAATTGCAATAATGTAGAGCTGAGCGGAATCAAAAAAGTCGATTGCAAAAACAACCATGCTTTTCTTTCAATCAACGAGAGAAATGAAAGAGCGGAGATTCTTAAAAACAAAGTCCCCCCTTTGAGCTTTTCTCAGATAAAACCATTTCTAAGATCAGATGTGATACTGGTCAATTTCATCTCTGGTTTTGATCTTTTGCTTGTCACCTTAAAAAAGATACGACAAAACACAAATGCCTTGATTTTTATGGACGTTCACAGCTTGACCTTAGGAATCGATCAATGTGGCAAAAGATTCTTTGATGCCCCAAAGAATTGGAAAGAGTGGATAAAACAAGCGGATTTTGTGCAGATGAGCCTCCCCGAATTGAAAGAACTGGCTAAAAGAAATTTGAAATCTCAGAAGGAGATTAGAAAATTTGGAAAATACATTTTGAATTTAGGACCAAAGGTAGTGTTAGTCACTTTGGGAAAGAAAGGAACTTTGATGATTTTTGATGATAGAGTTCGAAAGTTCAAAGGTTCGAAAGTTAAAAAGTTCCAAGATGCTACGGGATGTGGCGATGTCTTCTCTGCCGGTTTCTTAATCCGTTATTTGCAGACGAAGAGTTTAATAAAATCTGTTAATTTCGCTAATTACGTAGCAGGTGAGAAATGCAAAATCTCCGGAGTAGATGGAATGAAGAAATTGTTTAACAAAATCTGGAGTGTTCGCCTTTAGGCGAACCAGATGTGGGTCGGTTAACCCATCAAATGTAATGACCAAATACATATCGGACACCCGCATATGCTCAGATGAGTATGACCAGCAGAAGAACTCACCTCCTCTTTCCCCCTCTCTTTCAAAGAGACTGTGTCATAATTCGGTTTTTTGTAGCCGCAGACTTTAGTCTGCGAAAACCATTTGTTGAATTCCAACAGCTTACGTCCATATGGACGGCTACAAAGTCAAAACATGATTATGACACACCCTCAAAGGAGGGGAGAGTGATTTCCCATTGTTTCCGCTTAGGTCAGTAATCCGTTTAATCCGTTGACCGTTGACTTTTTCCCCTTGACCCGCCCAATCTTTTTTGATATTATCGTATTAGATATGGAATCCAAATGGTATATGAACTTAGAATTTGTAGGTTTTTTGAAAATTATGAACCTTTTACTTCTTGGCGATGAAGAAAAGATATAAAATTCCTTTAGCCTTCATTTCATTCCTGCTTTTCGTATGCCTCTTCTTTTGGGTGATTTTGACGCAAACCAAATTTCTGGAGAATCAGGTCAATCGATCCCTTAAAGTATTATTGGAAACTCGCTATTCCATAAAGATTAAGGTGGGAGACATTGCCGGCCCTTTTTGGAAGGGTCTGGTGATCAAGGATTTGACTATAGATTTTACCCAAGAAGGTCAAGAATATAGAATGGCAAGCATTCCCTATCTAAGGGTCAATTATAAACTCTCTGATCTCTGGAGGAAAAAATGGATTTTGGATTCTTTAATGATCGATCACCCTAAATTCACCATCCAGACAACAAAAGAAGGCCAGCTTCTTTTTCCCATGCCCAAAAAGAAAGGAATAATCTCTAAAACCGGTTTATTCAATTTTAAAATCGGCAATCTCAAGATAGAAAAAGGCTCCTTAGAATACCTCTCCGCTAAGAGCCAAGCCGTTTTAGACAGCTTGAATTTTGAGCTTTCCCTAAACAAAGACAAAGAGGGAACAAAGATACAAGTTTGGCAAGGCAAGTTTGTCTATCCTCAAAAGGGATTGGAGATGAAAAATTTGGAAGGTTCTTTTTCGATTAAAAATGATAGTGTATTTGTTCAGGGCTTAAAAGTTCAGACCGGCGATTCGAGAGTTGAAATATCTGGAGATCTCCAAAATATCAAAGATCCTCAATTTTACTTTTCAGTCAAAGCAGATTCCCTCAATTTAGAGGAGATAAAGAAATTGACCAGGGTGGGGTTAGAAGGGAAATTGAAGTTCGACGGGATTGTCAAAGGGGATATTAAGAGATTTGAAGGGAAACTAACGGTAGATGGGATGTTCTTTGAAAGAAAATTTGATCAGGTGAAGCTAAGTTATGTTTACCAAAACAAGAGACTCTTATTCCCCAGCGCGGTCGGCAAAATCTTCGACTCACCTATGAATGGAAAAGGGGAGCTTGATTTCAGCAAAAAGCCGGAAGAATATAAGTTCGAAGGAAAGGCCGCCAACCTGGACTTAAACAAGGTGATCTTTAATACCTTCCATACCGATTTGACTGGGGATATTTCAATAAAAGGAAGGGCTCTTTCGCCAAAGGATTTAGTTTTAGAAACTGAGATTAATCTGGGGAGTGGACGATTTGACCTATATACCTTCAGTGCGGTGAAGGGAAGCCTGACCGTAACTTCCTCCGCGGTCACCTTCCATCCAGGTTTTCAGATGGACTATAAAAATACCCAGGTTATGTTGAATGGCGACTTGCAATATGAGGGGGAGGTCAACATGGATGCCCAGGTCAATTTTAGCGATCTAAGGGATTTCAATAATCAGATATTCATAGAAGAGATGGCGGGAGTGGGAAAAGCAAATTTGAAAATCAGCGGAAAGACTTCGGATTTTGATGTGCAAGGGAGCTTCTCATCGGACTCATGTTATCTTTATCAACTTTATAGCTCTGATGTGAAAACTGACTTTGAGGTGGCGAATTTCTTAACCAGAAGAAAAGGAGTTTTCAGCCTGTCATTCTTAAATGGATCTGCCTGGAGCATTCCTTACGATAGTTTAACCTCCCGGATAAGAACAGATGGCGATTGGGTCACAATAGATTCAACCTCGCTCGAAAGCGAAGATTTGAATGTAGCTTTCTGGGGGACTCTGGACATATCCAAACTTCCTGAACCTCTGAGGCTGGATAAAGTCGTTTTAAATTTTAAGGGAAATCACATAGAATCTTCTTCCCCTGTGGAATTGAGCTTAGATAACTTGGAAGTTCAGATTAATAAAGCCATCTTTTCTTGTTTGGAAAGCCCGCCCTTCGACAGACTCAGGGTGGTGAGCGAAGTCGAACCACCGAAGGCGGGGGAAGAAGGCAAAATCGAGGCATCCGGAACCATCGACTATGAAGAAAAAATGAATCTTTCGGTTAACTTCTCTGAAATTGATATTGTTCCGTGGATGAATCTTCTGACTAAAGAGAAGATCGAAGGTAGACTTTCTTTTCAAGCCCAGGTGGGCGGAAATTTTACAGAACCGCAGATCGAGCTGGATGGCAAAATCTTCCCACTGAAATTTGAAAGCATGGATCTGGGGCAACTGAAAGCGAGCTTATCTTATAAGGACAGGAAGTTAGAGTTTAAACAATTTGATATAAACAGCTCAGAGGGAACCTACGCTTTAAGTGGTTTCATACCCATAGATTTGTCCTTTTCTTCTGTTGAAAAGAGATTTTTAGCAGAGTCTCAGAATTTAAGTTTCAAAGCCAAAGGGGAAAGATTCGACCTGATTCGCCTTTTCATTCCGGAGATAGAATATTTAAAAGGACCTTTTGAGGGGGATTTGAAAATATCTGGAGAATTTTTGCATCCCCAATTTGATGGTAAGCTGGATTTGAGGAATGGAACTTTGAAGTTTATGGAGCTTTCGGACCCGGTGACCGAATTAGCTGTGGAGATGAGGATGAAAAATGAGAATTTCATTTTAGATAAAGTGAGTGGAGTTATGGAACGCAAAGAGGAGGAAGGAGGAAGTTTCTTAAAAAAGATTGGTCGGTTTTTGTTCCCCCGGAAGAAAGAAAAAGGAAAGATAGATGGTTCGGGCACCATAAATATTAAAGATATAAATCAATTCGAGTATGAGCTTTATTTTGTCGGTGAGAAAATCCCGGTAAATTATGAGTATGCTGATCTTTCGGCTGTGGCTGATTTCAGCGTAGCCATTACTGGAAAAGCTCCCCCTCTCCTTTCCGCCCAAATACTCTTATCTCAACTTTACTATCGGGAACCCTTTGCCTCTTCGGGAGCTGCTACATCTTTCCCGCCAAGCTCAGGGGAGGAGAATCTTTGGGATTGGAATCTGGAGGTCTCCGCAGTCAGTAAATGTTGGGTAATCAATGACGATGTGAACTTGGAGTTCAAAGGAGATGTGTTGGTGCTAAGAGAAAACGGTGAGCTGAGAATCTTAGGGAATCTGGAGACCATTCGAGGCAAATATTTTCTTTATGGCACCAAGTTCAACATTGATAAAGGTAATTTTGTCTTTGATAATATCGAAAAAATCGATCCGAAACTTGATTTTTTGGTTTCCACCGATCTGTGGGGAGGAAGGTCCTCCAGTTCAAATGGACTCGCTCTTTTAAGCACCGGATCGACCAACGAGATCCAACTGGCTATCAAGGGAACTATCTCTTCACCGGAGGTAGAGCCACCCTCTGGTTCCTCCTACTCTAAGGAGGACATAATTGAACTCTTGGCGTTTCAGCAGAGCTTTGGGGCGGCGGATACCCAAAAAGTGGGTTCCTTATTCCAGGAAAGAGTAATAAAAAGTTTGGGCGGTGCTTATAGCAGTAGATTTCTTGAAAATATAGCGGGGCGAACCATGGGAGTGGAGACTTTTGAGATCGTCCCTGCCTGGAGTGAAAAGCTCAAGCTTTTAGATGCAGAGATTACCGTGGGCAAATACATCTCAGATAAAATCTATCTTCGATACACTCGTCGTCTCTCCCAGTCCAGCGGCCAGGAGACCGGAATGGAATACAGATTAAACAAACACCTTCTTTTAGAGGGACGCAAAGATAAATCCGGGCTTTTTCATTTTGGCTTGAATTTAAATTGGGAATATTGAGATTCGAGATATGGGAGAACTATTTCAGTGTAAATCTTTCGGGGTTGAAAAGCCCTTGTAGTGGTGCAATGGGTCGAAGAGGTTTAATGTAGGGACAGCCCTTGTTGAGCTTTGCGAAATCCCGATTTATCGGGGTGGCTGTCCGTCTCAGAGTTGGGGCAGGCACAAGCCCTATCAGTAAGCAAAACTTCTTTTAGAAAAAGTAATTTTTCAACACGCCCTGAAGCTTGATACCCCGATCTTTTAGGGCGTGAGTATTTAAAAATAGGTGATGAGAAAACATTTCGTTTACATAATTTCTCTTTTCGTCCTCACGTGTTTTGAATCCCTTTGTTACCCTTCACCATCCTTTGGTGAGGGTCCCGCCAAAGGTGGGGTTATTGACAAAATTGAGGTGACAGGTAATAGTTTTTTCTCTCCAAGCAAGATAAAAGATCAAATGACCATCAAGGAGAACAAGTGGTACAATCTATTCAAAAAGAGGAAATTCAGTAGCAAAAAAGCTGAGATGGACCAGTGGGCTATTGATTCCCTATATCATGTCCACGGATTCTTGAAAGAGGAGTGCAAAATCGAAGGCGTGGAAAAAGAGAACAAGCGGATTGTTGTGATGGTCAGCATAAAGGAAGGGATGCAGACCAAGTTGGGCAGAATCTCCTTAGTCGGGGGATTACTGGAATTTGAGGAAAAAGTCAAAAAGGAGATGAAAATTCTGAAAACCGGGAACCCTTTCGACAAGGTCCTATTGAGTGCAGTTAGCTTCAACATAAAAACCGTGTACGCAGACAATGGTTACCCTTATGCGGAGGTTCAGATGGTGGTAACAATGAGCGAGGATGATACCGAAGCAGAGGTGACCTTTAAAATAAATGAAGAAGAAAAGGCATTTTTCGGGGAGGTAACTTGTAAAGGACTGAATCTGACCAAAGAAAAGGTGGCAAAAAGGGAGTTGACCATAAAGAAAGGAGAACTTTACTCCCGGACAAAGATTATCGACAGCCAGCAGAGAGTTTACTCCACCGGACTTTTTAATTATATCACTTTGGAGGCTTTTGATGCTCAGAAAAAACCACCAAATCCGGATTTCGTCTTAAGGGTGGTGGAGAAAAAGCCAAACTACATGGGGGTCAAAGCCGAGCTAGCGCAGAATCGTCCCCAGACCCAAAATCAGTCCGCAGGATCCATGGGACAGGAATACACGACCGTCGATTTCACCGGAGAATGGGGAAACAGAAACTTAGCCGGAACCTCCAGAAAAATAGGACTCTCCGCCTACTTGAGCTACAAAATCCTTCCTAAAATAGAAAAGCTCTCTAATCGCTTTACCCTGGGTTATGTAGAGCCTTGGTTTTTGGGGACTCGAACCGTTCTGAATCTTGACCTCTATTATGAGCCTGGCGTGAAAAGCGTTGTGCAGAAGTATCGCATCGAGTCGTATGGAGGAAATATCAACTTCAGCCGGGAATATAAAAAGTATACTAAGATATGGTTAACCCAAAGCTACGAGCAAGTGAATATCTACAACATACCTCCAGAAGAATTGGAGACCTATAAAAGGGAAAAGGGGATAAGTGTCCGTCGCAAGATAATTCTTTCCGGAGAAAAAGATACTCGGGACAATATTTTTGTTCCTTTAAAGGGTTCTTTCACTCAGCTCTCCACAGAATATGTGGGCGGATTTTTAGGAGGAGATAATAATTTTTTTAAACTCATCCTCTCCTGGTCCAGATACAATCAATTAGGCAAACAAAACATCTTAAATGTTTTGGCTACGCGACTAAGATTCGGCTATGTGGAGGGACTCGGACAAAAGGATTATGTCCCCACATTCGATCGATTTTATATGGGGGGTGGATCCACTCTAAGGGGTTATAAGGAAAATAGCCTGGGTCCGAAGGATGAAATTGGGACCCTCACAGGGGGCAGAATTATGATGCTTGGAAACCTCGAGTATCGCAGAGCCCTCTTCTGGAAATTTGGTTATACCATTTTCATAGATGCAGGAAACATCTGGTATAGCACAAAAGATGTGAAAGGTAAAGATATAAAGTTGGCTTCTGGCTTAGGAATTCAATTTTTCACCCCAGTAGGTCCCTTAAGATTAGATTATGGCAGGCAGGTTCCCATTAAAAAAAGCCCCGAAACCGGAAGATTTCATTTAAGCATCCTGTATGCATTTTAGAATATAATTTGTAGCCGCAGGCTTCAGCCTGCGAAAGAGGAGACCAGCACCCCCAACTTGTGGTCATCAACTAATTATCATGACGACCCTACATAACGTGGTGAGATGAAACGTAGGGGCGACCCTTGTGGTCGCCCGTAAAACCAGTTCGGGAGGGGACAAGCCCCTCCCCTACATAAGCTTTCCGAGAACAAAATGCTATGTTCACAAAATCTGTCAAATTAAAAAGTTGATAACCATAAGTTAGGTTCTGGCTTCCTCCAAACAAGGAAAAGATCATGTCAAACCCAATAATCGGAATCACCTGCTCGATGGACTATGACAATAAAGAAAGAAAATATCCAACCCCCTACGCTTTCGACTATCTAAAAAGAAGCTATTATGAGGCGGTGGAAAAGTCCGGAGGGGTCCCCCTAATTTTACCCAATACAAAAAAATTAAATTTGATAGATCAAATGCTGAAGGTAGTGGATGGACTTGTCATAAGCGGAGGGAATGATGTGGATCCACAGTTCTACAAGGAGAAAAAGAAGGCAAGAAACTTAAATCTGACCAAAGAGAGAGATCTTTTTGAGATAGCTTTGGTGAGAAAGGCAAGAAGAAAAAAGATTCCCGTCTTGGCTATATGCCGAGGTATGCAATTGGTGAACGTAGCCTTCGGCGGCACTCTTTATCAGGACTTTTCTTTTGAGAAAAAATTCTTCGATCATACTTTGGAGGGTTCTTCTTGTTACAATAAAAAACATTCCGTCGTTATTCAAGATAAGACTAAACTTTATTCTATAATTGGAAGGAATAGAATAGAAGTAAACACCAGCCATCACCAGATGGTCAAAAAAATAGCGCCCGGCTTCATCGTGAGTGCTTGGTCGGAAAAAGACGAAGTCATCGAAGGAATCGAAACAAAAGATGACAACTTTTTGGTCTGCGTCCAATGGCATCCGGAGTTGATGAAGGATAAAAGCTCCAGGCTTCTGTTTGATTCTTTGATAAGGGCGGCAAGTAAACGAAAATCTGAAACATCAAGCTAATTGCTTTTGCGGGGCTGGGAGCCCCGCCTACGGAGGCGCAGGTCAATGATTCCTCGTAGGTCGGGCACCCTGCCCGACCACTCTGCTACACCTTTTCAGAAATCTCCAATATATTGGTGTCTTCGCAATATAATAATGTCAGTAGTTTGCAAATAGGAAATGTCAGGTTATGATCATCCATATGGATGATAAGAGTGTTAAACCTGACCATGAAA
>Ga0315289_10005367_pt1 | contig 18950 bp, 16 predicted proteins | sample YL17G11_40_MG_FD_203452 | JGI IMG/M metagenome (GOLD analysis project Ga0315289, IMG submission 203452) | Sediment microbial communities from Yellowstone Lake, YNP, Wyoming, USA - YL17G11_40 | ecosystem: Environmental > Aquatic > Freshwater > Lake > Sediment | place: USA: Wyoming | collected...
CCGTCAACCAGAGGCTGGCCCAGCGCCTGCTGGAGAAACACGGGCACGCGGTGAAGCTGGCCGCCAACGGCCTGGAGGCGCTCGCAGCCTTCGCCGCCGAGCGGTTCGATCTGATCCTGATGGATCTTCAGATGCCGGAGCTGGACGGGCTGCAAACCACCCTGGCCATCCGGGAGAGGGAGAAAGCCGGCGGCCATCACATTCCGATCATTGCCCTGACCGCACACGCCATGAAGGGGGACCGCGAACGCTGTCTGGCTGCTCAGATGGACGGGTATCTCGCCAAGCCGTTCAAACCGGCCGAGCTGTTCGCCGCCATCGAGCGTCTCGGCCCGCCGGCTACGGCCGCTCGCAGAGATACTTGATGTCGTGCTTGAAGATGAACAGGTTGGGCTCATCCTCCCGGGTCAGCCGGATGAAGGAGTGATCGTAGTACTCGATGACGCCGTCTACCTCCTCGTTGCTGCGCAGGCGCACCCGCACCGGCACCTCGTGCTCGATCAGGTATTTCAGGTAGCGGACTTCCTCGAAGGTTGCCTCCGGGGCGCGCGAGCGCGGTGACTTTACGTTCGGATTGACCACCCCAACTCCTTGTCAGCCTTAGGCCCTAGCGCGCAGGAGCCCAGCCCCTGGCGGCTTCCGAATCCTCATAATAGCCGTTGCGGGCCAGCACTCGCAAATCCGGCCGGCGCACCTGGACTTCCAGACGGTGAAATCGCTCCTTGCTGGCCGGCACGTTCTTGGGGTAGTAGGCCAGCAGGTACTGCGTTCTGAGTTCCCGCAAGATCTCGGCGAAGGCACCGTCCAGCGCCGGGCCGGCCGAGGGAAAGAACACGCGGCCCCCCGTGCCGGAGGCCAGACCGCTCAAGGCGTTCTCGCCTCCGATGTTGCGGCCGGGCTCGTTGGTGATGGGCATGACCAGGATGGGATACATGACCGCGTCGGCCATCTGCGCCGCCTCCAGCGCCTGGTGGAAGCTCTTGGCGCTGGTGGTGTCCCCGCCGTCGGTGACCAGCACCATGACGCGCCGGCCGTCGCGCCCTTCCAGGTTGCGGGCGGCCAGGTAGATGGCGTCATAGACGCTGGTGCCACCCTGGCTCTTCAGCCCCTTCAAGGTGCGCTCGAACCGCTCCAGCCGCCGGGTGAAGCCGGCTTCCATGGTCACCTGGTAGTTGAAGCTATAGAGCGCCGCCGCGTCCTGGGGATTGCCTTCTCCCACCAAGGCCTTCAGGAACCGCTCGACCGAATCGACCTCGTAGCGCACCTCGATGGCGGTCGAAGCGCTGGTGTCGATCAGCACCGCCACCGACAACGGCTGCTCGGTATAGCGCTCGAACACCGCCAGTTCCTGCCGGACGCCGTTGTCGAAGACCTCGAAATCCTCCCTGGCGAGCGCGCCCACCGGCTCGCCCGCCGTGTTCTTGACCGTGGCCAGAATCCGCACCAGGCGCACATCCACCCGGATGACGGTCTCCTGCGCCGCCACGACGGCAGGGACCAGCCTGCAGAACAGACGGCGCGTCATGGCTGCTCCACGGAGGCGTCCCACTGGCCCGTGACCCACACTTCACCATCCTCGAAGTGTTCCTTCTTCCAGATGGGGACGCTGCGCTTGAGCCGGTCGATGGCTTCCCGGGCGGCCTCGAAAGCGGGCTGGCGGTGCGGCGCCGTCGCCACGATGGCCACGATGGTCTGGCCCACCTCGACCCGCCCCAGGCGGTGCACGATGCCGATCCGCCCCAAGCCGTGAGAGCGCGCCAGGCCGCGGCCCAGCTCGGCTAGTCCACCGAGCGCCATGGGCTCGTAGGCGTCGTATTCCAGGTACAGGGTGCGGCGCCCGGCGGTGTGGCTGCGCGCCACGCCCTCGAAAACCACCACCCCGCCGTCTTCCGGGCGAGCCAGGCGCGCCCGCAGCTCCGCGGCGTCCACCGGCTCGCGTGCCAGCGCGAAGAAGTGTCCGTCGGGATCTTCGGCCGCCTGGATGTAGCGATCCGAACCGCCGCTGACGGGAGGCAGGAACGCCACCTCGTCGCCGTCCTCGAGGGCGGCCGCCAGGGCCGCGAAGCGCTGGTTGCGCGCCAGCAGGATGCTGGCGGCCATCTCCCGCAGGCGGGGGAAGAGGCCGGCGTAGTGGTCGAAGACGGTCTGCAGCCGCCCGCCGGGCGGCACCTCGAGGGTGTCCTCCGCCCGACCGGCGATGTCCTTCAAGACGCCGAAAAACAGGACCCTAACGCGCACCTAGAGCCATCCTATCAGACGGCCCGGCGAGACACCGCGTTGCCCTCAGGTACAATGAACTCCGATGGTCGCCCACGAAACCCGCCTGCGGGTCCGCTACGTCGAGACCGACCAGATGGGCGTGGTGCATCACGCCGCCTACCTGGTGTGGATGGAGCTGGCGCGGGTAGAATTCTGCCGGGCGGCCGGCTTCGATTACCGCGAGATCGAGCTTCAGGGCGGCGTCATGCTGGCGGTGGTCGAGACCCATTGCCGGCACCTGGCTCCGGCGCGCTTCGACGACGAGGTGAAGGTCAAGGTCTGGATCCAGTCCGCCAGCCCTCGCCTGGTGTGCTTCGGCTACGAGATGCGCCGGGCGGAAGACGATCGCTTGCTGGCCACCGGCGACACCAAGCACGTCTTCTGCAACCGGGAGATGCGGCCGGTCAAGCTGCCGCAGAAATACCGGCGACTTTTCGGCATAAAGGCCTGAGCTACGGCGCGGCCACGGCGGGGCGCACCTGCTGCCGCTTGGGCGGCACGCCCTTGGGGTGGCAGTCGAGGCACTTGACGAAGTGGATGTTGCGCGGGCTCTTTTCGGACAGAAACGTGGTGTCCATTTTCTCGACATCCCGGCCGCAATTGGACAGGCGGGGGTGGCAGTGGGCGCAGGAAGCGCGGGTCTGCTGCCCGTGCTTGAGGTGGCAGGCCAGGCAGGAGATGCCCTCGTGGACGCCGAGGGGCGTGCGGTCGTCCCCGCTACCGGCCTGCGCGCTGGCCAGGGGCGCGTGGCACTGGTAGCAGAGGCCTTGCCGGGCGTCCGGGCTCATCTTCACCACCCGGGCGCCCTCCTTCATTTGCGGGAGCGCGAGCAGGCGGACCGGCACCGCGGTCAGTTCCCGGCGATCGAAGAGCGCCAGTGAAGGCCGGTGGAGCTCCTGCGCGGGGCCGGGGATGGGGCTCTGCGTCGCCGGGCGCCGCTTCAGCGGCTGGCCTTCGCGGTGCATCTGGTGACAGGCCAGGCAGGGGATGGCGGGCCGGTTGGCCAGCTCGGGAACGGCTAGCTTCCAGGGGCCGGCGGCGCTGAGCGGCGCCACCAAGTCGCGGATGCTGCCCTCGAAGTGCATGCCGTGGCAGCGCAGGCAGTCGTCCATGAGCAGCCGCCGCCGGTTGTGCTTCCCATCCAGGAACACCTGGGCGTAAGTGATGCCGTGCGGGCCGCCCTGCCACTGGGCGAACTCCTGCTCGTGGCACCGCTTGCAGCGGTCCACGACGGGGAACAGGTCGCGGTGCGTGAGGCGGAGGGGTTCGCGCTGGCGCCCGCGCAGGTGGGTCAGCAAGCGGCGCAGGTTGCCCAGGTGGAAGCTGGTGTCCACGCTGAGCAGGTCGCCGTGGCACTTCGCGCAGGCCACCGCGCGGTGCGTCGAGCCGCGCCAGGCGTCATAAGACTTCTGGATTTCGTGGCAGCGGGCGCAGGAGGAGCCCGCGGAAGACTGGTAGTAGACCAAGCCGGCCACGGGCACCGCGAGCACCACCGTCGCCGCTAGCAGCCGTACACGCGATCTCGTTAGTTTCATCGTGGTTGAGCCTTTTCCTCACCGCCCTGCCGGCCAGGAACGCACCATCTGCGCGGAGGCCCAGTAGGCCAGGGCCATGATGGTCAGCACCGGGTTGAAGCCGCCGTTGGTGACGTGCACGGAGCCGTCCACGATGTACAGGTTGTCGTGATCGTGCACCCGGCAGTAGCGGTCCACCACGGAGGTCTTCGGGTCGTGGCCCATGCGGCAGGTGCCGGCCTGATGCTGCCCGCCGCTCAGCCCCGGACCGGGGACGTTCTTCCAGGTGAGGATAGCTCCGGCTTGCTTGAGCCAGGCTTCGGCGCGGGAGGCGATGAATCGTGCGATCTCGAGCGTATGCGGGTGCTTGCCGCCGGATAGCCGCGCCACGGGGATGCCCCAGTAGTCCCGGACCTTGGGGTCCGCCTGGACGCGCGCGTCGAAGACCGGCATCTCCTGCACCGGGCCTTTCACCCCGATGCTGCGGCGGTACCACTGGCGCATGAAATCCTTGTGCGGGGGTCCCCAGCGCGGCACGCTGGGCGGCAACTGCCCCACGAACTGGTAGGGCAGCCGGATGAACTCGTTGGCCAGCATCGCGCCGCCGCGCAGGCCCGGGTTGCCGTGGTTGAAGTCGCACACGGCGATGCTGGCGCCGGGGCCCACGTCGTCGTAGCAGTCGAACTCGAACAGGCCGAAAGCGCCCGGATAGGTGTGCCCCTGGAGGTTCCGCCCCACCCAGTCATAGCGGTTGCCCAGCCCGTTGGGGTGCAGCTTGCTCTTCGAGTTCAGCAGCAGCCGCGCCGACTCGAGGGCGCAGCAGGAGACCACCACCAGGTCGGCGGGCTGCTCCTTCAGCCGGTCGTCGCGGTCGAAGTAAGCCACGCCGGTGACCCGCCCGCGGGCGTCGGTGATGACCTGCTGGGCCACGCACTCGGTGCGCAACTGGCAGTGGCCGGTGGCCAGGGCCTGGGGGATCACCGTGTTCTGGGTGCCGCACTTGGCGTTCACCTCGCAGGCGAAGCCCACGCACCAGCGGCAGCGCAGGCAGGGCGGGCGGCCGTTGTAGGGCACGCTGTTGCGCAGCATGGGAATGTCGAAGGGGTGCAGGCCCAGGCGCTGGGCGGCGGGCTGGAGGATCTCGTACTCGCGGTTGGGCGGCAAGGGCGGCATGGGCAGCGGTTTGCGGCGGGGCGCATGGAACGGGTCCGGCGAGACGTCGCCCGAGACGCCGATCTCCCCCTCGGCTTTCTCGTAGTACGGCTCGAGATCCTGGTAGGTGAGGGGCCAGTCCTCCAGGGTGCTGCCTTCCGGCGCCCCGTAAGTCGAGCGCATCTTGAAGTCCCGCTCCATGTAGCGCCAGGCCATGGCGCCGTAGGTGAGCGTGCCGCCGCCCACGCAGGCGGCGTTGTTGTGGTAGCCGCCCTCGCTGGCGCGCACGATGCGCTCCCGGCCGTTCGCCTCGACGACCACGCGGGGGTGGCGGTCATCGTCCGGGCCGAAGCCGTTGCCGAGCGCGGTGGTGCGCTGGTTGCGGAGGTCGTCCTTGCGGCAGTCGAAGGCGGTGAGCCACGGGCCGCGCTCGAGCAGCACCACGCTGAGGCCCGCGCGGGCGAGTTCCTGGGCCACGATGCCGCCGCCGGCGCCCGCGCCCACCACCACGGCGTTGACTTTCTGCAGGCTCATGCGGTCCTCCCGCCGGGCTTCGTGAAATCGTACTGGTCGCGTCCCCGCACCGGGACCAGCGGAACGCCCAGCATCCGCCAACTGGCGGCGTCGCGGTTGCCGCCGTGCCGCGGGTCGCCATAATAGCTCTGCATGGTGTGCCCGACGACCATGTCGAAGAACTGGCGCGGCGCCACCTGGTTCCAGATCACCCGTGAGGCGGCGCCGGACTCGAGCAGCTTGAGCAGCCGGTCTTGCACGCCGGCGTCCAGCCCGGCGAACTTCTGGCCGAACATCGTCCGGGCGGTCCGCTCGAGGGCCGCCAGCCCGTCCCGGTAGGTCTGCCGGAAGCGCTTGAAGTGCCCCATCAGGTGGCGGTCGATGAAGTTGACGGCGCCTGAGGAAGCCGCGCCGGGGTCCTGATCGGCGGGGATGATCCGGTCGGCCATGGCCGCCAGTGCGGCGGCTTCTTCCGCGCTCAAAAAGCGCCAGGGGCTTTTGCGCGTCCCGCAGGAGAGGGCGCCGGCGGCGGCCGCCGCGGCCGCGGCCGCCCCCAGGAACTTCCGCCGGCGGATGGTTTGGGGTTTCATGATAGCCAACGCTCCTCGTCTGGATATTGATATCACACCCGTCCCGCAGATTGCTCTTGCCTGGCGGCGGAGGGCCGGGTATACTGTGGGTTCCGATGTCCTTCGCCAACGCCAACTGGTTCTGGTGCCGTTTCTGGCGGTTTAGCCGCCAGGGCTAGAGTGGCGTTGGTTTAGAGGGCATCTCACCGTCAGATCAAGCCAACCCACTCGCGGGAGTGGGTTTTTTTGTTTGGGCGTTGCAGTTCAAGGAGGAGGCCCATGATCATCTCCATGCGACTCCATGCCACCAAGGAAGAAAGCGACAACGTCTGCCGGCGCATCGAGGAGTTCGGTTACAAGGTCCACACCATCCAGGGGGAGGAGCGGGTGGTCATCGGCGCCATCGGCACCGGCGACGTGACGCCATGCCTGGAATCGCTCCAGGCCATGCCGGGGGTGGAAACCGCGGTGCGCATCTCGGCGCCCTACAAATTCGTCAGCCGGGAATTTCAGCCCGAGCGCAGCCGCATCCGCGTGAACTCGGCGGTGATCGGGGGGGACGAGTTCATCGTCATGGCCGGGCCGTGCTCGGTGGAGAGCGAGAAGCAGATTATGGAGACGGCCGAGGCGGTGGCCCGCGCCGGCGCCCGGATGTTACGGGGCGGGGCCTTCAAGCCGCGCACCTCGCCTTACGACTTCCAGGGTCTGGAGCGCGAGGGCCTGGAGCTGCTGCGCAAGGCCAAGGAGGCCACCGGCCTGGACATCGTCACCGAGGTGATGAGCGACAGCGACGTGGACCTGGTGGCCGAGTACGCCGACGTGCTCCAGATCGGGGCGCGCAACATGCAGAACGTCCCCCTGCTGAAAGCGCTGGGGCCGTGCGGCCGCGCGGTGCTGCTCAAGCGCGGCATGAGCTCGACCCTCAAGGAGCTGCTGATGTCGGCCGAGTACATCGTGGCGCACGGCAATCCCAACGTCATCTTGTGCGAGCGCGGCATCCGCACCTTCGAGAACACCACGCGCAACACCTGTGACTTGGCCGCCGTGGCGGTGCTGAGCGAGCTGACGCACCTGCCGGTGGTGGTGGATCCCAGTCACGCCACGGGCAAGAGCAGCCTGGTGCCGGCGGTGTGCCGGGCCGCCGTGGCCATCGGCGCCGACGGGCTGCTGGTGGAAGTCCACCCTTGTCCGGAGAAGGCCTTCAGCGACGGGGCGCAGTCGCTGAGCATCGCGCGCTTCCAGGCCATGATGCGGGAGCTGGCGCCCTATCTGGCGCTGTGGAGGCAAGCCCGCCTGGCCGCCAGCGCCGTCTCGGTGTAATCTCAATAGATGTGAGACGGCGGCTTCCACCCTGGGCGCTGTTGCTGCTGCTGGCGGTGGTGTGCGCGGCCATCGTGGCGCTGGTGGCCCACTTCCGGAACCGCTTTCAATCCACCCATGAGTTGCTGGCGCGCCTGCCGGCCGACGAGGCCGTGATTCTCTCGATCGACTTCGCCGCCCTACGCCGCGCCGGCGTGCTGCGCATTTTCGAGGGCTCCGATCTCCTCCAGGAGCCCGAGTACCAGGCGTTCAAGGCCGGCAGCGGCTTCGACTACCTGCGTGACCTGGACTGGGTGCTGGCTTCGCTGGGTCCCGGCGGCTCCTACTTCATGCTGCGCGGCAGATTCGACTGGAACAGTCTGAGCGACTATGTCACCCGGCAGGGCGGCGCCTGCTACAACTCCTTCTGCCGCGCCAGCGGCAGCGCTCCGGACCGCAAGATCTCCTACTTCCCGCTCCAGTCCGACGTGATGGCGCTGGCGATCGCCAAGGACGAGTACGCCGCCTCGCAGCTATTGAGCCGCCGGCCGGGGACCCGGCCGGCGGCATGGCGCGCCGAGCCGGTGTGGTTCTTCATCCCCGCGAGCCGGCTGCGGCAGACGGAAGCCTGGCCCGCGGGCGCCCGCTCGTTCGCGGGTGCTCTGGGAGCTTCCGAAGGCATCCTGCTGTTGGCCGGTCCGCGAGGCAACCGCTGGGAGGTGGTCCTCGAGGTCACCTGCCGGTCTTCCCAGGAGGCCTCGGAACTGGCTGGTCAGCTCGGCAAGCTCACTGCCCTGTTGCGGGAGATGATGGCCCGTGAAAACAAGCCGCCCGACCCGCGGCACCTGAGCGGTTTGCTCACGGCGGGCGTTTTCGACGCGAAAGGCGGCACAGTTCACGGACGGTGGCCCTTGGAACGGGCCTTCCTGGAAGCCCTGGCCGGAGGCGCCCCGTAGATGGCGGCGCCGAAGCTGAGCGGCGTGCTGTGCGCCGGCAACATCGTGATGGACATTGTGGTGAGGCCGGTGGAGTGTCTGACCTGGAACACCACCAGGTGGGTGGATTCCATCGAGCAGCACCTGGGGGGCAACGGCGCCAGCACCGCCTACGCGCTGGGCGTGCTGGGGGTCCCGGTGCGGCTGCTGGGAACGGTGGGCCGCGATGCCTTCGGTGACGTGCTGCTGGCCCGGCTCACCGGCGCCGGCGTGGACGTGGGCGCGGTGGTCCGCTCGGAGTTGCCCACGCCCACTACGGTGTCTCTGGTCAACGCCCAGGGTGACCGCTTCCTGCTGCACCGCGCGGGGGCCAGCCGGGAGGCGTTCGCCGAACCGGTCGAGTTCCCGCCGGACCTGATCGCGGGGTGCTCCTGTTTCCATCTGGGCAATCCCTTTGGACTGCCCCTCCTGCGGCGGCACGCGGCGGAAGTGCTGCGGCGCGCGCAGGCGGCCGGGATGACCACCGCGGTGGATACGGGATGGGACCCCTCCGGGCGGTGGATGGAAGACCTGGCCCCTTCCCTGCCGCACACCGACCTGCTGTTCCCCAACGAGGACGAGGCGCGGTGCCTGACCAGCCTCGAGGACGTCGCCGCTGCCGCGCGCCGGCTCCGGGAGCTGGGCGCTCGAAACGTCATCGTGAAGCTGGGCGCCGGCGGCTGCGGCGTGTTCACGCCCGAGGGAAGCGTCCGCGTGGCGGCCTTCGAGGTCGAGCCGCAGGACACCACTGGCGCCGGAGACTGCTTCGTGGGCGGCTTCCTGGCCGCGCTCGAGCGGGGACTCGGCTGGGAGGAGGCGGCGCGTTTCGCCAACGCGGTGGCCGCGTTGAGCGTGCAGCGGCTCGGCGCCACCACCAATCTGCGGTCGTACGAGGAAACCGAGGCCTGGATGGCCCAGGCCCGGCAGAAGGCGGGGTAGCCCCCGCACCGCGTACAATCGTTTCCAGGAGGTAGTATGCGCCGCCTGTCCCGTTGGTTTTTCCTGCTCGGTCTTGCCTGCGCGCTGGCCGGGCTGGCCGCCCCCGCCGATCCGCGCCTCCGCCAGGCTGCGCGCCGCGAGGAGAACGGCTGGATCGCGGTGCGCCTGGCCGGGGCGCCGTCTGAGATCGGTTTCCAGCACGGCTACCTGCTGGCTTCGGAGATCGAGGAGGCTTGCAAGGTCATCGCCCTGAGCCTGAACCACGACACGGGCCACGACTGGGCGTTCTTTCGCCAGGCCGCCCAGAACGTGCTGTGGCCGCGCGTCGAGGCGGAGTATCGCGAGGAGTTGCAGGGCATCGTCGAGGGCCTGCGCGCCCGCGGGGTGAAGCTCGACCTGTGGGACGTGGCGGCCATGAACGCCTGGCTGGAGTTGTCGCCCAACTACGTCGACTGGGCCCGCCGTCACGGCCAGTCCCGGCCAGCGAAACCGGCGCCCTCCCGCCAGCATTGCAGCGCCTTCGTCGCCACCGGCAGCTACAGCCGCGATGGCCGCGTCGTCATCGGGCACAACGCCTGGGTCGGCTACATGGAGGGCCAGCGCTGGAACATCATCTTCGACCTCACGCCGGCCAAGGGATTCCGCATCCTGATGGACGGCTTCCCCGGTCTGATCCACAGCGCCGACGATTTCGGCATCAACTCCGCCGGGATCCTGATCACCGAGACCACCATCAGCCAGTTCACTGGGTTCGACCCTGGCGGCATTCCCGAGTTCGTGCGCGCCCGCAAGGCCATGCAGTACGCGGCCTCGATCGACGATTTCGCCCGCCTCATGCAGGAGGGCAACAACGGCGGCTACGCCAACAACTGGCTGGTGGCAGACCGCAAGACCAACGAGGTGGCGAGCCTGGAGCTCGGGCTGAAGAACGTCCACCTGTGGCGCACCAAGGACGGCTACTTCGGCGGGGCCAACTTCCCGGTGGACCAGAAGCTCGCGCGCGAGGAGACCACCTTCCGGGTGCGGGACCGCGGCTCGAGCCCTAACGCCCGGCGGGTGCGCTGGGAGCAGTTGATGGCCCAGTACAAGGGGCGCATCGACGTGGCGGCGGGGCAGAAGTTCCTCTCCGATCACTATGACGCCTACGCCGGCAAGGAGGAGCCCAACGAGCGGACGCTGTGCGGCCACATCGACCTGTCACCGCGCGGGCTGAAGCCCTGGCAGCCCAAGTACGGCCCGGCGGGGGCGGTGCAGGCCAAGGTGGCCGACGCGGCGCTCGCCGAGCAACTGTCGCTGGCCGCGGCCATGGGGCACTCTTGCGGCCTCCACTTCAAGGCCGCCGGGCACCTCAGCCGCCACCCGCAGTTCGGCTGGCTGAAACCCTTCCTGCGCGACCTGGACTCGCACCCCTGGACGGTGTTCAAGGCGGAGTGAACGCGGCCGATTCGGGGACAGGTTACGCAATGCCCATGTGCGCCCGCTCACTCCACCGTCAACTGGAAGCGGCCGAAATAGCCGCTGGTGGTGGGATCGCTGTTGTCCCAGCGGTGGTCGAAGTCCCCTCCCCAGTACTTGTGGCTGGAAGTGGTTCCCAGCGTGGATTCCACCAGGGGGATGAAGGGGTCGTACCACAGCGTGGCGCCTTGCAGGACGTCGTCGGGCAGGACCGCCCGCCGCATGGTGAGGTTGAGCATTTCGCCCACGCTGAGGGTGGCCTGCTCGGCGTTCCTCCGGAGCTGGATGGGCGCCACGTGCACGTTGCGGACCTGGCCTAGCAGTCGCGAGAAGCGCTGCCGCAGGAGGCGCTCGGCGGCGCGCCGCTGGGCCGGCGAGGCCGCGCTGTCGAAGAACAAAATGCTGGTCCGCGGCGCCTGGCCCATACTGAGTGTCCCTTCGCCGACGATCACCGCGGCCATCTTCACTCCCGCCAGCAAGACCCCGTCGAAGCGGCCGGCCTGGATGCCCCAGGCCAGGATCGCCTCGCGCCCGCCGGTCACTCCCTCTCCGGACCACTCGCAGTAGCACCCGTAGACGTGGTTTGAGCGGCCCTCGAGGTAGTCCCCGGCGATCTCCAACCGCTGCCCGGCGGACGCCATCAGCGCCAGCAGGGTCAGCCACGCACTCATCCCCGTGTATCGCATGGAGCTGTACCTCGGTCCGTACTGTAGCACCGGACGAGGGTAACCGGCGCACTACACGCGGCTGCCGGCCGCTACCCGCTCGATGAGTTTGTAGAGCTCTCTGGGCTGGATGGGCTTGGCCAGGTAGTCGTCCATGCCCGCGGCCAGGCAGCGTTCGCGGTCGCCCTTCATGGCGTGAGCCGTCATGGCCACAATCGGCAGATGGCGGCCGTTGTCCTGCTCTTTCTGCCGGATGGCCGCCGTGGCTTCGAGGCCGTCCATCTCCGGCATTTGGACATCCATGAGCACCACATCCACCGGCTGGCGCTCGAGCAGCTCCAGCACCTGCCGGCCGTCGCTGGCCACCACCACCGTGTGCCCTTGCTTTTCGAGCAGGCGCACGGCCAGCCTTTGGTTGACGGGATTGTCCTCGGCCAGCAGGATCCGCAACCGGGTGCGGTCTTCCCGCAGAGAATGGCGGGTCACGGGCGCCACGGGCGCCTCGGGGCCGGCGCGCTCCCGGCTGAGCACGGCTGAGACGGCCTCCCGCAGGTTGGACGGCTTGACGGGCTCCAGCAGGTAGACCTCCACGCCCAACTGGCTGCACCGGGCGGCGTCCCCGCGCTGGCCGGCGGAGGTCAGGATCATGAGGCGCGTTTCTGCGAGCGCCGGGTTGGCGCGGATGCGCTCGGCCACGCTGAAACCGTCGAGGTCGGGCATGTGGGCGTCCAGGATTGCCAGGGGGTAAGGGCATCCGGCAGCCTGGGCCTCCTCCAGGGCCACCAGGACGGCCGCCCCCCCATCGACCGGGGTGGGACGCATGCCCCAATGGCTGAGCATCTCCACCAGGATGGTCCGGTTAGTGGAGTTATCGTCGGCCACCAGGACCGGGACGTTCTCCAGCACGGCCGGCCGGAGCGGGGCGGGCGCACCGACCCCGGCTTTCTGAAGGTCGAAACCGGCCGTGAAATGAAACGCGCTGCCCGGGCCGCCTCCAGCGCTACGTGCCGTCTGCCAGGGGCTTTCCAGCCAGAGGCGCCCCTGCATCATCTCGACCAGCTTCGCGGAGATGGCCAGGCCCAGGCCGGTTCCGCCGTGCTTCCGCGTGGTCGAGTTGTCCGCTTGCTCGAAGGGTTCGAAGATGACCTTCTGCTTCTCGGCCGGCACCCCCACGCCGGTATCCGCCACCAGGAAGTGCAGGCGGATGCGCCCCTCGGCGCGCTCGTCCACCTCGATGCGCACCAGGATCTCTCCGCGGTCGGTGAACTTGACGGCGTTGCCGACCAGGTTGACCAGGACCTGGCGCAACCGGCCGGGATCGCCCACCAGGCCATCGGGGACCTCCGGCGGCACATGCAGGATGAGCTCGAGGCCTTTCTGGTGGGCGCGCACTGCCACGGTGCGCAGCGCGTCTCCCATGCAGTCCCGCAGGCCGAATCCGGCGGCGCTCAGCTCGAGCTTGCCGGCTTCGATCTTCGAGAAATCCAGGATGTCGTTGAGGATGGTCAGCAGCGCGCCGGACGAATCGCGAACGGTGCGCAGGTACTCCTGCTGTTCGAGCGTCAGGGCGGTGTCCAGCGCCAGCTCCGTCATGCCGATGATGCCGTTCATGGGCGTGCGAATCTCGTGGCTCATGTTGGCCAGGAACTCGCTCTTGGCCTGGTTGGCCGCTTCGGCGGCCTCTTTCGCCTGATGAAGCTGGACGATCAGCCGGCCGCGATGGCGGTAGCTGCAGCCCGCCAGGTACAGCAGCGCCAGAATCAGGAGGAACGAGGCGGATGAGATCAACAGGAAACCGGTCTGCCGGTACCAAGGCAGCAGCACCGTGAACTGGAACAGAGCCGGGGTGGGATCGATGTTCCCATTCCGGTCCATGGCCCGCACTTCAAAGCGGCGCTGGCCGCCAGGCAGCTTGCGGAACGAGATCGAGCTGTCGGTGGCGAACGCGCTCCAGGCCCCGCCGTCCATGCGGTAGGAGAACAGCAACCGGTCGCTGGCGGTGTACTTCCACTTGTCGATGCCCGCGAACACCAGCCGCACTTCGCCGCCGGGCGGCGTCTCGCGAAGGTTCTTCTCCTCCAGGATGAGGGTTTCTGGAGGGTCCGTGTCCGCGCCGGGATGGAAGAGGCTGATGCCGCGCGTGGTGCCCGCCCAGATGCGCCCGCGGGAGTCCTGGAAGACATCGTAGGCGATCGAGGAAGGCAGGCCCTCTTCGGCCGTGTTAGTGAGCCACACGCCATCCTTGCAGCGGTGCACTCCCGTGCCGGAGGCCACCCAGATGGTGCCGTCCCGGGCCGTGAGGATGTTCCGCGCCCGGTCCAAGCGGTCGTGCAGAACTCTCCAGGACTGCCCGTCGAACTCCATGAGCTTGTCGCGCCCGCCCACCAGCAGCTTCCCAGCGCGTGTCTCGTGGATGGCGAAGGCGCCGCTGGCCGTGAACCCGGTCTCGGGGCCGAGCTTGGTGAACTTCCCGTGCCGATACACCCCGAGGCCGCTGGTTCCGCCCAGCCACAATTCGCCGTTGCGCCTTTCGTGGATGGCCCGCAGGTCAGCCATCTCCCAGGCGGGCGGGACGTACACGTGCTCTCGAAAGGACGTCCCATCGTAGACTTCCAGCCAGAAGCCCGGTGTGCCTGGCGCATAGGTTTGTGCCCAGACCTCGCCTTCCCGGCGAGGGTACGCTGTGCGGACGCGCCGCCCGCCAGGGTGTATGACTTCCCCGAAGGCGCCCCGTTCCGGGTGGAACACGCGCAGGAGGGGGGGTGACTGCATGCTGAGCAGGATGCGCCCGTCCGGCAACGGGCAGAGGGCCTTGGCGCGAGAGATGCGGGAGCTCTCCCCCTTGGGCAACGGGTAGACTTTCCACTGCCGGCCGTCGAACAGCGCCAGATCGGTAGTGGAGGCAAACCACAAGCGCCCTTGGCGGTCTTCCACACTGGCGTGTGCCACGCCGTCGCTTTGGACCACCGGCGGGGGCGTCCTCCACAGCGGCGGCGCGTGGCGCACCACCCCCTGCGAGGTAGCCAGCCAGAACACGCCGCCCGGCTCGCTGAGCACATCCAGAACTGACCCTGACAGCGCCTCCCTGCGCTCTACGGCCTCTTTGCGCCGCCCGGTGAGACAGAACAGCTTGTTCTGGTCTTCCACCCAGATGCTGGAGCCCCCGCCGCGCCAGCCGCGCAACCCTCGCGTCTCTGCGGTGTAGATCCTCTCCCAGGACTTCCCGTCGAAGCGCACCAGGGTCCTGCGGGCCTGGTCCTGGGAAGAACCCACCACGAACAGTTCCCCATTCTCCCCGGCGATAGGATTCTCGAAACGGCCGAGACCAAGCAGTTCGGCGCCCCATTCCCGCCAGGTGGTAGGGCGGCCCGCCATGGCGCCCTCCAGCCTGCCCACTCCCCGCCGGCCCGTGATCCACAAGCCGCCGTCTCGGGCCGCGGCCATGCGGGTGAACTCCTCGAGCCTGGTTTCGGCCGCGGCCTTCAGAGTTCTCAGGGTGCGGCGGGCGGGGCTGTACTCGGCCAGGCGGTCGGGCAACAGCAACAGAATCCGGTCGCCCTCCGCCGGCAGAATGGACCCCTGTTCCAACACCGCCGCCGGGATTCCGCCAAGTTCCCGGACTGGGTGGGGGGACCACCGCTGGTTGACGAACTCCTGGAGCCCTTCGGGGCCGAAGTTCCAGAGCCGCCCGCCAGGGGTGACGTGGACTCGCGTGCTGGAACCGGGAGCCGGGAGCTGGAGGACTCTGTAGCCGTCCAGGCGGCTCATCGTCTTCACATCGCCGGGGCGCGCCCACACGCCGCCCCTGGCGTCCAGAGTAATCGCCCTGGTGTAGGATTCCGGCAGGCCGTCGTTGACGTCCCAGGATCGCCACAGAGGGGGGTTCTGGGCTGTCGCGCCGGCGGCCAGGATCAGCCACCCCATGGCCGCCGCTACCAGGTGGTTTCGTGTCAGTGCCCGCTTTGCCAAGGTGAATACCCTGCCCCAGACGGCGTGAGCCGCACTGGACTCGCTCTGCCGCGCGGCACAGCAGTCGTGCTCCTTCTATGTAGCTGATCGGCAGGAACGGCGGATCTTCGAGCCAGATTCCCCCTGAGAGCGGGGTCCCTCTCAGCAGAAATTGTGCGAGACGGCGGTGACGTCGGCCACTTCCAGCGGCGCCATGCGCCCGGCCTTGACGGAGATGACGTTGTCCTGGCGCTGTAGCCTGCCCTCGATCAGGAGAAAGGGCTCCTCGACCAGCGTCAGGCGGAAGCCCTCGAACGTGCCTGCCGCCACGATCACGTTGCAGCGGGGCTGCGCTCCTGGGGCGTACAATCAAGGGTGAGGGCACGAGCATGAACGTCACGCTGTCTTCGGACCTTGAGAAGCGGGTCGAGCAGGAGCTGGCTAGCGGCCGATATCAGGACCCCAGCCAACTGATCGAGGAAGCGGTTGACTGCTTCCTCGAGCAACGGCAGCGCGGCCAGGAGCGGCTCGAGGCCCTGCGTAGAATCGGCCAGGCTGTCGATGAAGCCGGTTTGTACGAGCGAGTTTTGGTCCCCGGTCAGGGATGACGAGCGCTCCCATCGTTCTCCTGGACGCTTGCGTCCTGGCGAACTTTTCCCTCTGCGACACCTTGCTCCGTCTGGCGGAACCTCCGCGGCTGTATGAGCCGAAATGGTCGGACGAGATCCTTGAGGAGACGGTCCACACCTTGGAGTCCAAGCTGGGTTGGCCGGAATCGCTGACTTCGTATCTTCGAAGCGAGTTACGAGCGCATTTCAGCCAGGCGTGGGTCGCTGGCTATGACCCGCTGATTCCGGCAATGACGAACGAAGCGTCGGACCGCCATGTTCTTGCAGCGGCTGTCCACTGCGGAGCGGCCGCTATCCTGACATTCAACCTTCGACACTTCCAGCCGGAGTATCTTGCCCCCTGGAGGGTCGTGGCACTGCACCCTCAAGCGTTCCTCATCGAGCTGTTCCGGCAGGAGCCGGCAGTGATCGCGGCAAAGCTGCAAGAACAAGCCGCCGATCGAGGGCGGAGTCTGCCGGAGCTGCTCAAGATGCTTGATCACACGGTACCTGGTTTTGCGGCACTGGTGTCGTCTCTTCATCCGGTGTGAGACGGTGAAAGAGGAACTTTTCCCCGCCCATGGCCGTGTGTGAGATGAGGCCTAGTGAAAGTCGTGGGAGGTGGTGGCCGCCGCCGCCACCTCCAGCGGCGCCAGGCGCTCGGCTTTGACTGAAACCACGCCGTCCTGGCGCTGGAGCGTGCCGTCGATCAGCAAAAACGGCTCCTCGACCAGCGGCAGGCGGAACGCTGCGAAGACATCCGGCGGGACGATCACGTTGATGATGCCGGTCTCGTCCTCCAGGCTGAGGAAGACGAAGCCGCTGGCGGTGGCCGGGCGCTGGCGCACGATGACGCAGCCTGCCACGTGCACCGCGCGGCCGTTCCGCAGGCGGGACAAGTCGGCGGCGCGCGTCACCCGCTGGGCGTTCATCGCCGGGCGGACATAGGCCATAGGGTGCGGGCCCAGGGTGAGGCCGGTGCCCGAGTAGTCGGCATTCAGGCGCTCCGCGGAGGTCATGGGGGCGAGCGGCGAATCGCCGCCGGGCTCTTCGAGCGCGGCGAACAGCGGCCCGGCCGGACGCGCCGCGCGCGCCGCTTCCCACAGCGCGTCCCGCCGGTGCGCCTGCCGGATGAAGTTCAGGGCGCCCACCTCGGCCAGGCGGGTGATCTCATCGCGGCGCAACTCGGGGACACGGCGCACCAGGTCGTCGATGCTCGCAAACGGCCGGCGAAGACGCTCCCGCACCATGGCCTGTGCGGCCTCCTCGCGGAGGCCCTTGACGTAGCGCAGGCCCAGCCGCACCGCTCCCTGACGGTCGCGGCTCGGAAGCCGGTTCTGAGCCGCGAGCGTGAGCGAGCGGTCGTCCTCTTCCAACGTGCACCGCCACTGGGAGCGCGTCACGTCGATGGGCAGCACCTTCAGGCCGTGGCGCTGCGCGTCCTTGATGATGGTCGAAGGATGATAGAACCCCATGGGCTGGTTGTTGAGCAGCGCGGCGGTGAAAGCGGCCAGGTAATGGCACTTCAGGTAGGCGCTGGCGTAGGCCAGCAGGGCGAAGCTGGCGGCGTGGGATTCGGGGAAACCGTACAGCGCGAAGGCGGTGATGGATTGCACGATGGAGTCCTGGGCCGGGCCGGTAATGCCGTTGCGGTCCATGCCCCGACGCAGCTTCACCTCGACCTCCTTCATCCGGGCCTCGGAACGCTTGTGAGTGAGGGCGCGGCGCAGTTCTTCGGCCTCGCCGCCCGTGAAGCCGGCGGCGATCATGGCCATGCGCAGCAACTGCTCCTGGAAGATGGGCACGCCGAGGGTGCGCCGCAGCACCGGTTCGAGCGAGGGATGCAGGCACTCTGCCGGCTCGCGGCCCTGCCGCCGCCGCAGGTACGGATGCACCATCTTGCCGGCAATCGGCCCGGGGCGAATGATGCCCACCTGCACCACCAGGTCGTAGAACTTGCTAGGGCGCAGGCGCGGCAGGGTGGCCATCTGCGCGCGGCTCTCCACCTGAAACATGCCCACGGTGTCGGCCTTCTGAAGCGCTTCGTAAACCCGCGGGTCGTCCCCCGGTAGCTGCGCCAAATCCACCGCTTCCCCGTAGGCTTCGCGGATCAGTTCGAGGGATTCCTCGAGCACCGCCATCATCCCCAGCCCCAGCAGGTCCACTTTGATCAGCCCCATCTCCGCGCAGTCGTCCTTGTCCCACTGGACCACCACGCGCCCGGGCATGGTGGCCGGCTCCAGTGGAACCACCGAGTCCAGTTGCCCCTTCGAGATCACCATGCCTCCGGAATGCTGCCCCAGATGCCTCGGCAGGTCCTGCACCGCCAGGTAGAGCTCGCGGAATTTCCTTATACGCGGATCCTTCAGATCCAGGCCCGCATCACGGAACTGCCGCTCGCTCGAATCGGCCGGATCCTTCCACTCCCAGGCCCGCGCCAGTCCGGCCAGGCGGTCCAGGACTTCCCCCTCAAAGCCCAGCACTTTGCCGACCTCGCGCACGGCCGAGCGCCCCCGGTAGGTGATCACGTTGGCGGTCATGGCGGCGCCCAACCGCCCGTAGCGCTCGTAGACGTACTGGATGACGCGCTCGCGGCGCTCGCCGCTGGGCAGATCCAGATCAATGTCCGGCCACTCGCCGCGCTCCTCCGACAGAAACCGTTCGAAGAGCAGCTCCATGCCCACCGGATCCACCGCTGTGATCCCCAGGGCGTAGCAGACCGCGCTGTTGGCCGCCGAGCCGCGCCCCTGCGCCAGAATCCCTTCCCGGCGGCAGAACTGGACGATGTCCCAGACGATGAGGAAGTAGCCCTCCAGCTTCAGCTTCTCGATCAGCGCCAGCTCGCGCTCGATCTGGCGCCGCGCGCGCTCGTGGTAAGGGCGGTAGCGCCCCCGTGCGCCCTCTTCGGTGCGCTGGCGGAGGAACGAAGCCATGGTTTCGCCCGGCGGCGCCGGGTAGCGGGGAAACTCGTAGCCCAAGTCGGCCATGGTGAAGTCCAGGCGCGCGGAAAGCTCCGCCGTGTTGGCCACCGCCTCCGGCAGGTCGGCGAACAGCC
>Ga0315289_10005369_pt1 | contig 18947 bp, 17 predicted proteins | sample YL17G11_40_MG_FD_203452 | JGI IMG/M metagenome (GOLD analysis project Ga0315289, IMG submission 203452) | Sediment microbial communities from Yellowstone Lake, YNP, Wyoming, USA - YL17G11_40 | ecosystem: Environmental > Aquatic > Freshwater > Lake > Sediment | place: USA: Wyoming | collected...
TTTTTATGCAAACTTAAAAAGCCATAACCCCAATGATAATAGCTGGTTGGAAAATAATGCACCTTTACCGGCTCTACTTTATTTACCGAAACATAATAAACATTATTCTTAAAATTGCTGCCGTATAAAGGGAATGGTACAGGCCTACCCACATAAGCGATATTATTGCCGGTTGTATTACTATTTAACCAATTCCAGGCCTCGGTTGCATCCGGCCAGAAACCGGAATATTTTACCATTTTTATATACCTGGGATACTCATTTCTTATATAATCCTTCTCTATCAGCATTAAGACACAGATTATAAAGATTGAAAATAATATTTTCTTTTGCTGAATATATTTTATTGATGGCAGCAATAAAAAGAATAATAAGCATGTTAATACAATTGAGATACCCAGTTCCTGATATTTAGCTATTTCTGCTACAGAAGACAAAAAGCATATAACTACTAAAATATTTACAATACGCCGGGGAATGTTTAAGGTTTGCGCTGTGTATAATCCTATAATCGTGCCTATTCCTAAGAGAGGATACAGATATCGCGTATTAGCAAGGGGAATTATATATCTATAGGTAAGGTAGATTAAAACAGGCAGAACCAGAAAATAAGCTAAGTTAAAATTTATTGATTTTCTCTTTTTTATTACGGCAACCGGCAACGCTAAAAATATAAAAGGCAATATAAATATCAAGGATTGCACACCCAATCCCTCATGAAACAATAGTTTAGTCAACCGGTAATCCCCAATCTTAAAGTGCGCAGCGTAATTATTTTTATCAATTACACCCTTAAAAATAGTCTTGCCCCATAACCTAAAATCTAAAGGATATAAAGGATTTCCTATCTCCAAAAAGTTTCTTATATAAGTAAAACCGCCTAAAATAACTATGGTAGATATGGAAATTATAAATAAGTAAGATTTATTAAAATTTTTAAGACAGAGATAAATAAAAGGTAAAAATAATAATATGCTATAGGGTAAGGCTATGGTCTTGGTGCCCAAAAGTAAACCCAGGCTTGCGCTGTAAACTAATACATTCTTGCGGGAAAATTCACTCGTTAACAAAAACAGATAATTTATGCAAACTAAAAACAGCGCTGCCACCATTACATCAACATAGGCAACCTCTAATTGTTTGAATACATTGGGTATAAGCAAGAATAAGACTGCGGCATAAAGAGAGAATTCTCTATTTATGCCAAGCTTTCTTGAAATACCATATATGGACAGAAACGCTAAAATAAAAAATGGGACCTGACCTAAATCTGCCAAAAATACATTCTTAAAAGGCAAGATAAGCCATAAGAAATATAGACTACCGTTTATGGGATAATAACTAGGAGCGAAATCATCGGATATAGTAATAGGGGTTTCTAAATTACCGTGCTTAAGCCATTCCACCGGAAAGGTGAAATGATAATTTAAGGAGTCCCAACCAAAGGGTGGATTTATCAGGTTTATCCCAACCTTAACCAGACCAAAACCCAATATTACAGCAACGCCCAAGAGAATTATTTTATTCCTTAACAGTTCATAAAATATATCTTTTGTTCTATTTAAATTTAAAGAAGACCGTCGCCTTTTTGCAATTAGCCAAATAATTAATAGGATTATTAAATTAACTAGAATAACATTGTTCAAATAAAGAATACCTGATATACCCAAAAGAAGTTCGCTGAATACAATCTGGGCAAGGTAAACAATGAACCAACAGATTAAAGCATTAACAGAATTGGATATTTGAAATAATCTATAAGTAATAAGAAAAGAGCTTATAATTACAATTAAATTCATCAATAAAAATATAATCATCTTACTTTCTCAACTAAGGATTTATCGATATCGGGATTATGAAATATTAAGAATGTTTTATCGGGACTAGAAAAAACCTGGTGGTATCCCCTCTTGGCGATATCGCTAAAATATGACTCCAATACAGTAGCCATATCGCCTTTAGGCACACAGAGGTATTCCAATAAAGTCAAATCTAAAACTATATACTCTATAATATAACTTGTTTTTGACTGTGGGTTCCATTCAAATATGTATTTACGATGCGATAGATGCGGGACTAAATTAGAATTAGTAGATACGGAGGCATTAGCAGGAACCATTTTTAAATAAGACAGTTTTTTCAGTGTTTGATTGTTATTTATTGTATATAAAAATCGCGCGAACTTATATGCATCTGTCTTTCCATAAAACATTAACGAACTGAAAATTATAAATAAACTTATAAAAAGGCTTGCTTTTTTAGAGTATATTTTTTTTAAAACCCTTTCTGCGCCGTAAAGACCTGAAATATAAATAAAGGGTATGATGCTTGCAGTATAATGGGAAGAAATCTTATACCAGCCGGAAAATTCCGGACGGGGCATTAAATTTCTTAACAACGGTATAGCTATTAAAATATAGTGAGCAGGGCTTAATAGCGACAGAAAAACTAATGGAGCAAAAAGTTTTATACAATACTCGATTTTTATCTTATCCGAGATAAGACGACTCAACAACAAAGGATTATTAAGAATTGCTTTTATATTACCTTTATAGGTTGAGCCAAAAGGAAGCCTATTCATATAATCATATTGATGCAAAGGATTAAAATGAGGAATGATAATTTTTGTAACGAGAATCCACATCGCTATTCCTGATATAAATAGACTTATCCCTAACTTGATTCTTTTTTGGGAAAAGAAAGCAAATATACCCAGCCCGCTGATTAGAAAAGCAGTATCTTCTTTACATAATAATAAAAGAAACAGTGCGAGAAATAAAAGAGCATTCTTTCTAGTTATTAAAAAGTAATAGGCCCAAAACAAAAGTGGCAGAATAAAACACTCAGGATGAAAATCGAATAATCCTACCCCGCGAAGCGGCCGGGATAATATATAAGAAATAATAAATGCGAATATCAATAAACGCTCTTTTAATCTATATTTTGCAATGAGATACAGAGGGATTATCGCCGATGCTAATAATAAAGATTGTAGGATTAATAGCACATAGACACTCGGCCAAAGTTTATATAACGGTGCTATGAATAACAATATGGGCTCAGAATGGTCACCGAGCAGATTTATATTATTTTTTATAGAAGAAAACAATATGTCGCCTTGCGTAGTGTTCCAGATTGCCTGATCAAACACTCCTAAATCCCATGTGCCCGATGACAGACTTAAATGCCGCGCTACAGCTAATGCAGTAAATATAATAAAAACAGCAATAACCCCAAACGATAGCAATATTCTATCATTCAAATTTCCTATTTTTTTAATTTTCCTTATCAACCCGGATTCAAGAAACCCCTTCTTATCAATTGTGTATCTAAGAAGCAGGAAAAATATGAATAGTATTGTAGGCCAGATAATATTAGAGATGCGGCTGGTCGGTTGACGTAAGATTAAAGAGATAAATGAATAGTCAGTAATAAAAAGGCTCAAATAAAAAAAGGAATATAAGATAAATAATCTATCCAATATTTTTATTATTAATCTCATCTTTTAGCTTTTGAGCTTTTATAAAATAGGAGCAATAAAACCTGATATAGATACTCTAAAATAGGTTTTAATCTTAATTTGCTTCCTCCCTTTTTTCTATTGGCGAAGATGTACGGTATTTCTTTAAAACTATTAATATTGGCCTTAACAAACACTTCTAAGCCTATTTTAAATCCGATAGGCGCAAGTTTAACATTTTTTAAAGCCCTTTTCCTTACGCAAAAGAATCCCGAAGTATTATCTTTTACCCGGGTAACGGCTTTGCCTATAAAGCAGGCGAAACGCGAAATTATCTTTCTGGTTAAAGGAAAATTCAGGGTACCGCCGCCTTTAACGTAACGGCTTCCTATTATCAGGCCGTATCCTTCATTTAGACCCTCAATAAAATACGGGATAAGCTCTGGCGGGTGGCTACCATCACCATCCATTACCATAATAATATCGCCCTTTGCTTCTCTTATGCCCTCCAATACAGAAAGAGAAAGACTCCTTTTGTCGCAAATCCTCCTGATTACCCGTCCTTTTTGGCCTAACAAATTTTGCGCTATTGCGGCAGTATTATCCGGTGAGGCATCATCAATAATTAAAATTTCATACTTTGCGTCTGTTTTATCTAAAACCCTTATTAGACGCGGCAATAAATCTGTGATATTCTCTACTTCATTATAAGTGGGTATAATAACTGAGATAAATTCGGTATCTGACATTTATTGTCTTATGTCTATAAGGCGGGCATTTATTAAGACACCGCTGGCAAAGACTTTTATCAGAATAGGCAAATTTTGCTTTTCCTTTAATAATACCATAGTAATACTGGACTTATGGTATGGGTTCTTATCCCTTCTTCTAATTTCTGCTTTCGCCGAAACAATCTTATAAATTCTCTTATTTATTAAAATTTCTTGCTGAATACCAGTCCCTTTTAAAATATAATTTTTCTGGTTGGTATTGATATTCATTTCAATATCTTTTATCTTATCGAAATTTAAGCGCCTAAGATTAAATATCGCAGAAAGCGGGTCTTGCGTATTGGCAAGTATCTGGCGTTTAACGCCCGCTATAGACATTGTGCCGCTCTTTTGGTCATAGGTTACTTCTCTAACGATACTCTGCTTACCTGAAATTGCTATTCTCTGCTTAAATACTATGGGAGTGAGTTGTTTAGTATCGATATAAGAATCTAAAGCCGCGGTTGCATTAAAAAATTTAGAAAATACATTCAGGCTTTGGGCAGTCGCGCTTAAGTGATAAACCGCCTTTCCCTGATATTGCTCTGACTTCTGAACCCCAAAAACAGCCTCACCAATAGGTATAATTCCTAATAAGTAAATTCTATATCTTAATTCTCCTGACTCTATATCGCCTTTTTTAGCCAGTCCTGAAATAATATTTTTAATATTGCTATTATTATAAAACACAAATGCAAAACACAAGACTATCACTATAAATAAAACTAACCATTTTTTCATCTTGCCTCCGATAATATTAAAATAAAGTATAAATAAAAGGCGCCACGGCTGAAGATTGCGTAAAAAAGATTAGCAGCCCTAACAATAGGAGCATTATTATAATCGGTGCCAGCCACCATTTCTTACGCACGCGCAAAAAATCCCAGAATTCTTTTAATATTGAAAGCTTACCCATATTTTACCTCCCCATAATGGACGAATTTCGCAACTGGTTATATACAGAAGAGACAGAAAAATTGTGTAAAGAACTTACTACGATTGCTTAATATCCCCTTTTCTCTTTTCTGAAAATATTGTAATACCCTGATAATTTAGCCCGAAATCTAATTGGGGCAAATAGATTAGAAAATGAAAAATACGGATTGCCGTTTCTAATTGATATTCTGTTTAATTCATATAAATCTATTTTATTTAATATATCAAAACCACGGTTAGTTACACAGGCTCCTTTATATCCTGCTCTCTTAACGAACATTTCCGCTTCTTCTGTAAATCCACCTAAGGGATAACAAAAATAATCAATAGGGATTCCGATATGCTTTTCAATAGCTTTTTTACTGCCGGCTACCTCATTCCACAAAACATCCGTTTTATATACTGAAGGCAAATAAACGTGATTTTTTGTATGCCCACCAAAAGAAATATTATTCCTAGACATCTCCTTCACTTCATCCCAATTCAAAAAACCTGCATTGGTTCTTATATTATTAGTAATTAAGAATATTATCGCGGGAAAACCGTATTTCTTCAAGATGGGATAGGCATAAGTAAAGTTATTTTTATATCCGTCGTCTATAGTAATAACAACGGTATTACGAGCAAAACTTCTTCTATTTTTTATGCCTTCGACCAGTTCGCCAAAAGAAATAACATTATAGTGTTTATTCTTGAGATACCGCATCTGCTTTTCAAAGTTTTCCGGCGCAACCGATAATAATCCTTCCCCATAATCAAAACTGTGATAAGTAAGTATCGGAACCGAATATCTCGGGGAAATCCAAAAGAAATAAAAGCCTATTAGAAATATTAATAACCCTACGGTTGTTTTTGCAACTATTTTTAGAATTTTATTTCGCGTTATAGACATTTTCTTTCCCTGCTCAGGCAGGCTTAAAATTGTCTTTCATAATCTAAGGGATTAAAATCTCTTCTATCTTTCTTTTTCCAATAAGTTTCTTTGCTTCTTTCTATCCTTCGGTCAAGCAAATCTACACCAAATAGCCTCATTGCCAAACCCACAGGAGTAAATATCAAATAAAAAATGATTAATAAAATAAGGCGCGTATTAATCCAACTTAAAATCAAAGCTAACTTCATCCAAATTATGTATATTGGCTTTAATAGAGTTGGTATAATAAAAGCTGATATAAAAAATATTGCTGAGATTATGAAAGTAGGCAATATAGTGTGTCTATGTCTGATTAAAACAAATAGGGTTATCGCCAAAAAGGCTATCCCCATTATAATGCCAAATTTTCTTAAGTTGTTTTTATCTAAATTTAGTTTTTCCATTTTACTAATCCAGCTCAAATACCTCTTGCCACGTTATATCTTTCTTCATCGGCTTTTGCTCCTTTTTATCTAATAAAAAACAACCTATAACCAGATAATCCATTTCTGTGCGCATAAAACATTTAAAGGCGTCTTCGGGACTGCAAACCAGGGGCTCTCCTCTTACATTAAAGGAGGTATTTATTATCACGGGACAGCCGGTTTTCTTATAGAAAGCATCTATTGTATCGTAATAAATGGGGTGGTCTTCTCTTCTTATGGTCTGAATCCTTGCAGAATGGTCAACATGGGTAACTGCGGGAATCTTTGAACGCTTTACCTTTAATTTATCAAATCCCTGTAATCTATCATCTGCCTCTATCCTCTTGTCTTCCTTAACGGGTGCCACCAAAAGCATATATGGGCTTTCTCTATCCAAATCAAACCATTCTGAAACATAGTCCGCTAAAACCGTGGGAGCAAAAGGCCGGAAAGACTCGCGGTATTTAATCTTTAAATTCATCTTTGATTGCATCTCAGGATTCCTTGCATCGCCAATAATACTCCTTGCACCCAATGCCCGTGGTCCGAATTCTAAACGACCCTGGAACCAACCGATGACTTTGCCTTGTATAATTAAATCTGAAACCGCCTGCGGTATATCTGAATATGATAATTTTTTATAAGGTATATTTTCTTTTTTAAGGAAGTTCTCAATATACTCATCGCTATACCATGGACCCAAGAACGATGCTTTCTGTTTGTCATGTTTATCATCGGTAACCCTTTTATTATCTAAGTATTTATACCAGACTAAAAGCGCTGCCCCTAATGCACCGCCTGCATCGCCGCTGGCAGGCTGAACCCAGATTTCCTTAAAACGGCTTTCCCGCAAAATACGGCCGTTCCCTACACAATTTAAGGCAACGCCTCCTGCAAGACAAAGTTTATCCTGGCCTGTAATTTTATGTACATGCCGGGCAATTTTAAGCATAATCTCCTCTATCACTTTCTGAATTGAAGCGGCAATATCCATATCTTTTTGGGTTATTTTTGTCTCCGGTTTCCTCGCAGGACCCCCGAATAATTTCTCAAATCGCCAATTTGTCATCCTCAGCCCATTACAATAGCCAAAATACTTCATATTTAACTTAAATGAGCCGTCTTCTTTAATGTCTATCAAGTTATTTAAAATTAAATCCGCGTATTTCGGCTCTCCATAAGGCGCCAGCCCCATCAATTTATATTCTCCTGAATTTACCTTAAATCCGGTATAATATGTAAACGCAGAATAAAGCAAGCCCAAAGAATGCGGAAATCTTAGATAGTATTGTATTTCTAAGTTATTGCCTTTGCCTACTCCGAAACTGGCGGTTTCCCATTCCCCGACTCCATCCATAGTCAGAAACGCCGCTTCTTGGAAAGGAGATGGATAAAAAGCGCTGGCAGCGTGAGATTCATGATGCTCGGTAAATAAAATTTTCCCTTGGTAGTTTAATTCCTTTCTTATCAGCTCGGGTATCCAGAGTTTCTGTTTTAGCCATAAAGGCATTGCCTGGACAAATTGCCTTACGCCTGTTGGCGCATAGGTAAGCGACGTCTCTAAAATTCTTTCGAATTTAATAAACGGCTTATCGTAAAACACCACAAAATCTAAATCTTTCCCGCTAATGCCGCCTTCTTTTAAACACCAGTTTATCGAATTTGCGGGGAAATTAAAATCGTGCTTCCTGCGCGTAAAACGCTCCTCCTGAACCGCAGCGATAATTTCTCCGTCCTTCACCAAACACGCTGCGCTATCATGATAAAAACAGGATATGCCTAAGATATGCATATACTAAACAACGGCCAAATTAATTTTTTTTACTAAATAATCAAATTTGTTTTTAATATAAAGGTTGCGGGTTTCTCTTTCCAATACTGAACCGAGTGCCACTTTATAATCTTTATCCTTAAACCTATTGATAATCTTTTTTAATTTAATAAGTTCGTTTTTCTGTTCGGGCAAGGAAACCCCCTGCCTGAGCAAAAACTCTATATCAAAAACATCTCTGATATCTTTTCTGTCTAAGGCAGCGGCAATTTTATTTTTCATCATTTGCTCAAGAGTATGGACTTTTAATATGACCTGAAGCGTGCCGTATCTTGAAAAGGCAATCCGCTCTTCATAATCACACTTCTTTAGCCCTCTCCTAATTTCAATTTTCAGCCTCTTAGGGTAATTTTTTGAACGGATTTCAAACAGCAATGTATTAAATTTCATTTGAGCGTCGGTAATTTCATAAGAAGCCGCCAGTCCTTTTTTAATCTTTTCAAAATAGTCCTTTTGCGCAACTTTGCGGATGAACCAAAAATCTAGGTCGGTTGAATACCGGTTTAAGTCATAACATAACCTCATCATTGTTCCTCCGGAAAATACCAAAGGCCGCAAAAAATTAGCATTTTTCAATTTCTCCAGCAACTCAATTTCAAATATTTCATGTTTTCTTAAGGTATCCATAACATTCCCTCTCATAGAGCTGTTGTGTTTTTACGGGGTATTTTTTGAGTATCTTTTTTATTTCGGCTGTTTTTAACTTGCCGAAATCAATTGAGGTTAAGTCAAAACTGTACCTTTGAAGCGACTTAAGGTATAAGGCATCGAGAAAAGCTTTTTCCGGGCTGGCAATAAAAATCCCTTTTTCCTTGTTAAAGCCGAAATAAAGAGGTCTCTTAATCTTAGAGTAGTTAAAAATATTTTTATCTATTTCAACAGACTTAGTCCTGTGTATTGAAATCGACTCTATGAAATCGCGCTGAACCTGAGTAGTTGCTTCATAATAACTTAACGCCGTCATCAAGGATACATAGGAAGGAACCTGTATGAGGTTTGCGAACGCAAATTTACCTTCAATAGTCAAATTCTGCCATCGTTCCCTCAAAATATAGATATTCCGTTTTATCCTAACAATGGCGCCCTGCTTTACAAACCTTGCGCAGGCAACTTTGGCGGATTCCCGGCCAATCGCCAATACCTTTGCAACATCCTGGTAACCAAAATAGGTTTTTTTAATTTCTTTAATTTTATTATAATTCATCTAAGGACAGTTAATTAACAAAATTGTTAACTTATTGTACTCAACAAAAATGACACTGTCAAGGGGTATTTTGATATGAAACGGCAAAGACATTCCGCACTATCATGATAGAAACAAGATATGCCTAAAATATTCATGTCCTTAAATGCGCCCTATACCAATGGAGTGTTTTATTTAGCCCCTCTGCCAGACTATAGCGGCAATGCCACCTTAGAATTCTATTTGCTTTCTTGCTTGAAAGATATTGCCTGTCTATCTCTCCTTTAATCTTCCCCTTACTTAAAATCTTTGGCTTAAGTTTATTTTTCCCGGAAAGTTTAAGGATCAAGCGTACCAACTTCAGAACGCTGATTGGCTTTCCGGTTCCGAAATTAAAAGCCTCACCCCTAACGTTATTTTTATTAAGATACAGGGCTTTAGCCAAACATAGATAAGCACAGACTACATCTTCAATATAGATATAATCCCTTATGGGAGTCCCGTCGCTTCGTATAACCGGCTCCTTATTGAGCGCAATTGACCTTATCGTATCGGGGATGATTCTTGAAAAATTGGGGTCTGCGGGTCCATAGATATTTGCGCAGCGCGTAACAGTAGCGGCCAAATTATAAGTATGCGCATATGTTCGCGTTAAGATATCTGCGCAGGCCTTGGAAGCGTCATAGGGATGTTGTGCCTGTAAGGCAGCATCTTCTGTGTAAGGAAGCCTTTTATGTTCTCCGTAGGCCTTATCGCTGGAAGCTACAATAAGTTTTGTCTTGGAAGAATACGCCCTTACAGCCTCCAGTATGTTCCAGGTTCCCAAAATGTTAGTTTTAAGCGTAGGTATAGGAGATTTATTAGCGCTGCCTACAATTGCCTGTGCAGCCAGATGAAAACAAACGTCCGGTTTATAATTTTTAAATAATTTTTTAATAAATGCGTAATTTACTATATCGCCTTTAACCATTTTGAGATTTTTATATTTCTTCTCTTTTAATTTAATATTCAAGAAAGAAAGCGGAATATCTTCCTTAATTATTCCGATAACTTTAGCCTGCCTTTGTAACAAAGAGATGGTTATGTGTGAGGCTAAAAATCCGTTTGCTCCGGTTATGATAATTTTCTTATCCTTCCAAAAATCATCCCGCATCTTCTCTTCCCTTCTTACTCCATATCGCCCAGGGAGCATTCCCCGAATTCCAGAGTTCGTTTAAACGCAGATTGTCTTTATAGGTATCCATACATTCCCAGAAGCCGTTATGCTTATAGGCGACTAGTTCCTTGTCTTTTACCAATCTCAAGAATGTATTGCGTTCCAATACATCGCTATCTTTTATATATTTAAAAATTTCGTGATTAAAGACAAAAAAACCGCCGTTTACCCAATGGTCTAATATGGGTTTTTCATCAAAATGCGTAACCATACTTGTATGCGAATCTATCCCCATAATCCCAAACGGAGAACTGGGCCGCACGCTGGTTAATGTGGCTATTTTTCCCTGTTTTCTATGAAAACAAAGTAGATTATCTAAATTTATATTCGAAAGGCCGTCTCCATAGGTAACGAAGAAAGTGTCGGCTTTAATCAATTTCTCTGCTTTCTTGACCCTGCCTCCCGTATTGGTATTAAGGCCGGTATCCACAAATTCAATATTCCAACTTTTATGATTCTTAAAATATTCTATAATTTTTTCCTTTCTGTATCCTAATAAAAGAACAAAATCCTTGAATCCAAAACTCTCATAAAATTTCATAATATGCCATAATATCGGTTTCGCGCCAATCTTAAACATAGGTTTCGGTAAATCTTCGCGCCCCATACGCGTCCCTTTTCCACCGCATAATATAACTACGGGGATTCTATCAAATCTCATTTTATTTGACTCAATTTTTGACTGCATATTTTGTATCTAACTCTTCGGGCTTGCTAATAACCTCATAAACGTTAATGGGGGGTCCGGAAAATTAAAATCGTGCTTTTTGCGGGTAAAACGCTGTTCCTGCACTGCCGCAATGATGTCTCCGTCCCGCACTAAGACTGCTGCGCCACCATGATAAAAAGATGAAATTACTAGAATATTCATTTTATCTTTGTCTTTTATTATACTTTATATTAACATTTCTTACTTTTTATATTTTTTTAAATAGTAATGAGGCATATTTCAGGGAATTAATCGGTGAACGAATAAAATGTTTTAAGTAAGTTTTAAAATTTCTAAAGCTATGATATATTAAGAATTTTTTCAGGATGCCCTTTTGAATTAATTTAAGTTTTTCTCTATCCAACCCCGGTTGTTCAAAAGCCGCTACACAGGGATGGATAAAAGGAGAAGAATTATTGATTTCTGGCTCATAAATATACTCGATAAAATTAATTTGGGGAGATTTCTCTGCAAGTCCCGTTCCCGGGTATACTTGCGTAATCCCAAAAAGCGTACTTGTACTTTTTAATTTTCTGGCAAATTTAATACTTTCGGTTATTGTCTCTTCGGTTTCGCCGGGGTTACCAATCATAAAAAATGCCATTGACTCAATACCTACCCTGGAAGCTAAATTGAACGCCTCTTTTATTCGATCTAAAGAAATACCCTTATGTATATTTTTTAAAACCTGGGGAGATCCGCTTTCCACCCCAAAACTAATCTTTTCGCAACCTGCCTGTTTCATTAATTGCATCATTTCCAAATCAACCTGATCAACCCTAGCAAGACAGTTCCATTTATATTTTTGCAAATTATTTTTTATAATTAATTCACAGATGTTTATTACCCGGTCTTTTTTAAAAGTAAAATTATCATCGAAGAACTGAAATGATTTAATATCGTCGTAAGTTTTGAGCAAATACTTCATTTCTTCTATGACATTTTCCGGGCTTCTTGGCCGCCATTTTTTTTGAAAGTGCGACTGGCTGCAAAAAACACACTGGTGGGAACATCCGCGGGAAGATACAATATAGGCGGCATTCGGCAGCAAATGAGGCGAATTTATATATTTTTTAAAATCTACGAGATGCCGGGCAGGATACGGCAAGCTATCTAAATTTTCTATCGGTGGCCTCTTATCTGTTGCATAAACCTTGTCTTTCATAAATGCTATACCCTTAACCGACTCAAAATCGGTTTCATTGTTCCGCAGCTTATTAAGCAATTCAAGAAAAGTTAATTCCCCCTCGCCCAATACTACGAAATCAACCGGATAATTAGTAAGAAGATTTTTATAATCATAAGTAGCGTGTGGTCCTCCTGCAATTACCTTAATCTTAGAATCAATCTCTTTGGTTATCTGTGCTATTTTTACTGCTGTTTTAGCTAAAGCAGTATATACAGATAAACCTACAATGTCTGGATGAAATTCCTTAATTTTTTTCTCGATTACTTCAATGGTAATATCGTTTTCGTAACAGGCATCAAGAATCTCAACTTTAAATTGATTCTTTTCTAAAATAGCTGCTAAATAACCTAACCCTAATGGAAAATTAACAGCCAAAGGAGGAGGCGTTTTGTTTGCCCTACAGAAAGGCTCGATTACATGAACATTAGGCGGAGAAATTAAAAGTACTTTCATCGATTTTTTTCAACTAAACCTAACGGCTTAGCTATTACCTCGTAGACATCAATTGGGCCGGTCGCTTGGGTACACATAATATCCTTCTGGGGGCATTCTTGAGGCGAAAAGCTGCGGATGAATTTCAGTCCTAGATTTTGGGGAATTCTAGCTAATTCTTCATTATCTAAAGACAAACCGGTTGCTAAGTAGACGTCATGATGCACTAAAACATATCTTACGCCCATACTTTTCAAAATTTTAGCTGTTTTTGAAGAAGATAATTGAATTATCGTTTGCGCGAATTCATGGGCAGAAGTCCCCGGAAGAGTTCCGTTGATAATTTTCTTCTCGTGCTTGGTTTGGTAAAACTTGTACATTTCATTTGGAGAATCAGCATCTAAGGGATACTCGGCAATAATCGTATCGGTTGGCTGCTCCTTAAGCCAATAGTAAACGGCTGGCACTTTGGAAACATCTATTACCTTATAAGGCGGCCAGTTCCAGAATTCAAATAAAACTAAACTACAAGCTAATGCTGTTATGGCAATCTTTGCTTTATTGGACTTGAACCTTTCTAAAATAAATTTAAGGCCGAACCCTGCCAAAACCGCCACTGCAAGCATTATTACAATTCCAAACCGGCAATACGCCCTAAACATAGGAAGCAGCTTATACATAAAAAATGACGGCAGATAAATCCTTAACGGCCCGAATTGCCACCACGGCGGCTGGGAGAAGAACCAGGCAACAATTGCTAAAAGAATAAAAAATCCAATATAGAAATCTTCTCTAAAATAGGGACTGTCCCCGAAGGGGACTGTCCCTATTTTATTAATTTCTTTCCTTCTTCTTCTCTGCCTCTTTATTGCAACAAAAGCCAAAATAAGAGGTATCCATCCCAAATAAAGCGTATGCTCAGTAACGCTCTCGCCATATAAAGGCGAACCAAGAAAGGCCTCAGTAATTTTACCCAAAAGAGGATGAAAAATCGGCGGAAGGAAATAACTTAACGGTTTTGCCGACTGAGAAAATAAATCTTCGAATGGCCGAAGATACGGATTCCAGGCAGAAGGAGCTAATGAAGAAGGAGTAAGCCACTTTTTTATCAGAGAATAATGCTGTGGCAAAAGCAAAATGAAAGTAAGTATTAAAGTAAAGAAGACTCTGCGTAGATAAACGATATCAGCTTTAATCAGAGAAAAATTTTCTCTTTTCAACTTAATTTTCCAATAATTAAGGAATACATATAATAAAAAAAACGCCAGTCCAATTAAAGTAAAATATGCTAAATAGTAATCAAAAGAGAAAAGCAAAATAAAACTTATCAGTAAAAAAATGCCGGTCTTACGGTTTGGTTTTTCCTTAAGAGAAAAAAGTGCTAGAAAAGTTAATGCCAGCCATTGGTTATATGTTGCTCCCAGATGTTGCCAACTTCTCACGAATTGATAAGGGCAAAAACCGAAAACAATCCCTGAAAAAACAGCAGACATTCTATTACCTGTCAGATAAAATACTAACAGATAGACAATAAAAGCGCAGAGGAAAAAATTAATAATTATTTGTAAATTATAGGATAAGGGAACACCGAAAACTACCGCCAATAATAAATTGACCAACTGCCAAAGATTCCATATGATTCCTGTTTGAGTGGAATTTAAGTTTATCCCAAAAGGATAAGCGATTAAATTAGTAAAACTTAGGGATTGAAAATTTATCAGTGAATACTTAACTCTCCAGTGATCCCAAAGCACAGCATACGGCTCATCAGTACTGAAGGAACCCGGTATAACAGAATTGCTCCGAAAAATTAAGGGGTAAGACATTACAACAGTTAACAAAATCAATAAAATAACAACGCCAAATAATTTTATCCTATGAAACATTCAATCTTCTCGCATACGATAATCCATCCCAAATGGAATTCCAGAGGAACATTATAGATGTGAAAAGGCGCTATCTGTCTTTTTTAATTCTTCATTGGAATTCACATTGATATATTCTTTGCAAATTACGAATGGCTTAACAATATGCCCTTCATCTATAGCATATTGTATTAAATCGGGAAACTCTTTTTCTCCCCTCTTTTGATTTATTGGAACGTAAGGCAGATATTCAAATATTTTATTCTTAAAAATACAGTTACCTGTCCCCATCAGATTATTGAAAAAATAGTTTGGCTTTTCAATAACACGGATTATCCTGCCATCTTCTAATTGAATTACTGCATAAGTCTTCTTTATAATATTAGCATCCTTCACAACAACTATACCACATAAGGCGAATATATTTTGTTTTCTAAATTCTTCGATAAAATTTTTATGATAAGGCTTTACCATCAACTCATCCCCAAGCATCAACATAAAATCGCTTAAGCCAATGGCAGATTTTGCACATTCAATTGCATGAACAAGGCCTCTCTGTTCCTCCTGGTGAACATATACTATACTTTTACCATTATATTCCTCTGTGTATTTACTTATAATATCTTCCGCTCTATAACCGACAACAATAACTATCTGTTGTATGTTATCCAATTTAGCCACGCAGTCTAAGCTATACTCTATCAATGGCTTTCCATTCACTTCAATCATGCATTTATTAAGATTATCTGATGCATTTCCTAAGCGCTTTCCCCTGCCTGCAGCAAGAATAAGTACTTTCATCTGATTATCCATTTGCCTAATTTAGCTCTTAAATAGATAGGGGTTGGCTTCTATCCATTCAATTAGTCTCGATATTCCTTCTTGAGGCCTTATCTTAGGGCGCCAGCTTAAATCCTTCTTAGCCTTTTTAATATCACAGACAAAATATTTAAGGTCTCCCATTCGCTCCGCGCCAAATTGAACTTTGATTTTTTTATTCAGGATTTTAGAAATTATTTCGATGCTCTCCAAGAGCGAAATCATATTTTCTTTTCCTCCGCCAATATTATATATACCAGGTTTTTGATTACGGTAAAAAGCATCGAAAGCAGATATAAGATCTTCTGCATATAAAATATCCCTTACCTGCTTTCCCGTCCCATATATAGTTATAGGTAGATCCAGAATAGCTCTGATACAGAAATTTGCTACCCAACCATGGTCTTCTCCTCCGAATTGCCTAGGGCCGTATAAACCAGTAAGCCTAAAACTTGCTGCTTTTACTTTATAAGTATCAATGTAAGTTCGTACATAAATATCTGCGGATGCTTTAGAGGCATGCAAAGGAGTTATTGTTCCCGTTAGAGTAGGATACGCCTCATTGATTGCGGTGGGCTTTCTCAAAAACCTCTTCTCTCCCGCTCTAAGTTCATTATTAATCCTATTTCCATAAACATGGATAGTTGCGCAAGAAACAATGGGTAGCTTAAACCTTCTTGCCGCTTCCAGAACATTAACCGTCCCTACGACATTAGTAGTTAAATCTAATTCGGGGTTCTCAATTGCTATTGTCATTGCTGGCTGTGCTGCGGTATGCACAATAAAATCGCATTCCTTAGTGTATTCAAAAAACTCTTCTTTATTACGCACATCAGCTATAATCAATTTTACTCCCAATTCTTTTAAATAATTCCAATTATGATTTCTTGTAGCCTCCACATTATAACCAGTACGCATAAGTTCATGTTTAGTCATATTATCATAGGAAACAACTTTATTTCCTTTTTTTGCATAATATTCACAGACCCAAGAACCGATAAATCCGCAGCCGCCAGTAACTAAAACTTTCATTTTCTTTCTCCGTTTTAACTATCTTTAGCTAAATAATTATGCGCTAAACTTTTTCGCATAATATAATAAAATTTGAATGAAACTTTAAAGGAATAATTTTTCCTAAATATGTATCAAAACATACTGCGCAATCATAAATGGTTTTAAGAATTATATTTTTGAAAAACTCCGCTCTCGGACAATTAATCGTTATAAAAAAGGCATTGGCTAAATTAGAAATTCCAATTCCCGAAGAATAAATATTTTTAATGACAAAACCGCAGGAAATCAAAACATCCTTTAATTGCCTCATTTTATAAACAGATACATGGCCTGTGGGGTTTCTCATAAGCTTTTTTTTACCAAACCAGGCTGTTACTTTTTTTAAGGCAAACACCATTCTATCTGATACAATAGACCAAACACCGATAGCGTTAGGCGTAGTAATTATTAGCGTTCCCTTGTTCTTCAAAACAAAAAAACAACCTCGAAGAGCCAACGGCGGATTATCTAAATGCTCCAAAACCTCCGTCATAACAACTGCATCAAAATAATTCTCTTTAAAAGGCAGCCTATGGGAATCGCCGCAAACTAACTTTAGATTTTGGCATTCTGCGAATTTATTTCTTTTATCAAAGAGTTCAGCAAGATTAATTTCTATACCGGTTACCGCAAATTTTTCTTTTAGTAAATAAATTGAAAATTCAGCTCTTGCGCCATCGCAGCCATTGTCTAGAACTTTAATATCGTAATTATCCCTCTTTGGAAACTGATTAAGCAAAAGTTGGTAAGCTTTATAACTTATTTCGTTTATAGGTAAAGCATTTTTCTGCATTTATACCGTGGCTTTTCCTGATAGAATTTCAAAAAATATTTCTAATTTTAAAGACTTGAATAGGAAATCGCGCAAAAGCTGCCTATCGTTGATTTTTCTTTTACTTTGGATTATTCTCCGCTGAGAAAGAGTATCTTTTAGATTATTTAGGTTCCAAATCAATGCCTCCAATACGGCCCTTAACATATCTGCACGTAAAATAAATATATAAAATAAAGCCTCGCTAATAAAGAAAATAAAGTATAATGGCAAAATAAAAATAAGCGTAGACAGTGAATAGTTTTTTAACAAAATTCTTAAGCTATTCTTTTCGCTATAGAATCTTAGGCGAGCTCTTTTAAATTTACGAAATGTCACTGCCGCTTTATGGTAAACAACAGCGTTATGGTTTATTACCGAACGGTATCCTACAAGCCGAATTCTCCACCATAAATCAATTTCATCACCCAGAGCAAAAAAACTATCATCATAGCCGCCTACTTCCTGAAATACGTTTCTTTTAATTAATAGTACTGTCCCTGTAGGAACAACATCTATTAATTCCTGGCCTTGCCCAGTATCTTTTTCGTTATGCCCCGGGGCATAAGGAAAGGCGAATACATCTATTTTGAAACCATTATAATCAATTATATCTCTTCTATCAAATTTCATCATTTTGCCACTACAAATAGCTATGCGAGAGTCTTTCTGGATCTCTTTTACCAGTTCTTCGATTAAATTTGGCTCGGCCTCTAAATCATTGGCTAAAAATAAAAGATATTCGCCTTCAGCATGTCTTGCGCCAAAATTAAAACCGCTAGTTGTACCTAGATTCTTTTCACTATGGATAATCTTAACCTGAGGAAAATTTTCTTTCGTATATTCTATTGATTTATCTATTGAGCCATTATCAACTAATATAATTCTATAATTATTATAAGTCTGGAGAATTAATGACTTGAGGCAAACCGGTAAGTGCTCTAAACCATTGTAGTTTAAAACTAAAACATCAACTCGGGGATTATCTTCTGCCATATAAAACCTTTGCCCCCATCTCTTTAAACTTTACAAGATTAATGTTAATGTTAATAAAAGTTTTGAATAATCTAAATGCGTAGAAGAAAGTTTCCAGAGAATAAATCTTTCTTGCTATGCAAAACGGATTAATCAAGAATTTGACTATCCGTTTTAACATAAACTTACGATAGGCTTGTCCTTGCAAAACCCTGATTTCATCTTTTGTAAGGTTTTTTGTATCGCAGGCAAACTCAGCAACAAAAAAATCATCTCCTTCATCTATGCCGGAAGGAACTAAATTTTCTGATTCAAAGATGCGGTAAAGCTGTGTCCCTCTAAAGGGCGTGAGATTATAGA
>Ga0315289_10005370_pt1 | contig 18946 bp, 16 predicted proteins | sample YL17G11_40_MG_FD_203452 | JGI IMG/M metagenome (GOLD analysis project Ga0315289, IMG submission 203452) | Sediment microbial communities from Yellowstone Lake, YNP, Wyoming, USA - YL17G11_40 | ecosystem: Environmental > Aquatic > Freshwater > Lake > Sediment | place: USA: Wyoming | collected...
GGTCCGGCAGTTCGCCTTGACATCTCGATGCCGGTGCGGCCTTGTTTGATCACTGATCGCTTCGTCGTTGACGGCCACCGCGTACGGCCACTGCAGCGGGATCTCCGGGGTCGGGACCGCCCTGGCGGGACCGGCGGTTGCTGCTCAGGAGCGTTCTGCCAGCCACTGGCAGACCTGCGGCCAAAGCTCGCGATGGGCCTTCGAGCCGACGGCCAGGCCGATATGGCCGGCGGAAACCTTCATCGCCTTGCGGTCGCTCGAGTCGACCAGGTCGTTGAACGATTCGCTTTGCGCGCAGGGCACCAGGTCGTCGTTGCTGGCCATCAGGTTCAGCACCGGGCAGGTGATGTGCTTGAGGTTGACCACGTGGCGGCCGATGGGCAACTGATTCTTGACCAGGAGATTCTGTTGATACAGGTGCTTGACAAACTCCCGAAAGACCTCGCCCGGCACGGGAACGTTGTCGTTCAGCCACGTCTCCATGGTGAAATACTCGTGGACGAACCGCTCGTCGTCTAGCCGCTCGAGCAGGCCAAGCGGCTTGGCGATGAGGTTGTCCACCGGCTTGAGCATCAGGAACATGGTTTGCAAGAACTCGGCGGGGCAGTTGCCCAGCGCGTCGACGAAGGCGTCGGCGTCGAAGTATTTGGCGTCGGTCCAGAGATTGATCAGGCCCACCCGCGTGCCGAATTCGATCCCGGCGGCCATGAGGATCAGGTTCTTGATCCGCGCCGGGTGCAGCGCGGTGAAGATCGCGCTCATCGTGCCGCCCATGCAATAGCCCAACGCGCTCACGGCTTCCGACCCGGTGCGCTCGCGAAGGTAATCGACCACGTTGAGCAGGTAGCCGTTGATGTAGGAGTCGAGCGTCAGGCGGCGATGGGCATGAGTTGGGGTCCCCCAATCAATCAGGTAGACGTCGAAGCCGGCCTTGACGAATTGGCTCACGACGCTCCTTTGCGGAACCAGGTCGAGGATGTACGGGCGGTTGACCAGCGCGAAGACGAACAGCAGCGGGGTCTGCGATTTGCGGGGCTGGTCGCTGAGGTAGTGCAGCAACCTGAGTTGATCTTCTTCGTAGACGACCTCCGAGGGGCTGGCCCCCTTCTTCACCCGCTGCGCGTGGCGCCAGAGAAACGGCAGCCGGGTCATCCGCCGCAGGGTCTCAGACACTTCGTCGACGATCGCCTTCTGTGCCCGCACCCACGGCCTCCCGGAATACTCTGCGGTGCTCATGATCTTCTTCCCGCACGGCAGCGGACGGTTGACCGTCTCCGGCCGTTGCGCCCAGCAAAACTTCGCTCCTAAGGCCTATTCCTATTCCTGGTCTTGCGATGGGATCTCTGGCTGGGCCGCTTCGCCTGGCGCGATTCTTTCGGCCGCTCTGCGATCCTCTCGGCAGGTGCCGGTCGAGGGGCGAGGTCATCCGGCCGCCCCGAGAGCCGCTCGACCTTCGCCAGCCGCGCACTCAACTCGTCCAAGCGCGCCGCGATCCGCTGGGTTTCGTCGAGCAGACGCCGCTCGACGCGCTGCAACGAGGCCATCAGTTCGTCCGCGTCCTGGCGGCTGGTCCCCTGGAAATTGTGTTGCATTTCGCCGAGGAAGTTGTTGAGCTGTTGACGGGCTTGGATCGCGCCGGCCAACGACTGCTTCAACATGTTGAGGAACTCCTCGGACCGCATGAACTGGTCGCAGTAGTCGGCCCAAGCACGAAGCAGCGACGAGCGCACTTCTCTGGCGGCCTCTGGGGGTGTCGCCTGGGGGGCGAAGGACAGTCCCAGTTCCATCATCTTGGCGGCGAACTGCGACCACATCCGCGTGAACGCGTCGCCCCCGAAAGACCCGTCGCCCTGGTCACTGCTCATGGAAAAACCTCCCTCATTTGCGCCGGCAGCATGGGGCGGCCCTCAGCAGCGCTCCACGGCCAGCGCCACCGCTTCGCCATGAACGTTCATCTTCTCGTGTGGAATACCCAGCTCCTGCATCACGGCCAGGGGCACCACGGAGAACGCCTCGTTGACCTCGAATAAGTCCACGCGGTCCGCCGTGAGTCCCAAGCTTTGCAGCAACTTGGAAACTGCGCCGATGGGCGCCAAAGTGAACCACTCCGGTTCGCGCGAAAACGAGCTGTAGCCGAGAATCCTCGCCTGAGGCGTGATCCCCAACCGCTGCAGCCCTTGTTGCGAAAGCACGAGCACCGCGGCGGCGCCGTCGTTGATGCTCGAGGCGTTTCCCGCCGTCACGGAACCATCTTGGCCGAAGGCCGGCCGCAACTGCCGCAGCTTCTCTTCCTGGAAACGGGCCGGTTCTTCGTCCTGCTCCACGGTCACCGTGCCTTTGCGGCCCGGCACTTCCACAGGGACGATCTCGCGGGCAAAAATGCCCTCCTGCTGCGCCCGCAATGCCCGCTGATAGCTTGCCACCGCGTAATCGTCTTGTTGTTGTCGGGAGAAGCCGTACTTGGCGGCACAGCGGTCGCCGCAACTGCCCATGTGGATGTTGTTGTAGACGTCCCACAGGCCGTCTTTGATCATCGAGTCGATCAGCTCGCCGTTGCCCAAGCGGTAAACCACATGGCAGCCTCCATCAACGAATTTACCGGGGGCCATGTCCAGGCCTCCCCTTTTGTCGGCGACGTGACCGATGCGACCTTTCGCCGTGCGGTGTACGATCAGGTCATCGGGGCGCACGGGGTCCCCCGAATCTGTGTCCCCGCCGCCGGAGTCAACCGGGATTCGCTGGCCGCCAAGATCAATAAGGAGACGGGCAAAGCGGAGCTTTACTCGATTGACGAATTCCGCCTGACCTCGAAGTCAACTTGATTGCCCCAATTGATTGGGCCTGGGAGATGGTGGGCCGAATTGCCGAGGATCGCCATAAGCAAGGCCTGGGCCAGTGGAGCCCCCAGGAGCATATTCAGGGGACTGTTACCTTCATCGGGTCGGTCTCCTCGCAGGGCAACAAGGGGCAGATTGCGTATGCGGCCACCAAGTCCGGGCTGCAAGGGGCGGCTGCCACCCTGACCAAAGAGGCGATGTATCACGGCGTTCGCTGCGGGGTACTCCATCCCGGATTTACCGATACGCCGATGGTTCGCGCACTAGGGGACGAGTTCATTCGCGCGCGGATTCTGCCCTTCACGCAACTCGGCCGGCTCATCCGGCCTCAGGAGATCGCCGACGCCATTTGTTTCATGATCAGCAACTCGGCGGTCAATGGACAGTTGTGGGCGGATGCCGGGTGGCACCCCTCCGTGTGACAGTCGCCGGAGCGAGGGCGGGGCATCCGGGAATTTCCCAGGCCGGTCTCATCTTCTTCCCTACCTTACGTTGCGGCACGTTCCGATCCCCACGCGCTGCGGCCGCGGTAGAGTGAAAAGAGCATTGACGCTGAAGAGCCGGAACAAGCGGTTCCTATGGTTGCGACATTTTGCTCATCAGGAGACGCTCGCATGTCTACGGTCACCCTACCCGAGTTGAAGATCAGTGCGCGTCCGGAAACCATCTCGTGGGAGATGCTCAAGGAGAAGACGGCGCTGGTTACGGGCGCTTCGCGGGGCATTGGCCGCGCTGCAGCCCTTGCGCTGGCCGAAGCGGGGGCCGATGTGGCCGTCAACTACCACCTCTCGTTCGACGCTGCCAAAGGCGTCTGCGGCGAAGTGCGCCGCCTCGGGGTGCGTTCTCGGCTCTACCAAGCCGACGTCTCTTGCGACCAGCAGGCCGAGGACATGGTGGCCAAGATTCTCGACGACTTCGGCCGCATCGACATCCTGGTGAACAACGCGGGCATTACCCGCGATAAGTCGTTCCTGAAAATGCCTCGCTCCATGTGGGACGAAGTGCTGCAAGTGAACCTCAGCGGGCCGGTGGGCGTCACCCGGGCCGTTCTGCCAGGCATGGTGGCGGCAGGTTGGGGCCGGATCGTCAACATCGCGTCGGTGGTCGGCCAGACCGGCAACTTCGGTCAGGCCAACTACTCCGCAGCCAAGGGCGCATTGATCTCTTTCACCAAGACCTTGGCCCGGGAGGTCGCCCGGAAAGGGATCACGGTGAACGCGGTAGCGCCCGGCTTTATTGAAACGGACATGACGCGGGACATCCCCGAGGCGAGCCTCGAGGCTGTCAAGGCCATGACGCCCATCGGCCGCTTGGGAACGCCGGAGGAAGTCGCCGCCGTGATCGTCTTCTTGGCCTTGCCGGTCGCCAGTTACATGACCGGCCAGGTCTTGGGCGTCAACGGCGGGATGTACATGTAGCTCTTGTTGCGGAAAGCCCGCGCGCCGTAGGGTGCGTGCTCGCGCGCTCGCGATTTGCTAGCGAAGCGCGGCGGGGCCGCGACACGTCTCAGCTTCCCTTCCCAGGAGAGTGCTTCTTGCCGCGCTGCTGCGGCTGACGCTCGCAGAAAAGTCTGGCTTGGCGGTGATCTGAAGCTTCGCGAGGCGGAGGGCAAGGTCTACGACAGCCGCGTTTGGGTGCAACCGCCGGGAACGCCCACCATCGGCGAGGCTTTCTTGGAGGCCTACGAAGCGACCGGCGATCCGCGCCCGCTGGAGGCCGCCCTCGATGCCGCGTACGTGTTGGTCGCAGGGCAACACCGTTCCGGGGGCTGGGACTACTTTGTCACGTTCGATCCGGGCGACAAGCAACCGATGCGGACTTGTCTCGACGACGACACCACGCAGGCGGCACTGCGGTTCCTGCTGCGTGCCGACAAGACCCTCGGATTCAAGGACGAAAACATCCACCAGGCGACCATGCGCGGACTGAACAGTCTGCTTTGCGCACAATATCCCAACGGGGCTTGGTTCGTGCTATGGCGCAAGCCGCCGGAACCATACGATCCTCAACAGTACCCTGTGCTGAAGGCGTCGTACCCGGAGACGTGGCCGCGCACTCCGAAAGGGTACCGTTTGTCATCTCGCCGGAAGCGCCCGGGTCTTGACAACATGAGTTCCGTCCTGCGAGTATGGCACTACCTGGGCCTGTTTGTGCACAAACAGTTCTTTGCGCCAGCCGCGGACACTGAACAACGAACCCAGAGGTGGACCATGCGGAGCCAACCTTCTTTTGGTCGGGTGATTCTACGATGGTTGCTGTTCGGCCTGGCGGTTTCTCCTGGTTCCCCTGCGGCGCGCGGAGCGGAGGCGGCGCCCGTGCGAAGGCCTGTGAATATGATCTTCCTGCAAAACGACAGCATGGACGGCCGCGTGATGGGCTGCATGGGACATCCGGCCATGCGTCAAGCCACTCCGCATCTCGATGCGCTGGCCCGCCGCGGTGTGCTGTTCCGCAACGCCTACTGCAACAGCAGCATCTGTTGCCCGTCGCGCGCCAGCATGTGGAGCGGCCTGTACACGCATCACTGCGAAGGTTGGAACAACTACCAGGGGCTCGAACACTCTGACGCGACGTTCGGCAAACGCTTGGAAGAGGCCGGCTACCTGGTGCGGACGTTCGGCAAGACGGATTATCTATCGGGCCAGCATTCGGTGCGGGCGCGGGTATCGGCCTGGACCCGCTCGGCGAATCTCGCGCGGCCCCAGTATTATCCCACCCGCCCGGTCGTCATTGCGGACGACCAGCAAGAAGTTCACCAAGGCGATTGGCAGCTCATCGATCAGGGTATTGCCTGGCTGGAGCAGCAGAAGCACTCGGCGGAAAAGCCATTTTTGCTGTATATCGGCTTGGGCATTCCGCACCCGCCGTTTCGCACCTCCAAGTTTTATTGGAAGAAGATACCCGAGTCGGCCGTGAGCCTTCCACCCGTGGATCAATACGATCATCCGGTGATGCAGTATCAGAAAGCGGTGAAGAACTGGGTGTACGGTTTTGCGCCCGAGACCATCCGCGAGGTTCGCCACACCTATTTTGCGATGATCGCCGAGTTTGATGCCATGCTCGGCCGGCTGCTGGCGGCGATTGCTCGGCTGGGGCTAAACGACTCGACCTGCGTGATCGTCACCAGCGACCACGGCGAAAATGCCATGGAGCATCGGCAGTGGTACAAGATGAATCTGTACGAGTCTGCGGCGCGGGTGCCGCTGATCGTGGCCGGTCCGGGTTTTCATCGCGGGATCGCCGTCGACGCGCCCCTCTCGTTGGTCGATATCTATCCGACGCTCATGGATCTTGCTGGTCGTTCCATTCCCGCGGGGCTGGACGGCCACAGCCTGCTGCCCGAGTTGACCGGTCGGCCCAGCCAGCGCCCCGACTGGGTCTTAAGCGAGTATCACGATACCTCGTGCAATACGGGCAGTTTCATGCTTCGCCAGGACGAGTGGAAGTACATCGCTTACGTGGGCTGCGAGCCGATGCTCTTTAACCTGAAAGACGATCCCGACGAAACTCACAACCTGGCTTCCACCCGGCCGGAGATGGTCCAGCAAATGGACCGCCGGCTGCGGCAGATCGTCGACTATCCGGCCGTGGACGCCAAGGTCAAGGCCTACGATCGCGCGAGCTTTCGCGCATGGCGCGAGGAAACGAAGGCCAAGGGAACGTACCCGTCGACGATGGCGCGGTTGTTTTCCGGCTGGGACCGGGAGCCGGCCGAAGGCGTTGCTGCGTGGACCGCTGAGGACGAGGCGCTGATCGAGAAGTGGCTTGCGCAACCGTAAACTTTGCATGAAACAAGGAGAACCAATCATGGAACCGTCGGATCGGCTCATGGGAACGTGTACCTGCTGTCGGCGCGATTTCTTGCAGGCGGCCGCCGCGTCGGCGGCCATGGCGCTGGTGTCGATCGAATCGACGGCAGGCGCCGCGGAGGGGCCGGCAACTGCCCGAGCGAAGAAAACGGCCGTCGTTCGCGGCGCCTTCCTCTATCCCCCCTCGAAAACGCTGGAGGCGCAAGGCTACTGGAGTTGGCCGGGCTCCAGCTTCGACGCCGAGGGGCACCAGCGGCAGTACATGCAGAAGATCACTGAGATTGCCAGAAAACTCGGCATGCGGATCATCATGGACCAAGAGCCGCTCGACCAGCCGGAAAGTGTTGCGCGGTTCATCAGCGACGCAAAGCAGTCGAAGCCCGACGGGCTGTTGCTGGTGCCTTTTAAGAAGGGCCATTGGGAACACGTCGTCCGCATCGTCGATGAAGCGCAGACGCCCACCGTCGTGCTGGCCACGTTGGGCGTGCTGCTGGTCAATCAGATTAACCAGTTGCACCGTAAACCAGGAGCATACCTGATTAGCTCGCTGGACGACTTCGAGGCCCTCCAGTATGGCATGCAGATGATCCGCGCCGCCCGCTGGATGCAGGACGCCCGGCTGCTGAGCATTACGGGGAATCAATCCCGGTTGGCGCTGCTGCCGCAGTTGGGCACCGAGGTCCGCACCATTCCACACGAGCGTTTTGTCGCCGAATTCCAGCGCACCGAAGCGAAGGGCGAGGTGCTCAAGCTGGCCAAGGCGTACCAGGAAAACGCGAAGGAAATCGTAGAACCTTCCGAGGCCGACATCTTGGAAGCGGCCAAGTGTTACTTCGCGCTGAAGCGGGTCCTCCAGGCTGAGCAGGCCGATGCCGTGATGATGGAATGCCTTTCGGGCCTGCGGATTCCGCACAAGCACGTGCCGCCTTGCATGGGTTTCATGAGCCTGCGTGACGAAGGGATCGTCGCCGGCTGCCAGGCGGACCTCAGCGCCGCGCTGACGATGATGCTCGTCGAGCAGCTTTTCGAGCGTCCGGGCTTTCAGCAGAATGCCTCGATGAACACCGAGCGGAACCTCTACTTCGGCGCGCACTGCACCTCCCCCTCGAAGATGAACGGCCGCAGCGCTCCGCCCGAACCCTACGTGCTCCGCAACCATGCCGAGGCGGGCTGGGGTTGCGTGCCGCGGGTGCTGTTGACGCCGGGACAAGAGGTGACCATGGCTCAATACCACCCCGGGAAAGAGCCGCGGATGCACGTTTACTCGGGAAAGGTGGTCCGCTGCCCGAGCATTCCGCCGGCCGGCGGCTGCCGCACCAACGTCGAGATGACGATCAACGAGGTCGCCGACGTCTGCGACGTGAAGGGAATGCACCAGATCATCTTCTACGGCAACCACGCACGGCGCCTGAGGGCGTTTTGCCAGTTGTTCGGCATCGCCGTGGAGGTCTAATCTGCTCGCGGTTGGGCGGCGGGGACGTTAAGGATCTTAACGCGTGCGTAGAATCAGCGATTGTCTCGAAGATGCCCTCCCTGGGCTGTGTGGTGCGCATGGTTCATCCGCGGCAAGCCGATTTGAACCCAAGCCCTCTGGCTGAGCCGGCGATGATCGTCCGCGGGCCGAGCAATGACTCTTCGTATACGTTCGTGCCCGTGCCGATCGATTTGGAGTTGGTGGCGGCCCAAAGCCATGCCCACCACGGCTGCCATGAAAGGCGTGTGGAACTTCTGCTTGGCATCGGCCGGCGGATAAAGCGGTGAGATGGTCCCGGCCGTCTTGTCCTGGCCTTGACAGATCGCGTGAGCCTTGGGGCAAGGGGATGCCGCCCGAGACCGGCTCGCCGACACGCGCCACTCCGGCCGACTCGTGGACAGTCAGCTTGACCTCAAATTCCTTGGCCGGCGCGAAACGTGAACCAGGCAGCCACGTCAAAGCGATCGGCCAGCGGTCCTTCCAACGGTAGCTTCTTGCCCCCGAGCGGTTTCATGATGTCGCCATAGAGCTTCCCACCCTCAGGGCCGAACTTGAACACACTGCCCATCATGTTCAGGTAAGGATTGCAGAACAGGTACTGCCACGGCGGTTTGCGTTCGGTCTTCCAGTACAGCCATCGCTCGGTCGGTATCTGTCCCATAAAATCGGCCGGGAAAGGCTGCTGCGCGCGCTTGACGTTGATGGCGACGTAGACGTTCCCGCAGGCGTCGAGGCCCAACCCGCAGTCGCCGCCGTTGAGTCCGCTGATAAGCGTCCGCTGGTGCTTGCCATCCGGGCCGTAGGTTTCGACCCAGGCGGCATCGGTCTTCTGCTTCGAGCGCAGGACATAGATGTCGCCATTGGGGGCGATGCGGTGACCCCGCAGGCCCATGTCGAGTCCGTAGGAGCGGAACTCGATCCCCTCGATCTTGTGAGAGCCTGTAGCGGAAAACGGCAACGGCCTGCATTGTGGATCGAAGCGCAACATTGCATTCGACTGATAAGGCATGATCGTCCGCAGGTATTTGCCCTGGCGATCGAGCACGCGGATTTCGGCCCGTCCGCGGAAGTGGTCGGTCAAGAGGACGAAGACCTCCCCGTTGTTGCCGACGGTCAAAGCCTCGATGGCGCCGCCGAACGTATTGCCGTCCCAGCCGGCGATTTTATCGAGTTCCGCCTTGGCGCCGGCGCGCACGCGAACCTTAAACGGCCCACCCGCGGCCGGCTTGCCGGCGTCGTCCTTGCCGTCCCAGAGCAACTCCTGGCTGAGCGAATCCTTCTTAAGCGGCATCGGCGCGTTCTTGCCGAGCAGGCCCGCGGCAAGATGGCGAACAATCCGCCCTTGTGCATCGACCACGGCCACCTCCACGTCGGTCGTGGCCGAGACCGCAAAGCGGATTCGCATCCCGCCGCCTTCTCTGACTGCCGCAGGCGGGCTAGTGAACCTCGCGTCACCGGTCTGTCGCACATCCTTTGGAGCCTCGTACATCTCGGCCCATGATCCACCGCTGGCTGCTCTGCCAAGAATCAGAAGGGCCAACCAACTCGTACGGCTTTTCATGCAGCCGCTCCTTTTTTGCTAATCTGTGGTGCGGGCATTATTCATCTTTTCGAGCATGATTAGGATAAGCTGGTTTGCACCGCGCTTCAATCCTTGCGAATGGATTGTACCAATCCAAGGCGCAGTACCATGATGCATCGCTCGAAGACTCATGTATTCCATGTCCGGATCGACGCTGCGGTAGTCTTTTTTGCTGTTCTCCGGCACAGGCAGAATAACGGATCTTTGAGCCGGATTCAACCGACCGTGTTCTTGCGGGGGACCCAGGCGCGCGGGAGAATGTTCGACTGGTTCAGCTCGTCTTGTTCCCTGTCCCAGGAGTCCAGCGTCATGAGACGATCAGGTAGTCGAAGTGCCCCTGTGCATTCAGGCGGCGTGTTCAAACTGGGACCGCTGTGCCTCTTCGCTCAGCTTACGGCTGCGCGCCGTGCGGCTTGCCGAGACGATTCACGTAATGGACAGTTACCTGTACCCTGAGGCAAAGATATGAAACCACATCTCTCTCACAAACCCCTTGTCACTTCGTTGGCTCGTCAAGCCGCTTGCGCTGAGGAAAGAGCCGAAATACAACAGCACGTCCTGGTCCGACGGCCCTCATAAGCAGTTCGGCATCACGGCCTTTCTCTGCGAAGGCGCAGGCAACATCTACACCAAAGAGGAGAACATGGCATCCGGCGCCGTGCTGCTCAAGAGCGTCGTCGAATACTGGAAAGGCACGAAAAGATAACCGGAGACCGTGGGCACGATCAAGATGCCTCGACAACCCGGCTAAGGCGGCACCAAGCGCGGCGGCCACGCTGATTGAATCACCCAGGTTGCAGGAGGAATCCTCATGGACCGGCGGCAATTTTTGGCGAGCTCTGCGGGAGCAGCAGTCCTGGCGACCCAGCTTGGAGCCACACAGCGACAGGCACCAGTCCGGGTTGCGGCGGTCGATGAGGCGGTCCACCGGGCGCGCCAGGCGGCTTTGGAGGTACTGAAGCCAACTGAGGCGCAAGTGCAGCACGGCCTGGAGCTGCATGCGGCCTCGCTGGTGGCCGAGTCCTATGGTTTTTCGCCCCGGGCGGCTCCCGACGGCGAGCTGGCCTTCATCCGCGTGTTCTTTGAACTGGGCATCCGCAGTTACCTGGGAGGCAAGGGCGACCTCAGCAGCTTTTTGGACCATATCGACTACGCAGTAAAACGTTTCGGCGCGGATCACGTGGCCATTGGCACCGATGTGGCCTACGCTGCCCGGGACTCGGAAGTTGAAATGAAGAGGGTACCTCGTTGGGGAACTTCGCCAGCGCGCTGGGAGAAACTCTGGCCGCCCGACGTCTTCAAGCTGCCGGGCGAACACCCCAGCTTGGCCTGGCTCAACTGGCCGATGTTCACGGTGGGCATGGTCCAGCGGGGGCACAAGGACGCCGACATCCAGAAGATCCTCGGCGGAAACGTGCTTCGGGTGGCCCGGGCCACACTGGGCTTCTGACGTCGGTGGTTCTGCATTATTGCTTCCACTGGTCGATATGCACGGCAAGGCAGCGCACCTGAAACCAAGCGAGTTCTTCATCCGGCCGGACCTGCACGTTCGCCCACGGAAGCAGCCGATCTCCTAGCGGGAATCCACTACGGGGTCAACCTTCGGCCGCATGACAATCGTCGTCTGGATTGGATATCCGCAAGTGCACCCTTGGCTTCCTTCGGGCATCAGCAGCAGGCCGCCGGCAGGGATCATGCTGATCCAACAACTCGGACGCGAGGCGGCGCTCACTTCGGCCTTCTTCGGCCACGCAGGGGGCCAGGCGCACGGCTCCTTCGGCGAAAAAACGCCACTGCTCTCGCCCCGTCGACGCACTCAGGCAGATCACTGCTTCCTCCGACGAAGAGCCGAAATACACTCTCCCATCGGCAATCACCGGGTAGAAAGCAAGATCGTAGTTCGAGCTGAGAACCGTTCCCGGAGTGGGATAGGTACCGTAGGCCGCGGGACTCGGTGCGTGCCGCGCAACATGGACCCATGCACGCGTCAAGGGCAGTTGCGGCGACAAAGTCGTCGTCTGGCAGGCACCGTAGCTTGTCTATGCCGACCGTGGAGTGCGATTGGTCACTTTGCTTGACGCGCAGCGCCGCGTCGTGTTCGCACACCGGTTCGACGTGCGCGATCGGGCGGTGCGCAGTGGCGCAGCCGAGATCGCGCCGACTTCGGCGGATGGGACATTGTTGGGCAAGCAAGTGCCCCCCGGGGGCACTCGAATGGGCGCCGCTGGGCCAGCTCTTCGACGCCCAGGCGATGCCGTCCCCTCCGAACGCCGCCGAGCGAGCGGCGGCCTTCGCGCACTGTCGCGGTTCACTCCGGGGCAGATCAATGGGGCCCACGTGCCGGGCGACGATCCCGACGCCGTCGAAACGGCGCGAGCCCGGGCGCAAGTCGGCGCCGCCGCCCGCGCCCTGTTGGCAGCCTACCGTGAGTCGGGCGTGCGTCTGCCTGGCTCCAACGCGAAGCAGCGCTACCAATCCCCCTATCTGTTCTGGTCGCCCTCGCCCCGCGATAAGAAAAACGCCGGCTTCAGCGGCCGCATCGATCTCGACGTGGCCCAGCGGACCTGCACGTTGCACAACGGCCAATGGCCGGGAACCTGCTCCTTGTTACGCTACTGGAGCCGCACCGCCGCGACGGAGAGCAGACTGTCGTGAGTGCCAGAGATCTGTCGGCAGGCGCCGTGGCCGGTTTCGCTGTGCGCATGGCCGATGGCGCCACCCTCGACAACTCCGAGCCCACGGCGCGGGCACCGTTATATACGGGTCCGATCACGCTACGCGACAGCGCCTCGATCCGCGCCCGCGCCTTCCGCCATGGCGTCGAAACAGTTTCTTTCACGACTGCCGGCACCGACGTCACCGCGATCAGCTATGGGCGGTTCACCAAGCGTGCGCTGATTCCCGCGGCAGCCCCGCCGAGCAAACTCGGCCCCGGACTGCGTTGGGAGTACGTGGAAGACACCTGGCTGGCACGGTTCAGCCATCTCCACCGGCCGGAGGTGCTCGTCGCGCAGGCGCGGGGGAGCAGCGCGCGACCGCTCGACGTCTCGATGCGTCGTGGCGATGGTCCCTTCGGCGTGCGCGAGACCGGCTACCTCGACGTGCCCGCCGACGGTCTGTACACTTTCTACGCTCCGCCCGACTATGTGGGCGCAACGTGCGAGCCAGGCTACGACCTGCGGATCTTGGTCGACGGGGAGGAATGGGAGCTTGGCCAAGGCCACACCTGGAATGACGCCGACCAATCAGGACGCAATACACAACCAAGAGTCGTTCCGTGCTCTTGGCTGAGGCCAGCGGGCAGCCGAGGAACACAACGGCGTTGCCCGGCAACGCCGTCTTTTCCAAGCTGGCTCGCAAAAAGAACTCCTTGCCCTTCTCGGTGAGCAGTTCGGTCTCGGCTCGGGCAAGCTCGATGGTGCTTGGCGTCAGCGTGAGGTTTGGGGACACCGTTTGAGCTGCTAAACCAGCCCGGTCGGTGAGGGCGTGATACAGGCCATCGGTTTCGTCTGACAGGCTGAAAGCTCGGGTAAGACTCGCTTGTGGGTCGAAATCGAGCAAGGGGATGGGCGTCCCACCGCGAGCCAGTAGCACTCCGAGTGCTGCCACCGTGGTCGTCTTGGCCGTCCCGCCTTTCTGGTTGCCGATCGCGACCACGTTCATGTCTTGGGAAATAGCATCAAGCCTGAAAGCTGTCACGCTGGAAGTGCCGGCCTGCTGGCTTTCGGGCATTGGTTACGATGCCGGCTTTCGGTCATTCCCACACGGGGTTCAACGCCCTGGGCGTTTCGGTGCCCGGTCCAAAGCCAATCCGAGGGGGGCAGTTATCAGGAGAGTGGTTTGTGGCCGTATTGTACTTTCGTTCGCCCGGCACGGCATGGTTGGCAATGCGGCAAGGAATCGTTGACAGGATGGGGGAACGGAGATTACTTGCTCGAGAGGCCGGAGGAAGATATCCTCAAGGAGAAATCAGCCTGCCGTCGAAAACTCTCCTTCCCCGTGCGGCCGAGAGTGTCCGCGCAGCCCGCAAAACACCAAGTAATGAAAGGAATGGTTCATGCTTTCCTGGAAGCATCTGTGTTCGGCTTTGTTGCTCCTGCCGTTCGCGCTGTCGGCCGATGGGGCCGAGCCGGTGCCGATCATGATAGGTAGAGACGCATCTGACCGAGTATCTCGGCCTGTTTTATGATTGGTTCTACGACGCGTTGACACCCGACCAACGAATAATCGTGCGCGAGTCGCTCGAGTAGCGGATCGACCATACGATCAACAACTTCGCCTGGCGTCAGCAGCGGGGCAAGAGTACGCCTTCCTCGTCGATTGCGGTTTGCTGCGCCAGCCATCCGTACGAGAACCTGATGGTCACCCTGCCCGGCGCCTTGGCGATCTGCGACGAATCGCCCGTGGCGGCCCAGGCGCTGGAACTCGGCGTCCACTACTTGATCGGCATTACCAACGCCACGGGCGAGGACGAGGCGTGGAACGAGGGGCCGGGCTACGGCAACGGGAAGATGAAGTGGCTCACCGACGCCACGTGCTACCTGCAGACGGCCATCCCCGAGCTGAATCTGCCGAAGAACGAGGCCTATCGCGCTTACGGCGACTTCTTTGCCCGGCTGACTCCGCTCGGGGCCCGCCACTCGTCGTTCGGCAATCGCGGCTACGAAGAGCGCGACTGGACGGGCAGCCGCGTGACCAACTTCCGCCGCGTGGCCATGCTCCGGGCCAAGAAGAGGCGCTGCGGAAGCACGGCTTCGACGAGCATTGCGTCTGGCCCGACGGTTCTCCCGACTACCCCGACCGCCAGAAACGCTATTGGGACCCGTACATCTTCCGCGACGGCCGGAAAATCGAGGCCGCCGGCCGCTTCGGGCCGGACGTGTTCGACGAGTATGTAATCGACTTCATGCGCCGTCACCGGGCACCGACGGGCACCGTGCGAAGCATGCTCGGTCGGTCGCGGCCGTTTCTCATGTACTACCCCATGGTCCTGGCCCATGTGCCCACGGTCCCTACGCCCAACTCTCCCGAGAAGGACGTCCCGGAGCGCCGGCAGTTCGCAGACATGGTGCGCTACGCCGACTTTCAGGTAGGCCGCCTCGTCAACGCCTTGGAAGAGCTGGGGCTGCGCGAGCGAACCATCGTGATCATCACCACCGACAATGGGTCAAGCGTGAAACTCGTAGGACGCATGCCAGGGAAGCCGCATCGCGGCGGCGTAGGCACGAATTGGGAACTGGGGATCAACACCCCGCTCGTGGTCAACTGCCCGAGACTCGTGCCCGGCGGTCGGACGGTCGATGAGCCGGTCGACTTCTCCGACTTTGTTCCCACCTTGGCGGAGTTGACCGGCGCGGAGCTGCCCGCCGGCGTGGTGATTGACGGCCACTCCTTCGCCTCGATCCTCCGCGGTGCCGCTTCGCGGCCGCAGCCTCGCCCGTGGGTGTTCTCCCAGTACTACCGCACGCGCATGGTCCGCGATCGGCGGTTCAAGCTCTACTCCACCGGAGAGCTGTTCGACGTCCTACAGGATATCGACGAGCGGGTGGATCTCTCGGGTTCGAACGATTCCCAGGCGGTGGCCGCGCGAGAGCGGTTGCAGGCCGTGCTTGACGGCCTTCCCAAAGACGTGGACCTCCCCTTTCCTCCCCGCAGCCAGTCGGCGTTTGCCATCCAGGCGAAAGAGCGAAAACCCGCCGAGCCTGCCAACTGCGTGCCTTTTGGTCCCTTTCACCTGCCGGAGGGGAGATACGGACTAACTTTCACCGGCGCCTTCCGCGCACTGAGGAGCCCGCAGGAATCACAAGCTTTCCTGGAGACGGCGCGCGCAAAGAAGATGCGGGTGGTCATCCATCTGGCGGGGAGCCGCGGGGCCCACCAAAACCAAGACGGCTCGTTCAGTCTGGAGCTTTTCACCAGGCGGCTGGAGGCGTTTCGGGGTGTGGACTTTGCCCCTTACGTGCAGGACGGAACGGTCCTGGGGCACATGCTCTTCGATGAGCCGCACGACCCGAGCAACTGGCACGGCAAGCCCGTTGCCTATGAGACGATCGATGCCGCGGCTGCCGTCAGCAAACGGCTCTTCCCCACCATGCCCGTAGGCATTGGTTCTCCGGCGTCGTATTTGCGCGATGGCGCACCCCAAGGAGACAACACACATGCCACGCATCTGTCGATCGTGGAGAGTGGTCCAAGGATTGGTTCTGCTGGTTTCCCTGCTTCTGCCGGCCGCCTGGGCCCCGGCGCAGGAAGAGATCGATCCCCTTACGGCCGAAGGAGGCGGTAGGGGCGTGCCCAAGGACCTCACCATGCGGGTCCGGGTGACCAAGCTGACGCCGTCGGAGCCGACGGACATCACCTGGCGCCATAGCGGGGAAGGCCTTGGCGGCATGGTGTATCATGGCACCTTCGGCGAGAAGCTGGAAGTCGGCCAGTGGAGCAAGAGCATCGAGGTGGCTTCGCTGCAGCAGGGCAAGTTCGACCGGCGGTTGTACCTGACGATCGAGGCCGGCCGGCGGCCCGCGCACGGCGGCAAGCAGCGCGGCGTGCAGGCCGACACGGCCGGTCCGAGTTATTCCACCGACGTGGAGGTCGAGATCCAGTTCAGCTACCAGGGCCGGGTCGTCAAGACCATCAAGGAACTGGGCCCGCAGGGTGGGAGCGTCACCATTGTCATTCCGGGTCACCTGCTGACTGGCTCGGTTACGCCGGCTTCGAGGGAATTCCTCCAGGACCTGATCGGCATCCATGAGTACGCTCTTCGCCGCACGAAGTTGTTGGAGGGCCTGCCTTGGGCGTCTTGGCCGGTGCCCAAGAAGTTCATGATCGTCGCCGACCTTAAGGGATACGGGGTGGGCGTGGGATACGGCATTCGCCACACGAACTTGGCGATCCTGGAGGCCGAGGCGCGATCCGTCCGTCAACTGGGCGCCAACGCCATCCGTAATCCCAACGAGGTGATTGTGGAAATGGTTGCCAGCCGACAGGGCTTCGGCAAAGAGTTCAACCGCGGGTTCATCAGCACTTCGATGGGCTATCCGGTCGTCAAGTTCAGAGAGGGCAGGCCCGATCTGCCGGAGACCGGCTGCCCGTTCCATCCGGGCGTGGCCAAGCTGACCGAGGAGGGCGTGACGGAAGCGTTGGAGGTGCTGAAGCTGCCGGTGCCGGAGGTCTGGGCCCTGACGATCGACGAGATCGGCGTGGTCTACGCCCGCACCGCCTCCGACGGCAACCGCCACATGGTGCACTGCCCGGCCTGCCAGGAAGGCTTCCGCCAGTATCTGAAGCGGATGAAGCTCAGCCCGGCCGAGTTCGGCAAGAGGGATTGGTCGGAAGTCAAACCGCTGGACATCTTCGGCCCGCGCAAGGCGCCCAAGGCGGACAAGAAGAAGGGCCCGCCCCCGCCGGCCGCCGACGCAAGAGCCGGCAAGAAAGGACCCGGCAAAAAGACCGGACCGAAGACCGACGCCTCGCCCGCCGCCGACCAGCCTTGGTCCATGCCCAACCTCGATGACCCAGCCGCCGGCCTGACGGCCTACTATACGACGATGTTCACCAACTATGCCTCGGCCCGCCTGTTTACTCCGCTGGTTCAGGCGTATGAAAAGGCCAACCAGGCCAAGCGCGAGGCGCTGGCCAAAGGGCTCAACGACAGTCCCGCCGCCGGGCAGCCCTTTGTATACTCCTATGCCCTTCGCGGGAATACCTTCCTGATGGGTGGCGGGCCGCTGGACTTCTTCAACTTCTACCGCCTGGCCGACAACGGCTTCATGTACGAGACCTCGAACCGCGGTCCGCAGGTTTGGAGTTGGGACAGCTCCCTGTGCGACGTCGGGCGGATCCTGACCCAGAAGATGAACAAGCCCTTCGGCATCGACCTGAAGCCGCACCGCGGCGCACCGGTGCAGCGGGCGCTCAGCACGGTCAGCCGCGGAGTGAAGGTGATCTACTGGTACACTTACGGGCCTGACTACGCCAAGGGGGACAGCTTCTCCCAGAGCCCCGAGGCCCTGACGCTCACCAGCAAGGCCGCCCACCTGATCGGCAAGTGCGAGGATGTGCTGTGGGATTCGACCTGGGCGAAGCCGGCCCAAGTTGCCGTCGTCAAGCCCGACACCATGCAGATCTGGATGCGCTTGCAGGATCGGCCGGAGCAACTGGCCGCCTGGGAAAACGCCAAGTGGGTTTACACCGCCCTGACGCACGCCCATATCCCGGTCGACCCGCTGGACGAGGTGATGCTCGCCAGCGAGGACCTGTCAAAGTACAAGATCATCTACGTCAGCGGTACGAACCTCCGCAGGGACGCGGCGGCGGCCCTGGAAAAGTACGTCAAGGCCGGCGGCGTGCTGTACACCAGCGGCTACGGCCTGGCCGGGGATGAGGCCAATCAGCCGCTCAAAGCCCTCCATCCCGTGCTGGGCCTGGAGGGCCGAAACAGCCCCGAGATGTACTACACGGTGAGGCTCTACGGGGCGGCCGACCTGGAACGCTATGACGACCCGAGAAGCCAGATTGCCCCGGTGCCTCAGGGGGCGGCGCTCGTCGCCCCGCAGACTGTCGAAGGTGCCCCTGTCTTTGCCGGTGCCTTCAAGCCGGTGATCGGACGGGAAGTGCTCAAGCCCGCCAAGGACGCGCAAGTGCTGGTGAAATTCGAGACTGTAGCAAGGAAATGGAGTATTTGTCATCCGTCGCGAGCGTAGTGGAGCGACTGGGTTGTTTGGGATCGTCCGAGGGCCTGGGCGTCTCGAAGCATGTCGATGGCAATCCGAGCTTTGATATGAGCGTGCGTGCGGACACGATAAACAGTCTTCTGCATCTTCCGATGACGGCGGTTGCCGCGTTCCACGGCGTTGGAAGTCGCCGGCAGCAGCTTGTCGTCCAGGAAGGTGAGGGCCTTTTCCAGGTTGGGCGAGAAAAGCTTGCGGAGGGTTTTGCCGACCGCCCGGAAACGCCGCACCCGCACGCGCAGCTTGGCCAGTTTGGCCAAAGCCGTCTCCAGGCGGCAGCGCCGGTCGAAGAGTCGATACACTTCCTCCACGATCTGCCGGAGCGTGCGCAACTGCGGCAGACCACGGGTGATCCGGTTGAGGATTCTACGTTGCGCAGGCGTGAGCGTGCGGGCCACGAACAAGTTCTTGTGCTCAAACAGATCAGCGATCTTCTGTTGCAGCCGATGGTTGCGGCGGGCCGCTCGCCGGGCCCGCTTGCTCCTCGGCCGGCCACGGCCCATCCGCTCCTTCTT
>Ga0315289_10005372_pt1 | contig 18944 bp, 8 predicted proteins | sample YL17G11_40_MG_FD_203452 | JGI IMG/M metagenome (GOLD analysis project Ga0315289, IMG submission 203452) | Sediment microbial communities from Yellowstone Lake, YNP, Wyoming, USA - YL17G11_40 | ecosystem: Environmental > Aquatic > Freshwater > Lake > Sediment | place: USA: Wyoming | collected...
TAGCAAGCAGCGGCTGGGCGAGCTTTACGCCCTCGATTCGGCGGTCCCCCTCTTTCGCGTCCTGCGCCGTCTCTGGACTATCGACGAAGCCGGACGGCCGCTACTCGCTCTGTTGGCCAGCCTCGCGCGCGATCCGCTGTTGAGGGCCACGGCTCCGGTCATCATCGGGCTGCCAGAGGGGGCCGAATTGCAGCGCCGAGAGACGAGAGCGGTACTTCGGGCCACAGTGGACAACCGCCTGAACGATGCCACCTTAGACAAGGTTGTCCGGAACACGGCGAGCTCCTGGACGCAGTCCGGCCACCTTGAGGGTCGGACATTCAAAATCCGCCGCTTGGTGCGAGCCACGCCAGCGACCGTTGCCTTCGCCCTCTACCTCGGGCATGCCGCCGGCTTCCGCGGCGAGGAGCTGCTGGCCTCGGGCTGGGTCGCGGTCCTCGACTGCTCTGTATCATCGGCGCGGGATTTGGCCGTCGATGCGAAGCGTTTCGGATTGATCGACCTTCGCATGGCTGGCGATGTGATCGAGCTGGGTCTGGAACGACTCGACCCGGCAGCGGGGAGGTCTTGAACGTGGGTCGGATTGAGGAGCTTGCCGAACGCTACGGACAGCACATCGCGACGCCCTGGCAGCGCACGGTCGCCGGCGCTCAGCGGGTGGTCATGGTGGTCTACGACAAGGAGCTCGAACGCACCTTGCGAGCGCGAAAACAGGATTTCGAGAACAAGACCCGCGAGGCCGGTCACGATTGGTTCGAAGTGGACGTTGCGGATGCCTTTGCCACCTGGATGGCACAGGATGAGTACCGGGAGGCCTATTTCGAGTCGCCGGAGGACCTCCAACTCAAACTGGAAGCGGAGTTTGCCGATTACGTCGCGGACCGGATTCGGTCTGTGTTGGCGCGGGACAGCGTTACGGAGGCGTCCGTGGTCGCCGTCTTCGGTGTGGGAGCCCTGTTCGGATTCACCCGGGTCTCGAAGGTGTTGAAGCTGATCGAAGGCGATATTCGCGGAAGGCTTGGCGTCTTCTTCCCGGGCCAGTACGAGAAAAACAATTACCGTCTGCTCGATGCCCGCGATGGATGGGACTACATGGCAGTACCGATTACCGTGCACAGCACCGGGGGTGCGCAATGAACATAAAGGATATTCTTCAGCGTGATCCGAACGCGCAGCTCGTCAATCAGGGCCAGGCGCGCATCGCCGACAGGATGGATGAGAAGGTCTTAGGCGAACTGAAGGGCGAGCTGTCTTCTTTCGTCTGCGAAGGTCAATTTGCCAACGGGATGGAGCGCATCATCTCTTCGTTCCTGGGCAATCTCGGGCAGACGAGCCAGAAGGCCTCCTGGGTGAGTGGGTTCTACGGGAGTGGCAAGTCTCATTTCCTTAAGATGCTGGCCCACCTCTGGCAGGACACCGAGTTTGCCGATGGTTCAACCGCACGCAGCCTGGTTCCTTCCGTGCCCGAGGAGTTGCGCAACCTGCTGCGCGAACTGGACACCGCCGGCAGGCGTGCAGGCGGGCTGCTTGCAGCCGCCGGATCGCTCCCAAGCGGGGCCATCGGCGATGTGCGCCTCACGATTCTGGCCGTGCTTTTTCGGGCTGTAGGCCTCCCCGGCCTTTATCCGCAAGCCCGGTTTTGCCTCTGGCTTCATGACCAGGGCTATTTCGAGCCCGTCAAGGCTTCCGTAGAATCGACCGGCAGGTCCTGGGAGAAGGAACTGAACGATCTGTACGTGAGCGGTGTGATCGCCCGTGCTGTCCTCTCCTGCGATCCCAACTTCGCCCCCAGTGAGGCAGAGGCCCGGAGGACCATTCGCGAGCAGTTCCCGAGGCGCGACAGCGACATCACCACGGAGGAGTTCCTCGCTGCGGCGAAGCGGGCTCTACGGCCCGCTGGGCGCGACGGCCGGATGCCATGCACGGTACTCGTCCTCGACGAGGTGCAGCAGTACATCGGCGAGTCAACCGATCGTTCCACGCTCGTCTGCGAGGTGGCCGAGGCCGTTTCAAAGCAACTGGACAGTCACGTCATGGTCGTGGCCGCCGGCCAGAGCGCGCTCACCGAGATGCGCCTGCTCAACAAGCTGCTCGACCGCTTCACCATCCGGGTGCCTCTTTCCGACACGGATGTCGAGACCGTCACCCGCAAGGTGCTGCTCCAGAAAAGGCCGGTCACGATTCCGGCGGTCGCCGGCGAGCTGAGCCGGTACGCCGGCGAGATTTCGCGGCAGTTGCAGGGCACCCGAATCGGCGAGTCCGCCGACGACCGGGAGATCCTGGTAGACGATTATCCGCTGCTGCCGGTTCGCCGCCGTTTCTGGGAGCAGTGTTTCCGCCAGATCGATGCCGCCGGGACGAAGAGCCAACTGCGCTCCCAACTCCAGATCATTCGAGACGCGCTGGCCAGCCTTGCCGATCGTCCGGTTGGTGCTGTCGTTCCGGGAGACGAGCTCTACGACGCTCTGGCACCCTCGATGGTCGAAACCGGAGTACTTCTGCGCGAAATTAACGAGCGGATCATCAACCTTTCTAAAGACGGCTCCCCGGAACGTAAGCTCGCGCGCCGGATCTGTGGCCTGGTCTTCTTGATCGGGAAGCTGCCGCGCGAGGCGGGCGCTGACATCGGCGTCCGCGCGTCGAAAGAGCACATCGGAGACTTGCTGGTCGATGACCTCCGGGCGGACAACGGCAAGCTGCGGAGTACGGTGGAGACCACCCTTGAGAAGCTGGTTGCAGACGGTGTCCTGATGCGGGTGGGTGACGAGTACCGCCTGCAAACCAAGGAGGGCGCCGAGTGGGACCGGGAATTCCGTAACCGGCAGACCAAGCTGGCCAACGACGACGCGGACGTGCAGATCCGCCGCGATGGTCTGCTGTACGCGGAGGCGGACCGCATCGTTCGCAGCTTGAGAATCACCCAAGGGGCCGCCAAGGAATCCCGGCAACCGGCGATTTCTCGGGATCAAAACCCTCCGCAGGACGCCGGGGAGGCGATCCCTGTGTGGATTCGCGACGGCTGGTCAACGAGCGAAAAGGAGTTTCTCGAGGCGGCCAGAAGCGCCGGCAGCGACAGCCCCGTGATTTTTGTTTTCATCCCACGGCAGTCGGCTGAGGATCTCCGCAAGCGGATCGTCGAAGCCGCCGCGGCGCAGGCGACCCTGGATGCCAAGGGAATCCCGACCACGGCGGAAGGCCAAGAAGCCCGGCGCAGCATGGAAAGCACGCGCGACGACGCGGTGGGAAAGCGCGACGCGCTGGTGCGCGAAATCGTCGCCAACGCCAAGGTCTTTCAGGGCGGCGGAAGCGGACTGCTCCAGGCCACCCTTCAAGAGAGACTGGAGGCAGCGGCCAAGGCCTCCATCGTCCGCCTGTTCCCGCGCTTTCAGGAGGCGGATTCCGCCGCCTGGGAGGTCGCCATCAAGCGGGCCCGCGAAGGCGCGGACCAGCCTTTCCAGGCCGTCGGGTGGACAGGCCCGACCGAACAGCACCCTGTGTGCCAGCAGGTTCTCGCGACCATCGGCTCCGGCAAAACCGGCGGCGAGGTCCGCAAGACGCTCGAAGCCGCTCCGTTCGGCTGGCCGCGTGATGCGGTGGACGCCGCCCTAATTGCTCTCCACCGATCGCAGAGCATCACGGCCACGCTCAACGGGATGCCCGTGGCGCCCGGCCAGCTCGATCAGAACAAGATCCAGAAAGCGGAACTTCGCGTCGAGCGGGCCACGCTTTCTGTCAGCGACCGGCTCGCTATCCGGAAGCTGTTCACGCTTCTCGGCATGTCGTGCAAGGCTGGCGAGGAGCTGAGCAAGGCCCCCGAGTTCTTGAACGATCTCGCCTCGCTGGCCGCGGCAGCCGGAGGCCCGCCGCCGCTGCCCGAACCGCGCGACGCCGCCGAGATTGAGGACTTTCAAAAGCTCGCCGGCAACGAGCAGCTTGCCGCCATCCGAAACAAGGCCGCTTCTCTGGAAACCTGGATCGGCGAGTGGAAGAAAGCCAAGGAACTCGCCGAACAGCGCAAACCCGTCTGGGCGATCGCCGAGCGTCTTGCCAGGCACGCGGCGGGATTGGCGGCCGCGGCGGATGCTACTACCCAGCTCGATGCGATCCGGGACGGCCGCCTGCTCCTGGCGGCAACTGACCCGGTGGCGCCGGTTCGGGCCGCACTCGCCGACGCGCTCCGCCAGGCGGTGAACGGAGCCCATGCGGCTCACGAACAGGCCTATTCATTTGCCATCGCCGAGTTGCAGTCCAACGAAATCTGGTCGCGGCTTTCGCCTTCGGATCAGGCCGACATCCTCACCCAGGTGGGCTTCAGCGCGCCGGTGAAGGGCGACGTTTCGAGCGACGAGGCCCTCCTGGCCAGCCTCGATGCCCGGCCGCTCTCCGCGCGGCAGGCCGAAGCGGATGCTGTTCGCGGGCGCCTCGCCCGGGCGCTCGAGCTGGCCGCGAAGCTCCTTGAGCCGCAGGTCCGGACGATCCGCCTGGAGCGCGCCACGCTGCGATCCGAAGAAGAGGTTCACCAGTGGCTCGATCGCCAGGAGCGGGTCCTGCTGGAGGCTGTGAAGCAGGGGCCGGTGCTGGTGAGCTGATCGGGAGGAACGGATGGCGACCCTGTCCCGAGAGCAGCGAAGAGATCTTGAGAACGTAGTGAAACAGGCCCGGCGCGTGGCCGAGGCGGGTGCGCGGAAAGCCGTCGAGCAACTGGCCGTGCATCACCACGAGCCGTGGTCGAGTCTCACACCCGACCAGCGCAAGCTGCGCAACCGCCTCCGCGCCCACGGCCGGCAGCTTGGAGACAAGCTCGACCCGCGGACGGACAGGCAGGAAATCAGCCGGCTCGCTCACGAGTGCGCTTATGAGGACTGGCACCGGATGCTCTTTGCCCGCTTCCTGGCCGAGTGCGATCTGTTGATCGAGCCCAGGACGGGCGTGCCGATCACCCTCGAAGAATGCCGGGAGCTGGCGCTGGAGCAAGGCGCGGACTGGCTGACGCTGGCGAGCGAATTCGCCGTGCGCATGTTGCCGCAGATTTTCCGTGCCGGCGATCCGGTTCTCGAAGTCACGTTGCCGCCCGAGACCCGGCAGGAACTGGAACAACTCCTCAACAAGCCGCTACCCCGCGAGGTCTTCCTTGCGGACGACAGCCTCGGCTGGGTCTACCAGTTCTGGCAGGCCGAAAGGAAGCAGCAGGTCAACGACTCCGGGGTGAAGATCGGCGCCGACGAATTGCCTGCCGTCACGCAGCTCTTCACCGAGGACTACATGGTGCTTTTCCTCCTGCACAACACGCTCGGGGCGTGGTGGACGGCGAAGCGGAAGGCCGAAGGGAAAGACCCCAATCTGCCCGGCTACGAATGGACGTACCTCCGGTTCAAAGATGATGGCACGCCGGCCGCCGGCAGCTTCGACGGCTGGCCGCGGGCGGCCAAAGAGATCAAGGTTCTCGATCCCTGCATGGGCAGCGGGCACTTCCTCGCCTTCGCTTTGCCCATCCTGGTCCGGATGCGAAGGGAAGAAGAGGGACTGTCACTCAAGGACGCGCTCGCCGCCGTGTTGAAAGAGAATCTCTTCGGACTCGAACTCGACTCGCGCTGCGCTCAGATTGCGGCGTTTAACCTGGCGCTGACCGCGTGGCGCATGGCGGGCGAGCATTTTCCTTTGCCGGCGATGAACCTGGCCTGTTCGGGGTTCGGGATCCACGCCTCGGAGGCCAATTGGGTGAAGCTCGCCGGCGAGGACGGCAAGGCGCGCGAGGAGATGCGGCGGCTCCATTCGCTGTTCAAAGACGCCCCGACGCTCGGCAGCCTGATCGATCCTCGCCGCCTGGAGGCGAACGTCTATGCCGCGGGCGCCGACAGCGTGCTGCCGCTGCTTGAAGAGGCGCTGCGCCGTGAGCAGATGAGCGAGGAGACTCGGGAGCTGGCCGTCGCCGCGCAAGGCGTGCTGGCGGCGTTCCGCATTCTGGCCGGCCAGTTCACGCTGGTGGCGACCAACGTTCCGTATCTCGGGCGGGGCAAGCAGGCCCCTGAGCTGGCCCAATACTGCGCGGAGTTTCACTCGGACGCCAAGGCCGATCTGGCCACCTGTTTCGTGGACCGCTGCCTGCGCTTCTGCCGGGAGGGCGGCTCGGTGGCGCTGGTGACGCCGCAGAACTGGCTGTTTCTGACCAGCTACAGGAAGCTGCGCGAGCGGCTGCTTCAGGACGTGCAGTGGGACTTCGTAGCGCGCTTGGGCGCAAATGGTTTCCAGACCCCGATGTGGTATTTCCCAATCGCGCTGCTGGGTCTGACCCGTCGCGCGCCGGCGGCGGAACACGCCTTCGCGGGGTGGGACGTGGGCGAGGCGAAGACGCCGCGAAAGAAGGCGAGGGGGCTGAGGGGCGTTCCACTACAGGCTACCCAGGCATCGCAAACTGAGAGCCCGGATTGTCGGATATCACTCGAACCGATCGCTCGGCGAACTCTACTCCGCGAATACTGTACGAGCCATCTTGGAATCTGCACAGGTGACTATCCTCGTTTTGGCCGAGTCTTCTGGGAGTTGCCGCTGGTCAATGAGAATTGGGCCTGGCAACAGAGCTCGGTTGAGCAAACTACACCCTTTGGAGGTCTGCAAAACGTTCTTTACTGGCAGAAGGGTCGGGGCCAGCTTTACGAATACCTCTGTGACCGACTAGGCCCGGAGGGAGTGTACGCATGGCTCAGGGGCGAAGAGGCTTGGGGCCGGCGCGGTGTTCTTGTGATGGCCATGAGGGAATTGCCTGTGGCTCTGTACAGTGGCCACCTTTTCGACAACAACGTCTCGATTTTGATTCCCAAGGACGAGAGTCACCTCGATGCCATTTGGGCTTTCTGCACATCCGATGAGTTTCACCGGCACGTTCGACAGATTAGTCAGAAACTCCACATTTCGGACCAGAGTCTTGTCTTAGTCCCCTTTGACCTTGCCTACTGGCAACGAGTCGCCGCCGAAAAGTACCCCAATGGTCTCCCCAAGCCGCACTCTGACGACCCCACCCAGTGGCTGTTCAACGGCGACCCCAGGGGCTCGGATCACCCGCTTCAGGTGGCCGTGGCGCGGCTTCTCGGCTACCGCTGGCCCCGGCAGACTGGCTCGAGTTTCATGGATTGCCCAGCGCTCGGCCCGGACGGCCTCGAACCCTACGCCGATGCCGACGGCATCGTCTGCCTGAGCCCGGTCAAGGGCGAGCCTCCAGCTGCGGACCGCCTCCGCGCCCTGCTCGCGGCCGCATACGGCGCCGAGTGGTCTCCGGACAAACAAGCCGAACTGCTCGGCCAAGTCAGCTACGCCAACAAGACGCTCGAAGACTGGCTGCGCGATGCGTTCTTCGATCAGCACTGCGAGCTGTTCCGCCCACGCCCTTTCATCTGGCACATCTGGGACGGCCTCCGCAACGGGTTTCATGCGCTGGTCAACTACCACAAGCTCGCCGGCCCCAACGGCGAGGGCCGACGAACGCTCGAAAAGCTCATCTACACCTACCTCGGCGAATGGATCGACCGCCAGCGCGCCGATCAGAGAGCCGGTGTGGAAGGCGCGGACGGGCGGCTGGCTGCCGCCCAGCAGCTCAAGGCCGAGCTTGAGAAGATCCTCGCGGGCGAGAAGCCTTACGACATTTTCGTCCGCTGGAAGCCACTCCACGAGCAGCCCATCGGCTGGGAGCCAGACATCAACGACGGCGTGCGGCTGAACATCCGCCCATTCATGACCGCCAGGCCGCTGGAAGCGCGCGGGAAGAACGCCTGCATTTTCCGCGTGACCCCGAAGATCAAGTGGGAAAAGGACCGGGGCAAGGAGCCTCACCGGCCCCGCGAGCACTACCCCTGGTTCTGGAATTGGGACCAAGCGACCGTGGACTTCGCCGGTCGTGGCGAGAAGCCCGATGGCAACCGCTGGAACGACGTTCGCTACTCGCGCGCGGCAAAGCAGGCCGCGCGGGAGCGCGCAAGAAAGGAGGCACGATGACAACGCCAACACCGGACTGGCCATATCCAGGTGCTCGCTGGTGGAAAGTGGATTTCCACACACACACGCCGGCTTCCATGGACACGCCTTGGCACAACGTGACCGATACAGGAAGCCAGGTGACGCCAGAACGGTGGCTACTGAAATACATGGAGGCGGGCATCGACTGTGTGGTGGTCACCGATCATAACAGCGGCGCCTGGATTGACAAGCTGAAGCTTGGGTACCAGCGGCTGAAGGCGGAGCAGCCAGCGGGTTTCCGAGAGTTGCATCTGTTTCCGGGCGTCGAGATCTCGGTCAACGGCGGCTTTCATCTGCTTGTGATTTTCGACCAAGCCGCGACGACTTCCGACATCGACACGCTTCTCGGCAGAGTGGAGTACCAGGGAACGAAGGGCGATAGCGACGGGGTGACGCGCAAGTCGCCAGTGCAAGTAATCGAAGCGGTAGCCGCGGCTGGCGGATTGGCGATTCCGGCGCACGCGGATCAGGCTAAAGGCCTGTTGGAGTTGGACGGGTCCGGCGGCGCAAAGGCGGCGCTCGACGCGAACACACTACGACAGATCTTCGACTGCGGACGCGTCCTGGCGATGGAGGTCGTCGACCGGGCTGCACAGAAACCGCAAGTCTACGTGGACTCCAAGTGTGGCTGGAGCGAGGTTTGGGGGTCCGACTGTGAGAACTTTCGAGCCGGCCCCCTGCCGGGCTCGCGCTACACGTGGGTCAAGATGGCCAAGCCGTCGCTGGAAGGGCTGCGTCTGGGGCTTCTGGACGGCGCCGGCTTCTCCATTCGCCGGAGCGACGACCCAGAACCGTTCGATCCCTTCAACGTGCCTACTCACTTCGTGGAGTCAATCGAGGTCTCTGACGCCAGATACATGGGCCGCGGTCAGCCGGAGAGGCTCGAGTTCAGTCCCTGGTTTAACGCCCTGGTGGGAGGGCGCGGCACCGGGAAATCCACGGTAGTGCATGCTCTGCGGCTGGCCTGTCGCCGGGACGGTGAGCTCAAGACCCTGTCCGCAGACAACGAAGCGCGGCGCACGTTTGAGCGTTTCGTACAAGAGCCCCAGAGTCGTAACGACGAATACGGAGCTCTCGACTATCGATCCGGCCGGAAAACCGAGATCCTGGTCACGATGGTGCGTGAGGGGGTGCGGCACCGCCTTCGCTGGCGGCAGGACGCGAGCGGAACGGCTGTGGAGGAATGCGTGAACGGGAGTTGGCGGCCGTCGGTTAGTCAGTCCATTACCGCCGAGCGGTTCGCGGTTCGCATTTTCAGCCAGGGGCAGATCGCTGCGCTTGCGGGTGAGAGCCAGGAGGCGCTGCTGGCGGTCATCGATGAAGCCGCGCGAAGCCAATCGGCACGCCAGGCCCTCGAGAATAGCGTGCAGCGCTTCTTCGCGCTGCGCGCACAGGTCCGCGAGCTTGATGGGAAGCTCAAAGGGCGGGATGAGTTGCAGGTGAGTCTGGACGACGTGAGACGTAAGCTGGCCGGCTTCGAGGGAAAGGAGCACGCCGAGATCCTGAAAACATACCAACTCCGTTCGCGGCAGGATCGGGAAATGGAGCGTCAGGTCGATCACGCAGTGCAGATGGCCGTGCGGCTGCGCGAGGAGGCCGAAGGGCTCTCGGCCGAGAATGTACCGCCGGGACTCTTCGATCCACAGGACGCTGCGGACCGCGAGGCGCTGGCCGCGGTCGAGCGCCTGCACGCCGCAGTGGCCGAAGCGGCAGTAGCCGTGCGCGAGGCCGGCGAGCGGCTCGAGATGATTGCGACGCGGGAGCGCGAGGAACTGGCCACGAGCGCCTGGCGCGAAGCGTTCGTACAAGCGACGAGGAAGTACACGGAGCTGGTCGAGGAGCTGAAAGAGCAGGGCGTAGCCGACCCGAGCGAGTATGGCAAGCTCGTTCAGGAGCGCCAGCGGCTGGAAGGTGAAATCGCGCGACTTGAGGCGCTTCAAAAGGAGCGGGACAAGCTGGTCGCGGAGGCCACGCTCCAGCGGCAGCGTGTGCGCCAGGTGCGCCAGGCGCTGAGCAAAATGCGTCACGATTTCTTGGCGAACACACTCGCACAGAATCCTTACGTGCGCATCGAGCTGCTTCCCTACGGCCGGGACGCTCGCATGATAGAACGGGGTTTGCGGGAGGTTCTCGGTGTGACGGACGACCGGTTCAGCGAGGACATCCTCGTTGTTGAGGACGATGGCACAAGGAAAGGTTTGATCGCGGACTTGATCGAGGAACCGTCCGCAACGGCCATCATCGAGCAGCGCCTTGATGCGATCAGCGAGCGCTTCGGGAAAGCGTGTGCCGGTCGCGGCGACTTCGGCGGGCACTTCAACAACTATCTCCAGCGGGAGTGTGCGAAGCGTCCGGAGCTTCTCGATCGCTTGCTGGTGTGGTCACCCGAGGACTCTTTAAGAGTCGAATACAGCCCGAGAGGCGACGGAACGGACTTTCGACCCATGGGGCAAGCCTCGGCCGGCCAGCGCGCCGCGGCGATGCTCGCCTTTTTGCTCGCGCACGGCCAGGAACCGCTGGTGCTGGATCAGCCCGAGGACGATCTGGACAACCATCTCATCTACGACCTCGTGGTGCGGCAGATTCGCGCGAACAAACTTCGGCGTCAAATCGTGGTTGTCACGCACAACGCGAACATCGTAGTGAACGGGGATGCGGAGATGCTGCACGCGCTGGACTTCAGGGGCGGGCAATGCCGCGTGGTGCAGGCGGGATCGCTTCAGGAGCAAGCCATGCGTGAGGAGGTGTGCCGCGTGATGGAAGGGGGCCGCGAGGCATTTGAGCGGCGTTACCGGCGCCTGGGCAGGGAGAGCTGAGATGTTCAACAGTTCCAAAGAGTTGCTCGACAAGATTCGGCTCGGAGAAGACTCGTTTCTTGAGCTGAAGGAGGTCCGGTTCGCCGGCGATCGGGTGAGCGCACCCCATCGGGACAGTCTGGCCGACGAGCTGGCGGCCTTTGCGAACGCAAGGGGAGGAGTCTGCGTTCTCGGGGTTGACGATAAGACGCGCGAGGTTACGGGCATTCCGCTGGAGTTGCTGGACCGAGTGGAGGACTTCGTCCGTGAGGTATCGAACGACTCGATCGATCCGCCGCTCCTTCCCGTGATCGAGCGCTTGTCGCTGCCAACCTCGCTTGGGACGGAGGCGGCGGTTCTCAAGATCGAGGCGCCCAGGAGCCTCTTCGTCCACAGGAGTCCCGGCGGGTACTTCCATCGGGTGGGAAGCAGCAAGCGCCAGATGTCCCCTGAGTATCTGGCGCGACTGTTTCAGCAGCGCAGCCAGGCGTGGATTGTTCGCTTCGATGAGCAGACTGTGGGGACAGCGACGCTAGACAACCTTTCCCGGGAGCTCTGGGAAAGATTTCGAACGGTGCGTTCGGCCGGCGAAACGCGTGAGGGCTTCCTGCACAAGTTCGGCATGGCACGACAAGATGAGGACGGCACGTCACGACCGACGGTGGCCGGTGTGCTCCTTGCGACCGAGGATCCGCGACGGTTCCTGCCGAATGCTTTCATCCAGGCGGTTGCGTATGCGGGCGCAAGCGAGAGTCCGGCCGGCGCTTTCGGCGCATATCAGCTCGACGCAGCCGACATCACCGGACCTCTGGATCGTCAGGTCGCCGACGGGTGCCGCTTCGTGGCGCGCAACATGCGTACCGCCGCGGCCAAGGACGTCGGCCGAACCGACGTTCCGCAATACGACATGACCGCCGTGTTCGAAGCCGTGGTGAACGCCGTCGCACACCGAGACTACGCCATCCACGGCTCCAAGATTCGACTGCGGATGTACGCCGACCGATTCGAACTTTACTCGCCCGGCGGGCTCGCGAACACGATGACGATCGAGAGTCTCCCGCTTCGTCAGTCGGCCAGAAACGAGGCTGTCACAAGTCTCCTGGCAAGGTGTCCTGTCCCGAGGGACCTGCCCGGTCTCAAGACGGACCGGACCACCATGATGGACAAGCGAGGCGAAGGAGTCCCGATCATCCTGGAACGCAGTATGGATCTGTCGGGACGCCGTCCTGAGTATCGCGTCATTGACGACGTGGAACTGCTGTTGATCATCTACGCGGCGAGCGTCAAGGAAGTCAGTGCATGATTTCTGGTACCCAACGCGGCAGTGTCCGCCTTCAATCGGGGACGCTTCTAGACTCCGTGGAGGTGTCCCTTCAGGCCGCTTTGCGTACGCCGGAGGGGACCGCCGAGCCCGTGGCTGTCCTGTGGACGGACGCCGACGGCCAGTGGAAGCCGCTCATCGCGGGACTTCGGACTACGCTGCCGCACCTCTTCGCACTGGGCCCGTACAATCCCTCGACCCGCACCGGCCCGGTCATTTGGCTGAAGTGCATCGTGGCCCGCTCTCTTCCCGACATGGCTCCCCCGACGGGAACGACGCCGATTCTCTACCTGCCGGGAGTGAGTCGGCAGGACCTGCGAGCTGCCGAGGACTGTCCGGCCGCACTCCAGCCCCTGGTCGAACTCCAGTATCGCGGCCGCGTGTGGCATCAGTCCAACGGGCGCGACTGGTCAGTCGAGGCGTTCCTAGTCTCGAAGGAAGGCCTCGGACTCGATATCGCACAGGACTTGAGGACCCGCGAGGCCATGGTGCGCGCGCTTCCCTTGCTGGCCGAAACGCCGATCGACAGCCTGCGCGGACGGCGCCTCGAGGCCGACGACTTCGACAAATTGGCGGTGAGCGACCCGGTGCGGGATCTTCTCCGCTGGATGAGCAACCCGGAGCTCTTCGAGAAAGGGCTTGACGCGGGGCGCTGGCAGGCCTTTCGAAGCATCTGCCGTTCCGAGTTTGGCCTTGATCCGGACGAGGCTGGGGCATCGGCCGCCGGGGGCGCTCTGGCAACGGGCGGCACCCGTTGGGACGATGTCTGGCAACGCTTCTCGGAAGCCCCGAGGTTGTATCCGGGCATTCCGATGCTTCTCCGGGAGCCAGCCGACGGCCAGGGGAAGCTGGCGTTCGACCCATCCAGGCGCCCAGAAGCCAACGACGAAGCCGAGGAGCGTCTCCGCCGGGAACTCGAACAAGTCGTCGGACTTCCGCATCGGGACGCCTGCGAGCGCATCCTCGCGCTGGAGACCGAACACGGACTGCGGCGGGAATGGGTCTGGGCACAACTGGGGGAGAGCTCATTCGCAACGGCTCTGGAACCGCTGACACGTCTGGCCTCCCTTGCCAAGGTGTTCGTTGGAGGTGCATCGGTCGAATCGATGGCAGAGGCCTATGCCGCCGCCGGCTGGCAGTGCGATCGGGCGGCACTCGATGCCCTCGCCTCCACCAAAGCGGATTCGGAAAGCGCGGTGATTGCCAAGGTGGTTCGGGCGCTGTATGAGCCGTGGCTCGATGCCTCAGCGCGGCTCTTCCAAGACCTGGTGGCCCGGCGTGGTGGCGATCTCCGCGCGCTCGCCACGGGCCTTGCACCCGAAAAGGAAACGTGCCTGGTGTTCGCGGACGGCCTGCGGTTCGACGTCGGGGGATTGCTCAAGGAGAAGTTGGAGTCGCGCGGCCTGTTGGTGCGCCTGAGTCACCGAATCGCTCCCCTGCCAACGGTGACGGCTACCGCCAAGCCACTGGTTTCGCCGGCCTGTGAGGCTGTCGATGCGTCAAGTCCGGATGATGATTTCACGCCGGTCCTCGGCGAGAACAAGCAGAGGGTTTCCGCTGCCGTCCTTCGCCAGGAAATCCTCCGGCGCGGTGTGGCGATCCTCGAACCCGACGAGGCGGGCAGCCCGGCCCGCTCGGAGGCGGGCGCGTGGGTCGAGGTCGGCCGACTGGACACGCTCGATACGCTGGGACACAAGCTCCAGGCACGGCTTGTTCAACAGATTGAGAGCCACGCGGAGCGAATCGTTGAGCGTGTGGCAGCGCTGCTGGAGGCCGGCTGGCCTAAGGTGCGCATCGTCACCGACCACGGCTGGCTCTTGCTGCCCGGCGGCCTCCCCAAGGTCGAGCTCCCCACTTCGCTGGTGGCGACCAAATGGGCTCGTTGCGCCGCCGTCCGCGGCGACTCGGCGCCCGCCGTGCCCACCTACGTCTGGCACTGGAACACCTTCACCCGCATCGCATGTCCTCCGGGGATTGCCTGCTTCCGGGCGGGTAATGAGTACGCCCACGGAGGCGTCAGCCTCCAGGAATGCGTGGTGCCGGACATCATCGTCGAACGTGCCGGTGGCGGCACTGCGGCGACCATCGCCAGCATCCAGTGGCGGGGCATGCGGTGTCGCGTTTCGGTGCGGACGAACAACCCGGCTGTTCGTGTTGACCTGCGGTTGAATTGGAAACAGCCGGCAACCAGCATCGTGGCCTCCATAAAGGAGGTAGGCGCGGAAGGCGAAACCAGCCTCGCAGTGAGCGATGACGCCCACGAGGGTGCCGCGGCGATGGTCGTCGTCCTCGACCCTGCCGGCAACGTGCTGGACAAGAGGACCACAAGTGTTGGACAAGTGTCATGACTCTGACCATGGACCCACTCGACAAGCTCGCGGCGTCGGTCTTTGACGGCTACCTGGTCCGCAAGAACCTGGTGCGCAAGTACGCGAGACAGTACCCGGTGCCGACCTATGTGGTCGAGTTCCTGTTGGGACGGTACTGCGCGACGACTGACGAAAAGGAGATTGCGGAGGGCCTGGAGATTGTCGAGAAACAGCTCAGCGACCGTACCGTCCGAACGGGCGAGGAGGAGCTATTCAAGGCACGCACCCGGGAGCGTGGTCCGATCAGGCTCATCGACCTCGTTCGCGCCCGGCTCGATGCGCGCAATGACTGCTATGTCGCCGAGCTGCCGAGCCTTGTGCTCCGCGACGTCCGCATCCAGGATCAGCTCGTACGCGATCACGAGCGCATGTTGACCGATGGCTTCTACGCCGAGGTCACGCTCTCCTACGACGGCATCATCGCGCAGGAGCAGGGCGGACGGCCGTTCGAGATCGACGCGCTGCGGCCCATCCAGATGTCGAAGTCGGACGTGCTGGACATCCTCGCTCGCGGGCGCAAGGCGTTCACCACGCGCGAATGGGTTGACCTGCTGATTCGCTCGATCGGTCTCGAACCGGCCTCCATGACGGAGCGGGCCAAGGCGATTGCGATGCTTCGAATGGTTCCGTTCGTGGAGCGGAACTATAACATGGTCGAACTTGGCCCCCGCGGGACTGGAAAGAGCCACCTCTTCCAGCAGATCTCCCCCTACGCGCACTTGATCTCGGGCGGCAAGGCGACCGTGGCTAAGATGTTCGTGAATAACGCCACGGGACAGCGTGGCCTGGTCTGCCAGTACGACATCGTATGTTTTGACGAGATTTCCGGGGTCTCGTTTGACCAGAAGGACGGCGTCAACATCATGAAGGGCTATATGGCCTCTGGCCAGTTCAGCCGCGGCAAGGAGAACATCCGCGCTGACGGCGGCATTGTCATGGTCGGCAATTTGGATGTGGACGTCGAGCAACAGCAGCGCATCGGCCACCTGTTGGGCACTCTACCGCCCGAAATGCGTAGCGACACGGCCTTCATGGATCGCCTGCATTCCTACATCCCGGGCTGGGAGTTCCCAAAACTCACCCCTCACGAGCACCTGACGGACCACTTTGGGCTCGTCAGTGACTTCCTGAGCGAGTGCTGGGACAAGCTCAGAACGATGAGCCGCGTTCAGGTGTTGCAGGGCCGCGTGTACCTTGGCGGCGCCCTGAGCGGTCGGGACATCGAGGCGGTGAATAAGACGATCAGCGGCCTTGCGAAGCTGCTCTACCCCGATCCAGAGATGCCGGTATCGGATGAGGACCTGCAATGGATGGTTCGGCTGGCGCTGGAGTGCCGCCGGCGGGTCAAGGAGCAGCAGAAGCGCGTTTTCAAAGCCGAATTCCGCAACACGCACTTTAGCTACACGATGGGAGTGGACGGAGTCGAGCAGTTCGTTTCCACGCCCGAACTCCACAGCGATGAGGCGATCGAGAGCGATCCGCTGCCGCCCGGCCAGGTCTGGGGTGTCAGTCCGGGAACGCCGGAGACGGGACCCGGACTCTACCGCATCGAGGTCGCCTGTGGTCCCGGCGCCGGCGTGAGGATTCTGAATCAACCCACTCCGCCGGCGTTTCGCGAGAGTGTTCGAATCGGTGAGCAGAACCTATATTCGCGGGCGAAGGAACTGGTAGGCGACCGGGAGCCACGAGAACACGAGTTCTCGGTCCAGATGCGAGCCATCGACGCTGACAAGAGCGGTACCGGAGTCGGGCTGCCAGTCTTGATCGCGCTTTGTGGGTCGCTCCTTGGGCGAAACACCAGAGGCGGCACGATTGTGGTGGGTGCGCTCAACCTCGGCGGCTCCATCGAAATGGTCCCGAACGCCATCCGTATAGCGGAGTTGGCTGTGGACAAACAGGCCCAGACCCTGCTGATGCCCGTGGCCGCCCGCCGGCAGTTGAACGATCTGCCGGACGATCTCTGGACACGCATCAGCATCGAGTTCTACAAGGACGCCGCCGACGCGGTGTTCAAGGCATTGGTCGAATAAGCATGGCAACCTCGCAATCCCGCCTAGTGCCCCCGATGATCGCACCCGGAGACGAGGCCGTGCTCCCCGAGGCCATCCGCGAGCCCCCGAAGCCCTAAATACGCTCTTTCGCACCCCACAATTGCCCCTTTCGAGCCGTGCCATCGCCCCATGATCGCTTCCGGCCGTGCCAGGGCATCGCCTTTTTTTTGCCCCCTCCTGCGCCTCCCCGCCCGCGCCAGTCACAACGTCAGCAGAACCGTATTCGTCCATGAATTCAATCAGTTCCACAAAACGCTGCGCGGCGCATACCCGATCATCTGCTTTCATGGAATTGGCGGTCCGCCCGCCCCGGCGGTTCCCCTTGTGTTACGCAAACCGTGTCGCCGTTCACTTGCACACTCGCGCATTGGGTTGGCGAATTGGGTTCGTTTGTCCCAAAAGGATTGTTTTTCGCCGGCCCCGCGCGGCGCGCCAAGCCTGACTGCACGATTCTCGCCGCGCCGGAGAGCAGGGGTGCCCGCGGTGAAATCAAGGCGGTCTACTTCGAGGAGCCGTGCCCCTTCGATCATCTGGAGGACACCAAGCGCGTGGCGGACGCGCTGACCATCCCGGTGGCGGGTGGGGAACAGGAGTACAGCGACTGGCGCTTCCGCTGGATGATCGCCAATCGGGGCGTGGACATCGTCGAGCCGGACTTGTTCTACTACGGCGGGCTGATCCGGTCGATTCGGGTGGCGCGGATGGCGGAGGTGGCGAAGATGCCGGTCACGGTGCATATCTCCGGCGGGTTCGGGTTTGTGTACATGCTGCATTACGCCTCGTGCCTGCGTAATCCCGCACGTTACCAGGAGTACAAGCTGGGAACGGAGAAATACGGGAGCTGGTTCGATCCTCCGCTCAGGGTCAAGGACGGAAAGATCACCGTGCCGACCGGCCCCGGCGTAGGGATCAAGGACCTGAAAGGGTTGCTGCAAGGCGCCGTCGAGGTGGCGTAAGGCGCCGGGCTGGTGTTGGCGGGTTGCCATGTCAGGCGCTCTCAGCCGGCCTGGCCTTGGCGAGGCGCGGCGTCAGGGTAACCTCGTGCGTAGTCGGCGCGGCAGCGACGCTCGGATTCTTCGGGGTCTTCCCCGAGTTCCGTCAAGAGCTGTCGGTGCAGGGTCCCGATGCGCGGCTTCTGCCGCACCTCTGTCGCAAGGTTCCGGAATTCGCCGGGGTCCGACCTCAAGTCGTAGAGTTCGCGTTCGGAGGGGTGGCGTTCATCGGGGGAACAGTGGTAGACGTACTTCCAGTCGCCGGTTCGGATCATCGCGTAGCCGGAGGCGATGTTGTGCGCATAGTACTGGCTGACGGCGACGTCCTTCCATCGGAAGTTCGGATCGTCGAGCCAGCGCACCATGGAAGTGCCATCCCAATCACCGGGCGTTTCGGCTCCCCCGATTTCCGCGACAGTCCTGACCATGTCGACCAGCGAACAGGCGCCCGAGCGTCGGCCCCCTGCTTTCCAACGCTCCGCCCAACTCACCAGCAGCGGCACGCGGGACGCCTGCTCGTACATGCAGTTCTTCCACCACAGGCCGTGATTCCCCATGTTCTCCCCGTGATCCGACGTATAGATCACAACGGTGTCGCGCCCGACCGGACTCTTGCGAAGCGCTTCCAGCACCTTGCCGATTTCAGCGTCGATCCACTCGGTGAACCCGTAGTAGAGCTCGCGCCCGAGCCGAACAATGTCGGGGTGGACGTCGACAACGCCGAATCCGCGCCGCAAATGCTTGTAGTTGAGCGGGAGGGAATCGAGGAATCCCGACGGGATCTCGGGCATGGGAATCCTGCCCTTGTAGTGACTCCAGTACCGCTCCGGCACGATGAGCGGAAAGTGGGGAGCCAGGTAGCCTGCAAACAGAAAGAACGGCTTGTCGGCACGGCTACGCGGAGAAAGAAAATCCAGCACTCCGGCCGTCACGCGCCGGTCGTGCTCAATGATGTGCGAGTCCTCGCCGACGCGGAAATCCCGGAATCGGTCCTGCGCCTGCTTCAGCTTGACGCTCTCATCATCGGCTTTCCTGCGGTTCCCGCGGCCGGCCATGCGATTGGTATTCATGTTGCCGCCGATCTCAGTGAAACCGTAGCGGTGCCGGATGTCATAGTGCTGCTTGCCGCAAAGGAAGCTCTGATAGCCCGCGGCGTTCAGGATGCGGGGCAGCGAAGGGTATCCATCCGAAGGGAGCCGGGTGTCGTTGTTCCAAGCGGCGATCCGGTGGATGTACTTGCCCGCGGTCAGGGAGAGCCGCGAGGGAACACACAGCGGGGAGTTGGTGTAGCAACCGTCAAAGACCACGCCGCGATCAGCCAAGCCGTCCAGATGGGGCGTACGCGCGATCTGGTTGCCGTAGCAGCCGGTGACGCCATGGTTGTGTTCGTCAGAGCAGATCACCAGGAT
>Ga0315289_10005373_pt1 | contig 18943 bp, 13 predicted proteins | sample YL17G11_40_MG_FD_203452 | JGI IMG/M metagenome (GOLD analysis project Ga0315289, IMG submission 203452) | Sediment microbial communities from Yellowstone Lake, YNP, Wyoming, USA - YL17G11_40 | ecosystem: Environmental > Aquatic > Freshwater > Lake > Sediment | place: USA: Wyoming | collected...
CGTCGGCGATGTGCATGGAGCCGCCGCGGCCCAGGCAGTAGCCGGTGGCGCGGCCGCACAGTTCGGCCATCATCTTGTTGTAATGCTCCTGCCGCGCGGCGTCCCCCTGGGCCAGCGAGGCGCCCCGGGCGTGGCAATGGCCGTGGCCGCGGTGCGTGCTGGTGATCAGGTCGTCGTCGCGCAGGGTGGAGATGGCCCCCACGGCCACCGCCTCTTCCCCGGCGTACAGGTGGGAGGCCCCCTTGATCAGGTTGCGCCCCAACAGGTCGTAGACCGTGTCCTCGAACATGCGGATCTCCCACATCTGCCGCAGGAGATCGAGCGCGCGGTCCTTCGTAAGGCCATGTTCCTTCAGATCCAATCCAATGCTCATCTTTTTCCTCTTCATTTCTCGAACGCAGATTAACGCAGACAAACGCTGATAAACGCTGATTTCTTTATTGTTTGCCTGCACGAATCTGCGCAAATCTGCGTTCATCTGCGTTCATCTGCGTCCAAACGATCTTTGATACTAACTCGGCCAATGGCTCGCCCTCCTGGATGCCGCACACGGTACGCATGACGCTCGCCAGGCCGTCGCGCGCTAGGCGGGCCTGCAGTTCGACGGCGTCGGGGTCGTCGGGGGCGTCGTAGGCCAGGGCGGCGGCGATGCCCCAGGCCAGCCCCGCGGGCCGGATGGCGTGCTTTTCGGCCAGACGGGCCGCACCGACCAGGCGGTCGTCGGGGGCCAGTTTGCGCAACGGGTCGCGGGCCAGCCGGCTGACCGGGTCGGCCAGCGCCCGGTTGCCGAAGCGCGCCAGCAGGTCGAGCGTGTGCTCCCGCAGCGCCTGCGCCTCGAGGCCGTGCTCGGCGACGAGCGCCCGCCCCGCCTCATCAAGCGCCTGGTCCACCCGCCGCCGCACCCACGGGTCCTCCAACGCCTGGTAGCCATACTCGTGGCCCCGGCGATACCCCAGATAACCCAGCATGGCGTGGGCGGCGTTGTGGATGTACAACTTGCGCTCGACGTAGGCGCGGAAGGGGGCCACCGGCTCCATGCCGACGACGCGCGGGATCTCCCCGATGAAGGCCTGGCGGTCCACCGGTAGCACCTTGTACGGCTCGGCCACGATCAGGGTCGGATCGGCGGCCCGCTGTGCGGGGGTGGGCACCGGCGACATGCGGGCGATGACGGCCGGGACGAAGCCCACGCGCTCCGCCAGGTAGGGCCGCAGCGGTTCCGGCAGCGCCTGGCCCACCGCCTGGCGCAGGACCTGGGGGGCATCGTGCAGGTTCTCGCACAGAATGACGTTCACGGGCGTGGCAGCATCCGCCGGGGTCGGGGCGGCGGTCCAGCGCCGGGCCAACCCGGCGGCGATGGAACGGGCGACGGCCCCCAGCGCCCGCGCACCGACGGCGGTGGCCAGGAGGCTGGCGCGCGCTACCTCGGCCGCCACCTGCTCGACGTCCAGCCCGTTGACGGCGCGTACCGGGCCGATCGTCCGTTCGTCGACCGCCTGGAGGCCCGAGAGGCGCAGGGTATAACTCCCGCGGCGGGCCAGCGCCGCGACCAGCGGCTCGTCCAGGTCCACGAACATGACCTCGTAGCCGGACTCGCTAAAGAGTTGGCCGAGAAACCCCCGCCCCACACTCCCGGCGCCGAATATGACGGCTGTCGCTCGCTCTAACATACGGCGGCCTCCTGCCGCAATCAATTCATCTGGACGCAGATGAACGCGGACGAACGCAGATGAACGCAGACGAACGCGGATTCTTTGGCTTCTATCTGCACTCATCTGTGCTACATCATCATTTGCTACTGGTGAGTGACTGTCAACGGATTCCTGGAACGGATTGAACGGAACCGACTGCACGGACTATCCAATCCGTTCAATCTGCTCCCCGAATCCGTTGACAGTGCGCCCTTCATCTGGACGCAGATGAACGCAGATGAACGCGGATTCTTTGGCTTCTATCTGCACTCATCTGTGCTACATCATCATTTGCTACTGGTGAGTGACTGTCAACGGATTCCTGGAACGGATTGAACGGAGCTGACTGCACGGACTATCCAATCCGTTCAATCTGCTCCCCGAATCCGTTGACAGTGCGCCCTTCATCTGGACGCAGATGAACGCAGATGAACGCGGATTCTTTGGCTTCTATCTGCACTCATCTGCGCTACATCATCATTTGCTACTGGTGAGTGACTGTCAACGGATTCCTGGAACGGATTGAACGGAACCGACTGCACGGACTATCCAATCCGTTCAATCTGCTCCCCGAATCCGTTGACAGTGCGCCCTACGATTCTCCCGCCGGGCCTATCCACATGTGGTGCTGCTCGTCGTAATGCCAGCCGGGGGCGTCGAGCGTGAGGTCGTGGCGCGCCCAGCCGGCTCGCACACGACGCCAGGTCTCCTCCCACGAGCGGATGCCGCCCAGCGCGTCGGCCGCCTCGACGTTGCAGGCTCCCACCGCCACCGCCGCCGTCAGCGTATCCTCGAGCGACAGGCCGCGCAGCAGCCCGCTCAGGAAGCCGGCGATGGTCGCGTCGCCCGCGCCGGTCGTGCCGACCACCTCTACCTTGAAGCAGGGTGCCCACAGTTCCTTGCCGGCCCAGGCCGCCGGCTGCGCCGGCCGGGCCGCGCCCAATGCTGCGAGGGCCGCCCGACCGGCGGTGTGCACGTACAGCCCCCGCTCCCCTAACTTGAGCCCGACGACCTTGCTCCCCATCTCCAATATCTGGCGGCTGAGGTCCGACAGGAGGGCCGGGGTGAAGGGTGCTCCCCCTCTCCCCCCCGGGGAGAGGGCCGGGGTGAGGGGCGCTCCCTCCATCAATTCTCGATACGTCTCCCGCCGCAGCATGTAGAGCGTCTCCTCGATGCTGGGCAGGAAGACGTCCACGTACGGCAGCACACGCCGCAGGATGGCAGCCCAGTCCACCCGCCCGGCCGCCGACGCCGCGTCGGGCAGCGAGAGGTCGAGCGAGGTCGTCACCCCGGTCTCCCTGGCGCGCCGGAACATGTCCACCAGTTGCGCGCCGCCGTCCTCGTACATCAATTTCAGGATGGGTGGATAGCCAAAGTGGAACAGGCGCGCCCGGCCCACCACGTCGTACCGTACGTCCCTGGCCGAGAAGGTCTCGTTGGCGGCCGGGCAGTGCAGAAAGATGCGGTCCACGCCGGGAGGGTTGATGATGACCGTGTAGGAAGTGTGCACGGCCGGGTCCACCACCATGCCGTTCGCCAGGCCCGGCCCGTGCGACTCGATGACCTGCCGGACGACCTGCCCGAGCAGGTCGTTCCCAATCTTACCCATGAGGCGGGTGGGGATGCCCAACTTGTGGAGCGCGAGGCCGGTGTTGGAGACCGCCCCGCCGGTGGAAATCGTGAGCGACCCCACCTCGGTCAGGCGCCCCGGCCGGAAGAGCAGCGCGAGGCCTTCCTGGGAGAGCGCGGAGAGATCGGGGATGACGTCCAGGCAGATGTGGCCGGCGACGACGGCGTCACGCGAGGTGACCAGGTGCGGCCCCATTTCAGCGTCCCGGACGTTGATCTCGTCTGCCTGGGCGTTGATTTCGTAGGCTGTGGCGTGCCCGGTGTCACGGCTTGTAGGTGCGCGCATAATCGGTGACCAAGAGGTGGAGGGGCGGCTCGTCCTCCTCGATCTGCGGGAAGCGGCCGACCGGCTCGTAGAAGCGGTTGTCGGTATTGTCGTCGTTGACCATGGACACTTCGCCGACCATGACGCGGCTTTCGGCGCCCCAGAAGGCGTGGTAGAGGCGCGAGGGCAGGGTGATGCTTTCGCCCGGGCTCAACACCACCGTATCGCCGGCCTTGACGGTGCGCTGCACGCCGTCGGTGCTCACGGTCACGTCGGTGTTGGCCAGTTTCTCATCTGGGGTAGAGTTGTACAACTGGACGACCAGTCTGCCGCCGCCCCGGTTGATGATGTCCTCGGACTTGGACCAGTGAAAGTGCATGGGAGTGACCTGGTCCACGCCCACCAGCATGATCTTTTCGGCATATAGTTTGCCCTGCAGCGTCTGCCAGTTGTGGGGGTGGCCATTGCGGATGGTAAAGAGGAACAGCCCGCGCTTTTCAAAGTTGCCGCTGCCAAAGTCGGTGATGTCCCACCCCAGGCCATTTTCGACGATTTCGCGCACCTCGTCCCCTTTGGCCGCCCACTCCTGGGGCGTCCAGTAGGCGAAGGGGGGGAGATAGAAGCCTCTGCCGCGGATGAAAGCATCGGCCTCGCGCATGATGGCATTGATCTCGGAACGTTTCATGGTGTCGTTTCCTCCTATATCACGATAGTAGTTCATGATGCCTTTAACGCAGAGCCGCAGAGGTGGGGAGGCGCAGAGGTTCCTATAGATTTCTCTGCGACTCTGCGTCTCCGCGTCTCTGCGTTAGTTCCTATCCATGTGGCCTTCATTACTCCAGTGCCAATACCTTGCGGGCGGCCGCGTCGTCCGTGACCAGGACGTTGACGTGGCCGCCGCGCAGCGCGCCCAGGATCGCCTCGGCCTTCGCTTCGCCGCCGGCCACGCCGATGACCTGCCCAATCCCGTGCAGCGCCTCCAGTTCGAGGCCGACGATGCGGTGGTTTAGTTCGATGTCCATAACGCGGCCCTGCGCATCATAGTGCCGGGCGCAGACGTCGCCCACGACCCCCTGGGCGCGCAGGCGGGCCAGCGCCTCGCGGTCCACGTACCCGGCGCGTAAGAGGCTATAGACCTCGGGGGTGGGCGCGCCGATGCCGACCAGCGCGACGTCGGCCTGGCCGGCCAGGCGCAGCGTGTCGCGGATGCGCGGCTCTTGCAGCAGCGCCTCCCGCGCGCGGGCGTCCTCGACGATAAGCGGGGCGTGCAGGTAGCGGTATTCCCCCCCGTAGGCGTTGGCCAGCAGGCGGGCCAGGTCGGTGCCATCCATCAGCGGGTCCCCTGCCCCTACCGCGCCGACCATCTGCACGACGGTGATGGGGAGGTGCCGCTCGGGCCTGAGCGCGCGCACCGTAGAATAGACCGCCACGCCCCACGAGATCCCTAAGACCATCCCACCGGTGAGGATGCTCTCGACGTAGCGGGCGGCCAATGCGCCGAGGCCGCGCAGGGTCTCTTCGTAGGGCTGGCCGCACCCCGCGAGCACGCGGGCCTGGCGGAGGCCGAAGCGGGCGCGCAGGGCGTCCTCGAGGTCGGGCACCGTTTTCCAGGGGTAGTGGACGACGATTTCGACGACGCCCATCTCGCGGGCCTGGTCGAGCATGCGGGAGATGGTGGAGCGGGAGGTGCCGACGCGGCGGGCGATCTCGTCCTGGGTCAGGCTGTTTTCGTAGTACAGGCTGGCGACCTGGGCCAGCAGGTCGGGTTGGTCGGGCATGGGCTGGGACTCGGCGTGCACGTTTTCTCAGGATGTGCACCGGTGTGCAGGGAGGATTTTATCACAGGGGGAGGGGATTGTCAACTTGGGCTTTCCAAGAAGAATCCCTGCTCACGCCAGAGGAGGCGTGGCAGGATTATCAGGTCGCTGAAGATGGCGCTGGCTGAAGAGAGGGGTGGCCCCGGTGCACAGCACCGGAATGGGTCATCCAGCATTCATACACACCTTTCACCCGCCATCACCGCGGCGGTGCGCAGTCGCAGCCCCCAAACCAAAAGATACTTCGTTCACTGACAGCCAACTGGTCACAGCGTCCTTCACTGGGATCGCCCCGGCAAATGGCAACCTCCCAAGCATAATCACCTGACGATCCACCCAAGGTGCAGAGTGAATACGTGTATTCTTGCTCTTTCACCCAGCACTGGCTATGGGGAATATCGGGCAATTTTCCTGCTCTTACTGCGAACCACTCATCGTCAGCCAAAACGCCGGGCCAATCCCACCTGAATGTCACATTGCAGTGTATGATAGATATCCCCACTAGCTGAGATGGGACATACCCATGAGCCGGTGTAGGCGTGCTTCTCGGCGGTTCCTTCACCGTGAGGAAGGCAGTCGAAGCACCTCTGCCGCGCTGATCCGCGACGATCACGGAATATTGACCGACCCCCAGCGTCATCGGAATTGTGGCTATGATCGTACTGGAGTCCACGAACGTCACCTGTAAGGGGATACCGATTGTGAGAGCAACGGACCCTGCCAAGTTCTCTCCACTGATCACCACTGGAACGCTAGTACCCCGCAGAGTGCTCGCCGGCGATATACTATACACAATTGGGGGTGGCGGGACGATATGGAAGTGAAATGACTTGGACTCCTTACTCACCGGTTCGTGTGTTGTGGAATTGACTACAGCGACTGCCCAGTTGTATGCTCCTGGGGGAAAGTCGGAAGTGGAAAGTTCAAACTGATCCTCCGTTGTCGTAATAGAAAACAGGCCAAGGGTCTGCTCCACTCCCCATAGTCTCAACAGGTAGAATTCATCAGCCTCCAGTCCATGAGGCCAACTCCAACGCAGCGTGATTGGTGATCCACAGTCCACGTATACATGGTCCTCGGGTGCTACGAGCGTCACCGGCGGACGCATCGTGGGTGACGGTGTCAGAGTGGCAGTCATGGTCGGCCTGGCAGCTAAGGTCGGAGTACAGGTGCGCGTTGGAGTCTGCCGCGTATAAGCCGGGGGAGTTGGATATGGATAACACGAAACGCTTGAGAGCGCAATCAACACTGCCAGGCAGGCTATGATCAGGAAGGCTGGCATAGCGGTTGAGGCAATGCCCGGGCGCTCAACGATAGATTTGCGGAATATGCTGAGAATATGATTCAATGGGCTCATGGTTTCCCTCGGGGTTGTTCGATGATCACACCTACACAGGCTTCTTCTCCATTCCCCAATGGGCCGACACAGGAGTTCAACGAACTTGCACGTCGTCAACGTACGTCCAAGTATTATACCATTTATGCGTCCCGTTGACATTGCTGAGCAATACCTCCACTATCTGCCCTTTATAGGGGCTCAGGTCGAACTCCAGAGCTTGCCAGCCAGAGTCCCAGGGTACAGGATCGCAACTGGGCGCATTCCACAGCGGATTCCCAAATTGGCCAACCAGACTGCCGTTGATCTGCACCTGAAAAAAGTCCACGGTATCCAGATCGTAACTGAAAACTTGGTATATCAGCGAAAGCGTGGGGCTGACTGTCTGTGGCACCTGGAAAGACTGCTTTATCCAGGCTTCTCCCACTGGTACTCCACCCTCACATCTGTAGTCGGGACTACCCAGGACAGCATAACACTGGCCTCCCTCACACTTGACAGATTGCTTGAGTTCGCCCCCGTGTTGCCAACACTCGAGTTTGCCGTCAAAGGTACCATTGCGGAGTCCCGGCGGTTTCGGTGTCGATGTGACAGGGTTCACAAAGGCATGTTTAGCGAAGGGATACACTGCAAAAATGAGCACTATAACAGCAACCAGGGCACCAATACCCTGCAATAGTGGGTCGCGCAGGGCTTCAGTAACCGGGCTGCTTTGGCGCGAACGCTCTCGAACAGTCTCCAACAGGGCTACCGCGTCACGGGAATCCGGGGCCAGCCTTGCCGCCCTTTCAAGGGCAGCCTGTGCTTTTCGCCACCTCCCTTTCTCGACATATCCCATCGCCTCACGATATATTCTCTTGAGTTCAAGCCGTCTTTCTGCCTCTTCCAGTTTCGCTATCACACTGGTATCCAGCGGGTCCAGTCTGCGCAGCTCTTCAAGAACCTCGACTGCCTCCTGCCAGTTTTCGACGCGCAGGCTGTCTTCCCCGCGCTCGCGGAGTTCTTCAATATAAAGTTGCCTGCGGGCTTCCTCAAGTCTTGCCTGAACATCTTGGTAATCTGGATCCATCGTATGAACTCGCGCAAATTCCACCTCGGCCTGTTTCCACTTACCTTGACGCGTGTAATCCTCACCGAGTCTGAAACGTTCATGCATCTCCTGTTGCCTCTGGACCCTGGCCAATCTCTCTGCAACGTCCTTGTAAGAGTTGGCCTGTCGAATGATTTCCTCGAACCCATTAATGGCCTTTGCCCACTGGTCGGTCTCTTGAAACTGTATAGCGTCATAGTACATCCTAGCAAGTTCGTACTGTTTACGCGCTTCATGCAGTTTGGCAGTGGCGTCCCGATACCCTGGATTCACCATTAGGACCTCTTCCAAACTCTCGATTGCTCGAGACCATTCCTCTCCACTAAAAAAGTGCATCGCCTGCTCATACAAAGCCTGGACCCTATACTGTGTTTGGGCTTGGTCCAGTTTAGCCTCAGCATCTTTGTAGGTCGGATCAATAGAGACAACTCTCTTGAATAGCTCAATCGCCTCAGTCCAGTCCCTCTCCTTAAGTCGTATATCAGCATCAGTATACAGAGTTCGCAGCAGCAACTGCCTTCTTGCTTCGTCGAGGAGAACAGCAGCATCCTGGTACTTCGCATCCAATCCAACTATGCGCTCCAAGTAGCCAATAGCAGCTTCCCATTGTTCCTTTGCAAGATAAACCCTGCTCGCGTGGTAGAAGTATTCAAGCTCTTCCAGCTTTCCGGCTTTTTCCGTTGCTTCACCTAATCGTCGCCAGGCACCCTCACCAGCGGTAGACATAAGGCGTACAGATGGGTAGAAGTCCGAGATATTAAAAATGATTTCACCTAGATCATAGGCCAGATTGGAGAGAATACGTCGCTCATCTGGATCGACAACAAGTTTACCAGCTTCTTTGATATCATCTAGCAATTTCTGCGCCTTTCCAAGAGCATTCTCCTCCCCAAGCTGGTCGAGCTCTTCCCTGAGCTGGTCATACTGATCTAGCAGTTGCACAAAGAGGTCTGTCACAACATCACTCTCCGATCATAGGTTTCATGTGATCTATCAGTCTCACTATATTTCTGTCTGCATCATTTAGCATTCTCCAGATAGTGCCTCTAAGATCCAAGATTGGATCATACAACATTGCATTAAACTCAGGATCTGGAATATCAGAACGCCTCAATAGTCTTGTGATCTCATCCAGGCTTGACGTCTGCACACGCAGAGCATCGAACTCAGAGCTGTGGGCGTACTGAAGCTTCCATTTGTCTGGGACGGATCTCAACTCGCGTACACAGAATTCTTGCCATTCGTCGCCCGCCCTTTCAAGATCGTCAGGATCATGCTTCCGGCGATACTTATCCAGATAAGAGATAGGCTTGTCAAGTGTCCTCCACAAGGCTTGAGAATCGCTGTGGATCCTTTTCCATTCCTCGAGTTCAGCCATTAGTTCAGCAAGGTCTACGCTCCCTTTTTCCTCAGGGGTTATGCGCATGTCTTCGGCCACCTCTCGCGCAGAAGAAACGAAAATCCGACCTTCCACGTTTTCTTCATCTGCACGCAGGTACAACACCGGCCGATACCAGGCATCCTCATTATCTATCAAAATCGTCTTGGCACTGGCCACGGCGTGAGCCACTGGAACGTCGTTTACCAGCGCATGATAAAAACCAGCCATGAACGCTGTAGTACTCTCAGCCTCCACAGAAAACTGCATAGCAACCACGGCCGGAATGCCGTACCTGACCAGTGCGCCGGCCATGCTGTTAAACACACTGTGCCCACCCACCAGGCCAGAACTGCAGGCCGACAACACGACTAACTGAACACCCTGATTACGTAATGTTTTTGCCAGTTGTTTTCCACTGACCCATTGAAGACCACCCTCCTTATTTGCAAAGGCGATATGGCCCTGCGCTTCTTGCCCTGCGGGAACATCCCCACCACAACCTGCGCAGGTCTTAGCTCCGTGTAGGCTCAGGGTGCCGCAATCTTCACAAAGCAGCCCATATTCTCCATGGGTATCAATATGGATTACAGGGACCTTCCTGAGAAAATCAGTCAAAGTCAAAGACAAGTTCCTCAAAGTGGAAAGTGGACTAGAGACCAATTCCACGATCTTGAGTTGGCCGCCCATCTTGGATAACATTGCCTCCAAGGTAGCCCTGTCCCAAGCCGGTAATTCGCTATATGGTTCCGGCATTTTGGGACGGGGGTCAACCAAAAGAATATTAAGCTCATCACTTAGTCTTAAAGGGTTTAGCGGCTCGCCAAAGTCAACGTAACGCACCAGAGAGGCACCGCGTGAGTCAAACAGAAAATCATGTCCATCGTGCAGTACCTCCCATGGATATGTTTGGAGATAGCTGCCAGCATCTGGGAAATGTAGCTCAACGATAGGTGGCTCACCTTTATGGCTGTCGAGTGCCTGCCTGAAGCGCCGTGCGCATTCCCCATCTCCGAGTATGGACTGGTACAATAAGAATCCGATGCGCTCAATACGGTGAGACAAAGGCGCTCCATCTTCTGCCGCAAGCCCTAACTTGGCGGCCAATTTGATGGCTTCTGGGTCACTGGGCCAGGTTTTGGTATCTTTCCGAAACGCCTCCAGGTAGATAAAAATGGCGTTCCATTCCTGGTCCTGAAGCCAGGGTAGAGTAAAGCGATTGTCCGCTTGGCCCTGCGCTGAGTCGAGGATAACGATAGCCTCAGCACCGACCTCGCGAATGGTCAATTTTATCGGCTGGCTCATTTCTCTCCTGAGATGCTTTCAGTCGGTCCCACCCAGGCTTTCGTAAACCCTATCAATCTACCGAGCTGGTGCACTTTTCTCTGCTTTCATCCTCCCTTTGAGGACCGCCCTAACGGATTTGCTCTTCACCATCTCAAGTATTTCAGGGTTTGAGGCGACCAACTCATCAATGATTTCTCCACGGCCCAAGATGGGAGTCATCTTGATGGTCGCTTTCTGCACTCGCTGTTCAGAGACTTCGCTACCAGCCTCAACAACCTTCAAAGCACTGAAACCGCCTTTGATGGTGCCCTCAACCACAAAGTTTACTTCAATTGTGATTTCATCAATAGTGAAAAGTGGCACCGGATCTTTTTCACGCGCGTCCGCTGAAAGCAGTTCTTGCTTGACCCAGTAGATTAGTTCTCGCAGACTTACGGGCCTTTCCTGGTCTGGCATTTTGACCTCCGTCGCTATGATGAGATGAGCCTATAACCAGCTCGAATACCCCAAAGTACTATCCGCTACCGATCCGCTTCCAGCACCCCCTGCCGGGGGCAATTGGATTGCAGGCGGATGCTCCAGCAGAGCAAAAATGGATAGGACGCTGATACTATTGTATACGCTTTTCAGTGCAAAGTCAATAGCAAGACAAGGTATGACCGCCGCTTTTCCAAAGTGATAGACGCGCCCATCGTTTCTCAAGAAGAACCTCTGCTCACGCCAGAGGAGGCCTGGCAGGACTATCAACCGCTGAAGATAGCGCTGGCTGAAGAGGCGGGTAGGCCAGATGCACGGCAGTGGTTGGAGTTGCCTCCCAATATCTCAGTCCTGGTGCGGGAACTCGTTGCTGCCGGCGTATGCCGGGATGAACGTGACGTCATCGTCACCGGCCTGGCGGGCCTCGTCGAGCATGCGGGACACGGTGGAACGGGAGGTGCCGACATCCTATGGTTGATCCGTAATAGTCACATTGTCCAGATAGACCCAGGTTGGCCACCAAGCTAATTTGCGTGGCGGCGGTTCACAGTGTAGAACTTCGAACCAGAGGCGCACCTGACCGCCAGCGGCGGAAACCGGCAACGGCTTGACCTGCGTCGCCCAACCGCTATCATAACGCTTGCCATTGAGAGAATCCTGGCGAGTCTGGTGACTTCGGTCGTCGTAGATTGAGTATCGGATTCCACTGTCCAGATCATCTATGTATACACGAAATACATCGCCGGCGGAACGATCATAGTCATAACTGAGGAGTTGGTAAGCAAAGTGCAGTTGGAGATCATGGCAGCCATACGGCAGATAGAAGTCCTGGTATAGGCGTGCAAATGCGCATTGTCCTGATCCTGGCAGATTCAATCTTTCCTCGTTGTTGTCGTAGCCCATAAAAATCCGATAATCACTGTAGACAACGACAAGGTGTCCTCCTGACGGTGGTTGAAAGAACTCATGCCCCCAATCAGCTGCAAAACCGTTCCCCGACACAGCGAAATCACCATTCCGAGGCACTTTGTAGGACGGTGGATAGCACGACAGACACGGCGGATAGCATCGCATGACAGCCGGAAAATAGACACAATACTCTTCCTGGCGCAAAGCGGAACTAGCGTGTCCCACTTGGTCAGCGACTTGAAACATCACTTTGTTCTCATTGTCACACAGCAGCGATGATGCATGAGAGATATAGGGGATGTTCGGAGCACTGATCATATAGGATGACGTGATACCTACCGCCTCAGCGCATTCAGCTTGCTCCCAGCCGCTCCATTCAACTCCGGTCCAGTATTGATAGGAAGCCGTGCTACACTTCAATCCTGAGGTGGCATCAGACACCATAATCGTATAAGTCACTAACTCTCCCTTCCCCACTTCGGTGCTCCAATCAGGTATGCGTGTGAACCCCCACCATGGCCCCGGTGGTGTTGTGTCAATCTTCACGCCATGGACAGGACTTGTTGCGCTATAACCTGCAATATTTGTGATTGCGAACTGCACCAGATTGCAGCTGGAGGAATCCTGTGTGAAAGGGACTGTAACCGTGATGAACTGCCGCTCGGTTGTTCCAGGACTACTGGACACCGTAGCAGACAGCCACGCTTGCTGTTGAAGATACTCGGAGCCACTGGATGACCACCGGTAGCGCGCACTGGTAGTATCAAGGCCAGAGTCTACATCCCGGGTCTCGATCGAACAAAGCGGGCTGTTTGTCAAGGTTACCCAATTTGAGGGCTCAAACGTTCCAAATTCCGGGGTGGTTATTGGGATAGGTGTAATGGTTGGAGTACAGGTGGCAGTCGGAGTATACGTGGGCGTTGGGGTATGCGTGGCAGGCGTGCAGAGAACATCTTCGTTTTGATGCTGGTGTCCAGCCAGGAACCTCTCGGCTGGACTTTTGGCCAGTGTCAAGGACGATAGAAGACACAGGAATACAACAAAGAACACAGATGGCTTTGGGGCATTGTGTTGTTCCCACCACGCCGAGAAGGATCTGAAGATCTGACACATATTTATTCACCACCTTCCGACTCGTAGACGGTGGATTCGACTTATGGTGCCCTCCAGGTGCTAACAGCACAACTGTAGAGCAACTACTGCTATGGTGGACAGTCATTTATGTTGGTCTGGACCCGAAAGTATGCCAATTCACTCTGGACAAGCACTTGCCTGTACGACCTGGCCTCCCAGTCTGCCAGGGCCAATGCGACATTCCAGACCATGGCGCGCTCTCCCAGGTCATCGCAGTCAGTGAAGTCCACCAGCCATTTTTTGTCAGGGCACCAACTTTCGCCCGGACGTTGGATGACTGTGCACCAGACCTGGCTATGCAGTTCCCCCTCACTCGCCAGACCCCAACGGATAGCGAAAACCGCGTCCGGTCCGAGGGCTTGCCAGGAGCCCGGCCACTCCCAGGTCATTTCCGCCGATCTCCCAACGTGCACATTACTGATTGGTGATATCAGGGTGATACCTGGGAGCGCGGGCGGCGGCGTCCGTGTTGGAGGCACTCGTGTAGGTGGTACTGCCGGTGTTGGCGTTGGCGGCTCCGCCACTGTGAAGAAAACAGTGGACGAAACACCTCTGCCCATCGAGTCCTGTACAGTCACAGTATACACGCCAACTCTCAAGGTCGTCGGAATGATGGCCATGATCGTACCGGAGTCCAGGAGTGTCGCTTGTAAAGGACTGCCTACTGTGAGAGTAACCGGAGCCGTAAAGTTCTCTCCACTGACAATCACTGTTTCAGCCTTGTCTTTTAGTGTGCTTGTCGGCGATATGCTATGCACGGCTGGTGCTGGCGGAAGGACATGGAAGTGGCGCCGTTCGGACTCTTCGCTCACCTGCTCATACGCATCTGACCCCATGGAACGTACGACGGCAACAGCCCACTTGTATTCCCCTGGTGCGAGGGCAGGGAGAGCCAAACTCTTCCCTTTTTGATAGAAGACAGAGGGATCGTGCCCTTCTACCCATACTTTCAGTCGGTAATACTCGTCGCCCAGCAGCTTACGGACGCAATCCCACCACAGCGTCAATTCTGTCCCACACTCCATGCAGTAGTCATCCTCCGGTTTTTCAAGCGACACTAGCGAGGGCAGTATGGGTGTCGGGGCGACACTTGGAAGCGGGGTATCAGTGACCATTGGTGTCGGTGTACAGTAATGCGTTGGCGGTGGGGTCGGCGCTGGCGAGCTGCAGGCAAAGTTTAGAAACGTGATTAAAGCAGCCAGGCATGTTAGAGGTAGGAAAGTTGTCAGTACGGCTGTTGATGTAGTCCTCCAATGCTCGATGACGAGTCTGTGGAGATTGCTGCAATTGCCACTTAATGGGTTCATGTTCCTTCCTCGAGAAAGAAGCTGAAACGATCAGTGGCGAGACGATATACACTGATCAGCCTGGTACCTATGCCCTGCTCCCTCTTTTTCATTGTGCTCAGATGACTCTATAGCAGATCAATGAACCTCTATGTCGTCAACATATGTCCACGTATTCCACCACTCATGGGTTTTGTTGAAATTGCGGAGAGATACTTCTACTAGCTCCTCTCCTATATAGGGGCTCAGGTCGAGCTCTACGGATTGCCAGCCAGAGTCCCAGACTTCACGGTTGCAGTCAGACACGCCTTCTGCGTTTCCAAATTGATTGACTGGCGTACCGTTAATACTCACCTGGAAAAAATCAAAGGACATTACGTCGTAACTCAATACTCGGTATCTCAGCGAGAGTGTAGGGCTCACAGTTTCTGGCACCTGGAAGGATTGCTTGATCCACGCTTCTCCCACTGGCACACCGCCCGCACACTTGTAGTCAGGGCTGCCTAGGACGGCATAGCACTGGCCCCCTTCACACTTAACGTCTTGACGAAGCTCGCCCCCATGTTGCCAACACGCAAGGCCGTTATCAAAGTTGCCGTTACATAGTGTTGTTGGCCTGGGTGTCGGCGTAGCAGGGTTAAGGAGGTCCTCCTTGATAACAGGGTACAGCCCAATAATGCCAACGATAAGCGCTGGAATGGCGACTATCACACTAAGCCATTGCGGGTCCTTCAGAATCTCTCTAACCCGTTTGCCTAGGCTCAAGTGTTCTTGGACAGCCTCTAACTGGGTTTCTGCATCACGATAACCAGGGTTCAGCGATATGACTTCTCCCAAAGCGGCTTTTGCTTTTCGCCACCTCTTTTTTGGGATACACTCCATTGCCTCACGATACAAACTGTCAAGTCTAAGTTGCTTTTTCGCCTCTTCCAGCCTTGTAATTATGCTGGTATCTTCTGGAACAAGCTCGAGCAACTGTTCACGAACTTCAACCACCTTTGGCCAATCCTTGCCACGGACACTGGTTTCCTCTTGTGCGCCGAGTTTTTTGAGACGACGCTGCTTATTGCACTCAGCGAGTTTCGACTGAACGTCCCGGTAATTCGGCTCCATTGCGACGACTTGCTCGAATTCCTTTACAGCCTCTTCCCATTTCCCCTGCCGTCGGTAGATCCCGCCCTGTTTGAAGCGTCTGTCCAGTTCCTGTTGCCTCTGGGCTTCTGACAGTCTGTCTACGACGTCCTTGTACTTACCAAACTTGTAGACTCTGGCCAAGCGGATGATTTCCGTGAACTGCTCAATGGCTTCTTCCCATCTGCTGGTCCCCTGAAATCCTATACCATCCCTATATAGGGCTGCGAGTTTCCGCCGTCTTCGTGCTTCCTTCAGTCTATCGGCAGCGTCCGGGTAATCTGGATCCTTGCGAAGGATCGCCCTCAACTTCCTCATCGCTTGAGGCCATTCCTCTTCACGGAAATGATCCTGCACCTGCTCGTACAGGCTTTGGAGCCTATACTGCGCTCGAGCCCGTTTGAGTTTATTGTAGGAGTCCCCCTTATAGGTTTGATCAATGCCGACAACCTCTTCAAGCGTCGCGATGGCCTCTTCCCACTTCCTGTCTTTAAGTTGCGCCTCACTATTGGCATACAGGGTTTGTAACTTCAATTGTTTTTCGGCCTCTGCGAGCAGAGTGACAACATCCTTGAACTGCTTATCCCAATCGGCTATAGATTTCAAGTGGACAACAGCGTCCTCCCATCGCCCCCTATCGAAGTAAAACTTGCTCACACGATAACGGTCTTCAAGATCTCCTAACTTCTTAGCTTTCTCCTTTGCCTCATCCAATCTTCGGTGGGCATCTTTATACTCCGGGTTGATCCCGATCAACTCTCTCAAGGCCGCAACGCTCGCATTAGCCTCCTCCAGAGAGCGGCAGTGGAGATACCCAAGGCCTTGTTTGTACAGCACTTCTGATCGCTCAAGTAAGGCATCCTCAGAAGTAGATGGAGATTCGTTGGTCATTGCAGGTGCATCCTCCTGTACAGTTACTCTTTGCTCTGAATCATGCTTAGCCTGAACACCTGCATATTCGGCTCCATCCTTCACCCTACGTTCAACATTCTCTTGTTGTAAGTGTTCAGGTGGTTCTTGTCCCGTAGTGGACAGGCTCAAGCCACACAGATCACTGAAAGATACACCCAGTGCTGGCAACGCAAACGCATTCAATTGATCAATGATTTCCGCTCGTTCAGCCTTACGAGTGGCGGTATCACCATAGCGCCGGGACTGGGCAATGTTCTCAGCCAGCCGTTGCCGATAAACAAGCGCCTCAGGATAGCCAGGATGACCTTGCCCTATTCGGTCTAACAATTGACTCAATCCGTCTTCGTACAGGGCATACACGTCAGGGAGGTGACCGTCTACTTCCGGCATTATCATATCCTCAGGGGGCACCTCTTCATGGACTGAATCAGGTTCGGATGGCCCAGATTCCTGATCAATAGGTTGGATTATCTCCCCTCGACGCTCCATCCCCACGCGTATTGCGTTTACTAATCGCTCCCAACCATCTGGCTCAAAAAGATTCACCCACTGAAACTCACGTAGACTTACTGGTACCTCGCAGTCTTCCAGGCGTACAGGAACGAGATAAATATCCTCTTCCAACATTCCTTGCCAGATATCCAAGGCGAATTTAATCTCCTTCTGCAAATACCCCCTCTTACTAACCGAGTTCTTCGACAAGCACGCGAGGAAGAAATGAGAGCTCTGGACAGCCCTTTGGATACTGGACTTCCATAGTTCGCCTGCCAGGATATCCTTGTCCATCCAAGGTCTGAACCCCGCATCAAATAACTTCCGGTATAGATCCTCTACTATACCTCTATCCTGCCGTGCATAGCTCAGGAAAATGCGAGCCGGTGCTATCATTTGAAGTTCTCCACCTGTTTCAGCAAGTCCTTCCACTGCATGACTTCTGGAGTCTTTCTTTCGATGTCACCCATGGTAATATCGAACATGGCGCATCCTTTCCGCGGCTCCTGTCGCGGCTCTTGGATGTTTGGTTGCCCCAAGAATACGCTACCTTCATTGTTTTGGCAATCCACAACTTTCGATTATAACTCTTTGGCAAAAGACAGTCGCAGAGGTGATATGCTAATTGGGGACGATCAGAGGAGCATAGCCGGCTTGCCCGACTACGCCAGGTGTAACAAACTGCAGGATGTTCATTTTTCCTGCGCATGGAAGCCCCCGCCCATAATCTGCCCTCTCGGGTCGCCCAGGCCCGAAAGGTTGTGCCACAGTGTTGAAAAAGGGGTTGCCCCTAGTGGGTGAATCATATTGTACTATATTTTGACGGCAAAGTCAATAGCAGAAACAGGAAAATTTCTTGCACATCACGGTGAGAAAATGTCCACTGTTCCGCCTGAGTCATAAAGTATACCACAGGGCTCTGAACGAACCTCTGAACGGTCGGCCAAACAGAGCCAGGCAGTTCACCGGCACCGGCGGCTGCGCGACCGCCGAGCGGTTGGTGGAGGATGACCACGACCTGGTGCGCTTCTACCTGCCAAAGACCGCCCGCTGGGGCCGCCTGGCCAAACTGACCACCGGCCTGGGAGAGGCACTCACCGACGCGGTGTGCGCCGTCTCACGCGAGAATCCGCGCCTGGCCGGGGCGATTGACGTGGTGGATTTCAACGCCACCCAGGTGGGCCAGCGTATGGTGGGGGACGACCGGCTGCGGGAACTGGTGCAGTACGGGCTGGCACAGCAGGGGTGCTCTACGCTGCGCCTGGACTCGTGAGAGCCTCAGCCCACCACAGGGCTTGCGCTGACAGGTTGACCGCGATCAGTCCTTGAAGGCTTGGAGATAGCGTAGAGAGTGGCGCAGTCACGGTTGTGCGACCTGGCCGGTCAGGCGGAGAAAGGCATCTTCACCCAGGTGCTCGCGCACGCGCGCCTGAGAAGCAGCCTCAGTATTGCGGATTAACTCAGCCTCGATCTCATCCTGGTGTTCGTAATAGTAGCTGAGCGCATCGTGAATCTGCGCCAGTGTGAGATGGGGCAAGACACTCTGCGCAATGGACTCGGGGGACTCGCCCAGCCGGATATAACCAACGATGGTGCTCACGGCAATGCGGGTGCCTTTGATCGTTGGCTTCGAACCGGAACGGGTAACAACCGTCTCGATGTACGGATGGGCAGGAGACAGATGTGCGCGTAGCACCTCGTCGGCCACTTCGTCGGGCTCGCGTTTCATCTCGCGCGAGCGCCTGCGCAGCAAAGCATACGTTTCCTTGGTGAGTTGAACACCATAGTCCATTCGACACCTCGATAGGAATTATACGGCCAGGAGATAGGAGTGTCAAGTGATCTGGAAGGCATACAACAGGCGGAATCAGCCGGCCTGTTCACCCCGGGGATTTGCATAGAAATGGGATAGGGGTATACTGCCCCTGCGAGAACACTGGCCATTGTGCTCGCAGAGGAGGACCCATCCCGTATGTCCCCGAACAACCAAACCCTGGACATCACCACCCTCGAGACCTGGCTGTGGGAAGCCGCGTGCAAGATCCGCGGGCCGGTGGATGCACCCAAGTTCAAGGACTACATCCTGCCGCTGGTCTTCCTCAAGCGCCT
>Ga0315289_10005374_pt1 | contig 18942 bp, 38 predicted proteins | sample YL17G11_40_MG_FD_203452 | JGI IMG/M metagenome (GOLD analysis project Ga0315289, IMG submission 203452) | Sediment microbial communities from Yellowstone Lake, YNP, Wyoming, USA - YL17G11_40 | ecosystem: Environmental > Aquatic > Freshwater > Lake > Sediment | place: USA: Wyoming | collected...
CACGTGCTTATTATGTACGTGCGCGGCGGCGCCCGCGATGGTATATTAGATTTACATGGAAAGGTGGGTATATGAACATCGAAAAACGTGTCAGGAAAATGGCGTTCGACAAAATACTTTCCCTGCTTGAAAATCAGAAATCGAAGGTCCAGACAAAGGGTATGTATCTCGACGTGTTCAATTCCGGGGTCATTGTCGATATTGAACGCATACGGCGGGCGTCAATCGATCTTGCCGTCAGGGTGGTCCGCATGGTGCAGGATGAGATGGAAAGTAATACCAGGAGGACATAGGAACCTGTACTTTTAATACATTTGCGTATAGTAAACCCCTTTACATAGGGGATTTTCCTTGACATTTGTATATCCCTCGTTATATTATCAGGGTATGCAGGTTATTGAGGAGCCGCTTCGGGACAAGCGGCAAACGGTCAACCGCATTTTTGAATTGTCCCGGCGGTTTTCGGGGGACCTGGACCGGGTTTTTGTCCGTATCAATGGCGGCGATTACCCGGCGGCATCATTGACACTTGCGGAATACTTTGATTTTGTAAAAAGTATTCCATACCGGCGGGACCGTGAGCCGGTTGAAATCGTGGCCCGGCCACGGATTATTTTTACCAACTACCTTTCCGGTATCGGAAAGGACTGCAAAAAATCCGCTGTGCTGGTCGGGGCGTACCTTGAAAAAAAGCACGTCCCCTGGCGGTTGGCGGTCATATCGACAAGGCGGGACCGGGAAATGCACCATATTTTTCCCCAGGCTGACGTGTACTTTTCCGGTGATTTTCTGAATATCGACGCCACGTATTCCAATATGCACCTTTTTTCACCAAAAAATGTTACGGCGGTGGAATATTATGTCCCCGGTCTTGGTGACATTGTACGGTGATGGTGAAAGGCTCGGGTTCGCCGGCCTTGGCACCATTATTACGGCGGCGATTACCAATGTCATCGGTGACGTGACACGGGTTATCGGCGGCAAAGAGGACTGGCGGACGGCGGTCATGAATACTTTTACCATTCCCTGGCTTGGCAGATACCTTGGTGAAAAGTGGTGGCCGGTGGAACAGGGGGCGCTTCCGACCGGTCCCGGTGCCGGTACGGTGGTGGGGCAAAAGGTCGATGTAGTGCCCCTGGTGGTTACCGGGGTGCCGCTTGTCGGAGCAACGATTTTTCAAATGATGAAAGGAAGCTGATTATGTATTATGATCGCGGACTTCTAATGGGTGCGGAAGCGTCGGGATGGGACGTCCTCAATACGGCGCTTGAAAGCGTATACGGGATTTTTTCGGATGCACAACTGACCGCGCGGGACAAGATTGCGCTTGCGCGGGACCAGCTTGCCAAGGCCCAGGCACAGGTCGATCCGACGGGCCAATTTCTCATGGTCGCCGGGATCGGCGTGGCAGCGCTTGTTGTCGGGGCAATGGTTTTCGGGAGGCGGCGGGCGTGAAAACTTATGATGTAAAATCGGCATTGTCCAGCGAACTGGTCCGGCAGGGGCTTGCGCCGGCAGATGCCGATATGCTTGCAGCGGTCATAGCGCCGGACTTGACTTCACACATTCAGTCGAATATTCAACCCTTTACAAAGGACAATGCCATGGTCACCATGTTCGGGGCGGTTGTTTCAATCGCTAACTTGCAGACCCGTATTATCGCAGAATTCCCGGCAACGGCACTCAATAAACAGGGTATCTATACCACGGCGGAACAGCTTATCAGGAAAAATCCGACATGGGGCGAGGACCAGGTTTACGCCGAACTGCGTAAATATTTCATGCCGTCCACCGCCGGGGGGACGCAGCGGTCTATTACCGAACTGCTTGCCTTGCAACAGCAGCGGCAGCAGCAGACGATCCTTGTCATCGGCGGGATCGCGGTCGCAGCGGTCGTTATATGGAACCTGATGCGGCGCCGGAGGGCGGCGTAACATGGCACTGACGGTCATACCGGCGGAATATTTTGAACCCCTGGAAGTTGTGGGGGAATACCGTACCGCAGGGACCGTGGCGGCGCTTGTCGCGCTCGGGGTGTTGCTTTTAATCATCTACGGGGGCAAATAAAAATGGTCCGTCGAATGACATCTTACCAGGTCAGGCGTCCTGAATTGCTCGGGGCAATGCCCGCGAACGTGCAGACAGTTATTTATGCGTCCGCCGGTGTTGCGGCGGGACTGCTTGCCTTCTACTTCATCCGGCGCTGGCGAAAAAGAAAGGTCCGGTAATTTATGATTTGTAAATTATATGATGGCAGGTTTTTGGGTGCATACTTGCCGATATATTATGATATATCGGATCGGCGCTTTGCGAACCCGGCGGAAGAGTATGCACAGGTCGTGGCGGACAGGAACCAGGCTGAAAAAAATGTAAAAACCCTCAATGCCATACGTATGAAGTGGTGGACCCTGTTTGTCACTTCGGGCCTGATTTTCCAGAAGGCCAATGCCCTGAAAGAATATAACAAGGCCAATAATGCGATGAATGCCATGCAAGCGCATTACGAGGATTTACAGCGGGGAGAACGGGAAATTCGGGCCTATCTTGATGTGGCGGCGGCACAGGAACGGGCCGATGTAATCATACGCCGGGTGTTGGCGCCTTCCGGGGGGGATGAATATCAACCGTCCGGGGCCGATTTACCGCCAGCGGTGCCGTATGCTCCGGTGACGTCACCGGTGATGGCTTTTGCATTACCGGCGGCGGGGATCGCGGCCCTGGGCCTGTTTTTATAGTATGTCATCATGGAAATCAATAAAAGTGCCGTTGATATATTTACATTGGTGCATTTTGCGATCGGCGTATGGGTCGGACAATTTCTCACGGTGCCGCAAACGGCGCTCATGTTTTTCGGTTACGAGATACTTGAGCGGTATATGAAAAATATTCATCCTGAATTTTTCCCTCATCCCGGCCAGGACACGATCCGGAACAGTGTCATTGACGTACTGGCCGGTTCGCTCGGGGCTTTTTACGTGCGATGTTCGATGACACAAAAAGGTCTTTTGAAAGTATGATTTGTCAACTTGGCATTCCGATGTTGTTTCCTCTCACCTGGGAGGAAAATGTCGCGGCGGCAATGACGAAAATCCCGCTCTTTGAGATTTTCCCCGGCCTGTTGGTCGCGGGTTTATACAAGTCATACCGGGAAGGTGTTGCGGCGGGGAAGATTGCACCGTGGAACCCGGACATGCCCGATGATTATGTCATAGGGTATGTTTCTGACAGTACCGGCAAGCGCGCAGACGTGGTGCGGGACTTTTTCGATGCGCTGGTCCGCACCATTGCGGCGGGCAAGGCCCCGGCGGACGCACTTCTTGGAAAAGCGCCAAGCGGTATCGGTGAGAAGATTGCGGAAGGGTCGGGGGAAGCGGCGGCGTCATATACCAAGGCTGTCACCGGGCCTCTGACCGCGCTTGCGGTCCTGGGGGTGTCAGTTGCAGTGATTTATGCCTTGACAAAATTGAAACCGGAAAGGGCCTGATATGACCAAAAAAGATTATATCGCTGTCGCTCGGATACTCGCGCAGTATAACGGCAAAATGCCGCCGGAGCAGTTTGAACATTTGCTTCATGATTTCGCGGACTATTTTGCGGCAGACAATGTACGGTTCGATCGGGCACGGTTTGTTGATTTCGTGGCAAAGTTGAAAGGTTGACAAATGGCAAAAATGAAGGCGCTTTCATTAAAGGTCTTGCATATTGTCGGCGGTTTCACCTGGGAGATAGTTTTGCCGGAATTCAAGCGCGGTTTTTATGTCCGGTCGCGGTACAAGTGGAATACGCCGGAAACGGCATTTTCCAACGGCGTAAAGGTGTTACATGAAATTATGAAACAAACCGGGTGGTCCTGGGTGGATTGATATGCCAAAACGTCCCCCTAAAAAATGGTTTTACCGGGCCGTGGCGTCCGTCCGCAAGTATAACCCGGACGTGGACGATCCCAAAGCCCTTGTGGGATGGATTTGGCACCATCACATGAAGCCCGGCACCAAGGCGGCGATTTTGAAAAAGACTGAAATTTCCCGGTACGTGAAACTTTATAAAAAGGACGGTGTGAAAATGGCAAAACGAAAACGTAAGCGCAACCGCCGTGCCCTGGGCGGCAAGGTGACGGCAAAGGCCGTGAGAAAAACGCTTTCCCGACTGCGCTCAAAGGGCCGCAAGCTTGTAAAAAAACATAAAAAGGTGTTCAAGAAAAAGCCTTTTTATTTTTCAGGTAAAACCAAACACCACAGGAAAGGGCGGAGTATTATGAGCAAGAGAAGGCGCAAGTCGCGCCGGAATTTCCGGCGGTTTTCAGGGCTCGGCGGTATGGAAGGGCTTGGCGGTTTTGAAGGTCGGCGGCGGCGCCGGGGTCACCGGCGGGCACGTCGGCAGATACTTGTGATGGGCAAGCGGCGCGGACGCAGACGTTCACGGCGCGGCCTCTTGATGGGTCAGTTCGGCGGTAACGTCATGCAGCGGTTCGGGGCCAATACCCTGAACGTGGCGGCGGGCGTGGCGGGCGGTGTCGGCGGTGCGTATCTCGCCAACATGATCCCCGACATGACGCCGGACGCGAACACCAACCGGATGTTGAAAGCGGCGATCCCGGCCCTGGCCGGTATCCTGCTGGCGTCAACGGTCAGAATGCCCGCGCTGAAATTTGCGGGGCTTGGCCTTGGTGTCGTGGGCGGACTGTCACTCATGAAAACCTGGTTCCCACAGCTTCCGGCGATAGCGGGCGAAACGACGCTTTTACTGCCGGACCGTTCACTCGGGGCGCTGACGGACTTTTCCGGCGCGCCGGTGGAATTCCAGACCCAGGCGGACATGTAGGATTTGGTGATTGACGTATAATAATCCCGGCGGAGTACCCGCCGGGGGGTTTTTTCACAATTTTTAAAAGGATGGTGTTTATGTATCAAGGAGTATCCCCCTCTCTCGGACGCGGCACGGCAGCGCCAATCGGCGAAGTGATGGACTATACCTATTACGACAGTCTGTTGCTCGCGGCAGCCGGGACCGATTTTTCGCTTTTCCAGGTGCCGATAGGCGGCGGCGCGGTGCCGAAAACGTCCGCGCAGACCAACATGATATCGTCCGGTGTCATACCGCAGAACCAGCACCTGGTGGTCCGGGCGATCCGCGCGGAATACCTTTCGGCGGGCGTCAAGGCTTCGGCGGACATCGACACGCTTTACACGTGGTTGCAAAGCGTCGTGGTCCGGGTTTTCATCAGCGGCAAGGACGCGCTTTTTTACAAGCCGTTGACGGAGATTTTCGGAATCCCGATGCTTCTGCACGTCACTCCGACGGTTGCGGGTGATACGGAACTGATCGCTGCAATGGGACGGTTTTTGGGCGTCAACCCGCTCAATATCCCGATCACCCTTGCGGCGCTCACGACATTTGAGGTCCGTATTTCGTACCCGACGGCGCTTGGCGGCGCGGCGATTGTCGGCGATTCTTTGAGGATCGGGCTGTCCGGCGTCCTCACGAGGGCGTCGTAAAAATCTTCCCTTTCTGGAAGCGGTTTTTCCGGTTCCCGTAAAAAACCGGTATTATTCAATGTCAATCAACCTTTCATAAAAAACGAAGGGCGGAAACGTGAATATCTTATTGAACCGCATCAACACGGCCCAGGCGTTCGCGGTCCAGAACGTCCAGAACCAGGAAGGGCTGTACCTGGCCGATACAGTCCCGGCGAACAGCCAAAAGCTGGCGCGGAAGGCCGTATCCAATCTCGGGCATTTCCAGGTCCGGGAAATCAAATGTTCATACACAACCGTTGCGGCAGGACCGGCGGACACCGGGATTGACTATCTCCGGGCAAAATTAATCGACGGCGCTTCGATGAAAAGCCTGTTCGATGATTTCATACCGTTCCATCTTTGGGCGGTCCCCGGACGGCGGCGGTCACTGGTCGGCGGCGGCGCGGGCGGTGAGAGCTTCCAGGCGCAGATTGTTTTTCCGTGGGAATACATGTTCACCGTGAACAGTGACATCCTGCTTGACGTGAAAAACGATTCAGCCGTGGCGAACAGCTATTCCGTCCTGTTTATCGGGGTACGGGTGAAATCGACATCGGTGTAAGGCATATCACCTTTACAAAAAATAAGGGGGGCGTATGCCTTCATTACAAAGCGTCGATTTTTCCCGCGAAAGCTGGCCGTATGCCTTTTACTCGAAACCGGGTGTGCGGTACAATGCCGTCGATATATCGTTTCCACTGTCGTATGGGATGCACTATCTCGTACAGCGGTTGAATATGGCATGGTCCAGCACCAATATTAACGTGCCGGGCGTATTCGCCAATCAGCCGCAAATCACCTTTTACAAGGACAGCGGCAGCACGGCATTGCAGATCACACCGTTCGACATGGCGCTTATCACGTCACCGGCGGAAAGTGCGGTCATCGTGGATTTTACGACGGCCACCCGACCGTTTACCGCCATGCGCCTTGCACGGTCCTCGAAACTGGACGTGTTGTATGTGTTCCGGGACAACGTATCAATGACCATTTCCAATATCACCGTGGCGGACCCGGCGAACCCGGACAATTCTCTGCCGTCCTATATCGAAATCATGGTAATCGGGCGGTATTATCCGGCACTTGACCAGGAAGGGTGGGGAAGATAAAATGGCGCTCAATTATTCAATCCCGAAAACTTCGACGTTTTTGTCAACGTCCAGCACGTTTACGGCACTGTTCGGCAACCCGACGCCGGGGGTCTATGATTTTAACCGGACGGCGAACGCCGGGCGGGTCGTGCTGAATCTGAATATGAACGCCATTTACCTTATCAACCGGATCACCATTGCCGGGGACATTTCCCAGGAGGAATATTTAAACAACATCCTCACACTCCCGCTCATGGTGTTGCGGTACGGGTTGGAATCGCAGCGGGTCTATCCGATGTCAATCCCGCTCGTGCAGTACAATGACAACATGGAGGCCGTGGCATTTTTTTGGTCCGACCTGGCCGGTGAAACGCTGACGCTTGATCTTGTCACCGGGGTCATCAACCAGGACGCTTTTATGGTCGGGCGCGGATCGGTGACTTTGAATGTTGCGATGGCGATATTTGAGATTACCGACAATGGGTTCGTCCAGAATTTCAGGAGCGATAACAGCATGGCGCGGACCGGCAATCGCACTAATTTACAGGCCCGCGAACTGTTTTACACGGAAACCCGGACACCCGGACAAAGGACGTGAACAATGCCGGAAATCATTTCAACACTTTGCACCCACGATCTCACCGGCGGCGGCGGGATTGACGAACGGGAAAATTTCACGGTCAACCTTGCCGCGCTCGACGTCCCCATGAATGTCATTGCCGTGGGCCAGGGGCTTTTACGTCCGGGGATTTTCGGCGGTGTGGCCGGGTACAAGCTGCAAAACAAGGACAATTTTAATATCCTGTCATGCGGCGTGATCATGCCGTATCATTTCGGCGGATCGGTTGAACCGTTTACCGTGTATTTTTCGTGGGCCGACGGCGTGGGGACCGGTAATTTTTCCAATGTCGGGGACGCCGGGGCGCTTGTCCTTCCCGGCCCGTCGTTTGAGTTGGCATGCGGGATATACGTGCCCTGGCCGTCCGGCGTGGCGACAGGCGCGAAAGTTGCCCTCTATATGACAATACTTTCCGGCAGGGTGTCGATGATTGGCGCCGATCCGGGGCTTGCGGCAGTGACGCTTCCAGTCACGGCCTGGGTGAAAATATCCCATAACCTGGGGCTGGTCGTATGAATGTAAAACTGCTTGGCGGCGGGGCCTTTGGCGTCGGGCACTGGCCCGAAGCATTTACGACTGACGTCAAGAATGCGGCCAATGTCGGGGCCGGGACCGGTCTGATATTCAGGGACAAGACCGGCGCGATCCTCAATTTTAAATCGTTGATTGCCGGATCGAATGTGCTGTTGACCAATGGCGCCGATGATATAACGATTGCCGCGAACGGTTTTTCCGAATTTCAATTTTACGCGGACCAGCTTGACAGCCCGAACAGTGCGGACTGGGCCGTGAACGCGCTTGCTCCGTCGGCCAGTGATACGCTTAATTCCGGGCTTAATGTCCGACGTTTTGACGATACGGCAGAGGAAGGTATCGGGGCAATATTCGAGATACCGGGCGGGGCCGTCAATATCATTTTTTCATTCCGTGGCCGGGCGCAGACAGCGCCGGGGGTTGCCCGGCAGGTCCGGTTGAAACTGTATAACCGGGACATGCCGGACAATGCCGTTGTATCGGCATGGTCTGCCGGGACAAACCTTGCGCTCATCGACATACCGGTCAATACCCGCTTCCAGTATGATACGCAGACCTTGACGCTTGCGGCCCTGGGCATGACCGCCGGACGTATAACGCAAATCGAACTCACGCGCAACGGGGCGGACGCGGCGGACACCCTGGTTGACGATTATGATCTCCTGGAACTGAAACTGGCCTTTTCATGATATGGCAGTACTCACCGGACATACCCCGGATTCCGGGATTATAGCACTGTCAAGCAGCGTATACAGCACGGCACCTTTTTCCGTGTCGCTGTGGTGTGTGTTACTTGAAAATCTGGCCGCGCACCCGGACGGGTATGCGCGGCTTGCCATGCAGCAGGGTGCGGTCCCCGCGTGGAAATTATCGCTTGTCAACAATGGCGGCAATCAACTGCGCTTTGAAGTCATCACGGCGGGCGGCATACCGGTGCCGGTCAATGCCGATAATTTTCTGACAATCAATGCCCTTTATCACATTGCCGCGACCGCCGACGCCGGGCTTAACATGTTATTGTATGTCAATGGTGTACAGCAGGCGGCAACGACGGCGGCGGCCAGTATCGCACCGGCCAATGACGCGTTCTGCATCGGCATCGACGGCAGCGCGGCGTCGGGCGGGTTCGCGGGAAACCTGGACGATATACGTTTTTATACCCGGTGTCTTTCGGCACCGGAAATCGACACGATTGCACATTGTCAGGGGCATGACAGCATCATGTACGGGCTGTACTCGCGGTTCACCATGCGATCGAATTAGGGGCCGGACATGGGGACGATTTACCTTGGTGAAACCTCCATAATGCCGACTGATGACAGCGGCAATGATGGATGGATAATAGCTTGCCGGGCGGCGCTGGCATCAAGCGGCACCATTAATAGTTTGAGTTTTTACATTGACGAGTATTACAGTCCGACTAAAATGCGCCTTGCCGTTTATGCCGATGACGGTTCGGGCGTAAATCCCGGAGCATTGAAGGCAAAAACCGCTGAATTTACCATCAATGCCGGTACGCAATGGTGGACACGGAACGTCATTATCCCGGTGGTACTGGCCCCTGGAACATATTGGTTGAGTGTGGTATATGACGTGGATCAGATTGTTTTCAGGAAAGCGGCAAGCGGCAGTTCTCACGATGTCGTAGGACGCACGTATGCGTATGCCGATTTTCCTGACCCATGGGGGACTCATACAAATGATTGGGATACTAGGTGTTCTTTTTATGGGACGCTTTCAACCGGGGCGGTTGTCCCGGTATTTTATCAACACCGCATACAGCAGAAAATGTCTTAATATGAAAGGGTGACGTATGCCGATCTATTTAAAACAATCCACCGCTTCCCAGGAAGTTCCGCTCGGGTATTTCGTTGATTCCACGGACGGAAACAGCGAAGAAACGGGCTTGACAATTAATAACACCGATATCAAGCTGTGGAAAAACGGTGCCACGACGCTTGCCAATAAAAACAGCGGCGGGGCGACGCATATTTCCAATGGCATATACTACGCCGTCCTGGACGCCACGGACACCAATACGCTTGGCCCGATGGTGATATTTGTCCACGTGGCCGGGGCCTTGACGGTCCGCCTTGAATGCGTGGTATTATCGGCAAACGTGTTTGATTCGATGATCGGCAATACCGATTTGCTTGACGTGAACAGCCAGCAGTTAAACGGTGGCGACCTGGCCGGGAATAATGCCAATGTATCGCTCAAATCGTTGAACGTCACCAACAGCGCCGGAACTGCCATTGTAGCATCGTCCGGTGGTTCAAACGGTCATGGCATAGACGCCAGCGGCAACGGCACCGGCGCGGGTGTGAGGGCGACCGGCGGGGTGACAGGCAATGGTCTGCGGGCGACCGGCGGGGCGACAAGCGGTGACGGCATACGTGCTGATGCTCCGACTTCGGGACGCGGCATCTATGCAAGCGCAGCCGGGGCCGATATGTCCGGCATACGTGCGGACGGTGCGGGGACCGGAAGCGGTATCAAGGGAATCGGCGGGGCGACCGGGCCGGGGGTTTCGGGGACCGGCGGCGCCACGTCCGGCAGCGGCATACTGGCAAACGGCACCGGCACAGGACACGGGATAGATGCACAGGGTAAAAACTCCGGCAGTGGTATTCAGGCCACAGGTGGTGAAACCGGGCACGGTATTGTCGGTCAGGGTCAGGGCGGCGGTCACGGTATCAATGCCGTCGGCGATACTGCCGGGGCAGGCATACGTGCATACGGCGGTGCGTCAGGAAGCGGCATCGATGCAGAAGGACAGGGCAATAATCATGGTATCAAGGCGACCAGCGGCGGCGGTTTAAACGCCCACGGCATATATGCCCGCGGTGTCGGCAGTCCCAGTCACGGTATTTACGGCAGCGCAGCGGGCGGGACCGGGGTCGGCATATTTGGTGTTTCAACCACGTCATCAGGTATCCAAGGTTCCGGCGGGACCAACGGTGCGGGAATTGCCGGGCAAGGCAGCGGCACCGGCCCTGGTATCCTTGGCAATGGCGGGCCATCAGGCGGTCCCGGTATTACGGCGTCCGGGGCAAACGGCGGGTCCGGCATCAATGCTGTCGGGGATTTGGCCGGGCATGGCATCAACGCGACCGGCGGGGCGACCAACGGTCACGGCATAGCGGCCAATGGCACGGCCAACGGTTCCGGCATCAAGGCGACCGGCGGCGCGGGGACTGGTAAAGGTATATATGCGGAATCGGTCAATGCAACCGGGGACGCGATTTATGCAAAATCCGCCCTTGGCGGCAGTGGGCACGGCATAAATGCAGAAGCGGGTGGTTCGGGTAACGGTATTCACGGGCAGTCCAGTAACGGCCACGGTATACGCGGGTGGGGCCTGGGGGCGGCGTCAAACGGTATCCTGGCCACGGGCGGCGGGTCCGGTGCCGGTATCAAGGGGTACGGCGGCACGTCGGGTCACGGCATTGAGGGCGAGGGGCGGGGCGGCGGCAGCGGGGTAAAGGGCACCGGCCAGGGTGCGGGTAACGGTATGACGCTCACCAAGGGCGCAAGCGGCAAGGATATCGATGCTGATGAAATAGACGGCATCAAGGCAAGGACCGACCTTTTACCGGCAACACCAGCGGATGAAACCACGTCGCTTGCCATCAAAGCGCAGACCGACCTTTTACCGGCAACACCATCGGACATACAATTTGCTTCGACGGTGGACGGCATTGCAGTCAGTGATTTGTATCAAATATTAATGGCGTTCGCCAACGGCAGGTATGAAATGAATGTTCCGACGGCGGGCCACATCACGTACCGGAAACGTGACAATGCGACAAAGGTATTTGAAATTGCCGTCAACGATACCGGAAGGACCCTGGTGCCGTGAACTTTTACCTGTACTCAATGACGATTGCAACGGGCGGGTATGCCGTACCCCTTGACGCCAGGGAAATCGCAACGGGCGGGTATGGTGTGCCGAACGTCCGGGACGTTTCCAATACCGCCCAGGGCGCGGCGACATTCAACGGTCCGGCGTATGCGGAAAGCGATTTGGCATTCAGGCGCAAAGTGAAATATGGATAATTCAAACAAGGGGGTATTTATGAACAGTCCGGGGACGTTGATAGTAAAAACCTATTCCATAAAAAAATCAATCGGCAAGGGCCTGTACCCCTTGGCGATTATTTTTGTCGTGGAAATCACCCATGCAATACTTGCGGGGACCGGCATTACCGTCGAAAAAACCGTGTTGTATGAAGCGGCGGCGGCGGGGTATGCAACCATCATGGCGCTTGTCAACTACATCAAAAACAGGAAAAAATAATCATGGCCTTTGAATTGCCGGACACCTTGAAGCAGATTTTCGCGGACGTGGTGACGAGCGGCAGCGTGATTGACACTATGCAGACCAATGCCGTGGCCCTGGTGATCCAGAACCTCACCGGTGAACAGCCAGTGATAAACGTATACCCCGACCATGCGGAAATTATTTTAAACCAGGCGCAGGTAAAAAAGTTGCAGACATTCCTGGACCATCAGATAAGCGGCAAAGTGAAGGAAGATCGCATTCAGCTTGACCTGTCACCGGTGATCGTCCCGGTGCTGCTAAAAAAGGCGGTCCCTTTACTGCTTCTCGCTTTTGCTTTGGGGTGGATATTAAAACGGCGGTAACGCCCGTGATGTTTTTTTCAAAACTTTCGGACGCCGAAAATGCGGCCCTCACGGGTATCGCCTCATCCATCGGCGTCAGTCCTGATTCCCTCTATAAACTGATTGACTTCGAGAGCCGGTGGGACCCTGCCGCCCGCAACCCGATATCCGGGGCACGGGGACTTATTCAATTTGTAAATTCGACGGCGCGGGAAATGGGATTTACCAGCGCCGATGATTTGTACCTTAAAAACCCCACGCGGACCGAACAGTTGCCCCTGGTAGCCCGATACCTGTACCGGTATGCACCGTTCACCGATGACCAATCGCTTGCAATGGCCGTATTTTATCCTGCATACCGGGATGTACCGGTCGATACGGCGTTCCCCCAATACGTGCAGGAACAGAACCCCGGTATCGTGACGGTCATGGACTATCTTTCAAAAGTATACGGAAAAAACTGGCTTCCGCCGATTGCGATCACGGCGGGCCTTGTACTAATCATGATCGCATATATACTTTCCAGAAAGGGCCATTTATGAGTGAACAAACCAGGACCGACAAGGGAAAAAAACCAAAACCCGAAAAGGACGGTGCCGTGACCAGGCGCAAGGTGATCACGGAAGAATTTTTGGATCCAAGCGGCGTACCCGATGACAAGGAAAATCTCGGGGGGTTCGATGAAATTGAGGACACGCGGGACTTTACCGGGTATGACGCTTCACTACGATCATACATGGAAGCGTCGGGGGGAATAAAAGACTTCACGGCGACACTTTACAAATATGATAATGTGAACAAGCAGAAACAGTACGTATGTCACTCCTCCCAAAGCGAAATGATGAGTATGCACGACGTCGGCATGGCGTTCGGATCGGGTGAATATCGCTACCTGGTCACCTTCCCACCGGAAACCAAGATCGCGCCGAAAGCCTATAAGTTCAATATCCACCCGGTATATGACACGTACCGGCAGCGGGAAGGCCGCGAGGTACTTCCCGACCCGCGCGGCAACGGGCATTCCGCAATGACGGAAGCAATGGCGCTCATGAAGGGCATGATTGAAATCATCCGGCCAATGATCCCGACACCAGCGCCGACGGCCAACGATCCGACCCAGGCACTTCTCTCGAATTATGCGATGGTCAAGGAAATATTGAAAGGCAATCTCCGGGAAAATGTCGGGCTATACCGCGAACTGGCCCAGGCCCAAGCGGGCGGGGAAAATGAGGGGGGAAACGTGGACACGATTGAAAAAGTACCGTCACTGGCCGAAACGATAATGCAGCTTGTCGATAAATTCGCACCCCTTTTGATAGGCAAGCCCGCGCTTGCACAGTCGGCCATATTGCAGGGCGCCCAGGCGATCCCGGACGTGGCGCACACCATCAAGCAATTAAAGGCCCCCGGTCATATCGCAGACCTGAAAAAAGTCATTGCCGCGCTTGAAAAAAAGTACGGTGCGGGGGAAATCGACAAGGTGTTGAAAGGGTTGGGAATCAAGCGGCCCGCGTGAACGGGTTTTCAGTCTGATTATAGACCCTCGGGATTGAACCGTCAAGGCCGGTGAGGAGATCACCGGCCTTTACTTTGCGGGGCCATATCCGTTTGCGGTCTGCATTCAGGTCAATGTTTTTCGGGTAATCCTCGAACAGATTTATTTTGTCGAACAGGTCCCAGGCGGCGGCCTGGCGCCACGACACGACGCGGATTTGCGGAAAGGTCAGGACGGCAAAATTTTTATATTCCGACAGCACTTCGCGCCAGGACTCATACTTGAATTCAATTCCCCGGTATGCACATTTATCAGCCATATCATACATGCCGCACATGACGACAAGGCCTGGCCCGGAACATTCAAGCGTCAAACCGCCCAGGCCCTTTGACAGCATGGGACCGGGCAATGGGGACGCGGTGATGATACTATCGGTATGCACGGCCAGGCAATCGTCTCCCGTCATGGCCTGTAAATCGCACATCCTGATCCGGGTGTTTGCCGTAATGACCGCGCCATATATCGGGTTCCATCCGGCGCCCGCCTTATAAAAACCGTCCTTCTCAATAACTTGTAAAAACTTGCCATAAAAACCATTGAGCATTTTTTTCGATACATGATACATTCCGGCGTCCCGGTTTTTATAATAATCCTTCATCTTGAATAATTCCAGGACCGTGTTCCGGTAGGGGTGGGATTCACGGCGGGGCACGATCCAATATCCGTCCAGTATATCGACATCAACACCCTTTTCAAGCAGGTAATTGTATTCATTCAGGGTAACGGTTTTCCAAAAATGTCCCATAGGGTAAATATTAATTCCGTTTATCTGCACCCCGGCGGGATGGGGAATATATTTATTAAATGTCAAGTGACACCGTATGAAAGCATACATGGCACCGGGGACCGGGCGGCGGCTTTTCACGACGCGCGAGCGTGATACATCACGCAGATTGGCGATTTCATACGGGTACGCCGATACGATATCATATTCGTGGCCAGCGAACGTGCCGCGCTTGTAGACCTCGAATTTTCCACCCTGGTATGCTTCACAGGCATACCGTAAAACGTCCCGGCACTTGTCCCAAAACCGCCAGACATCGACAATCCGGGAATGGTCCTTGAAATAGGTGAATGAAAGATAGGCGCTCGAATAAAGGCGGGTCACTTCGACATTAAAACCGTTTAATTTGTCTTTCAGGTACACGGCCAATTTTGCGGTCAGCACGGCATCACGGACACAGTATTGGATGATACGGTCCCGGTTTTCCCGGACATATTCCGGGGTGAAACGCTTTGTTTCAATCTCGCCCTTCCCCTCACCAAGATATTTTTTCGCAGCGGCATCCAGGGACATTTCATAGTATTGCGCCACGTCCCAAAAATTGATGACCCGGCGACCATACTTGACAGAAAGGAATTTATGCGGGATGTATGAAAGGGTATAATCACCGTATACGGCCCTGTTGTCCGTCCATAGCTGACGCTTGACCGGGACCGGCAATTTATAGATGAGTGATCCGCTGTCATATTTCAGGTTGTAAGCCACGAAATCAGCACCCCTGTATTTGGCGGCAAAAAAGGCCCTGGGGAAATCCCTGGGGGAAAGCACGGCGCCGGTGGATGTACAGATTAAAAACGGCTCGCCGGTCGTATAGCTTTCACTATCAACACCGATAAACCGTTCAATTTCATCCTCAATGAAAAAATGCGGGCGGCGGTATTTCAGCTTGTCAAAATCAAAATCTTTCATACTAAAAAGCTAACGTCGGACCGCGCCTGGTACGCTGTCGGGTGGGGGCGGTATCGGACAACCGATGTACATCGGGCGTCAGGTTGTTTCAACCACTCCATCGTTGATCTCATGTACTGAAATATTCCCGTCGTAAATGCGCCTTAGCTCAATTACACATTCCTCAAATGGAGGCAATTGCATAACACGGCTGTTGGTGGATGTACTCGCCGCTTCAATAGCGTTCAGAGCACAAACAAGTTCATTGACTTTGAGAATGACTCTATTAATAGGTTCTGTATATGACGGAGTATAATACAATTCATCCACGTTTGCGCTCCTTTCAATAATGTTTTAAGGCGAGTATTTCCACCAACGGTCCGCGCTACTGGTGCTGTGTAGTCCACATGTTACGGCAACTACGACACCAATAGACATCAGATTTTGTTAATGACACAAATACGTCTCGACTACCACAGCTACATTGCACCATAGCGCTGTTGTTTGCTGTGGCTAACTCCTTAGCCTTGAGCGCGGCCCATTCAGCCCTTTGCTGCCAAGTGCCGATTTTATCAGGACATATAGCGTTGCATATCTCATCAATTTTATCTATAAGCCACTTACAGTTTACACCGAGTTGATCGGCACGTTTTGTTTCCATTTCGAGTTCTGTCATAGCCGCGCTCCTATAAATTAAAGCCATTGCAAACAACTAGGCCAATGATGTAATTTATCGCTTAAACCAACATCACCTTATTCATATAAAACACATTCGACCGCATTGACATACCGGAATTTTCCCGCATTGTCATGCACCAAAAACTCCGTGACCAGTTCCCCGCTTGGCATTCCCCGCCCGCCTTGGATGACATTCGGCAGCGTCGTGATACGCATACTGTCCCGGACATGATAGACCGGCGATATACAGGGCAACTCACCGGCACCTTTTTTCCCGGCATTCTCGTCATACCGTACCTGGAATTGCAACATGTTCAGGCACCCCTTTCATGGAACGTATTTCATCCTGGACCAGGAATTTATAGCACGGATAACAGACATCAATAATGCAGTCATACGATGGTGATACGCCGATCTCCATGCTCCCGGTGCTGTTATTCATCCGGGCATACGGCATAACACCGGCAAAATGGCGGTATTCAAGCAAGTATTGGGCGGACCGCCCGCACCGCCCGCACATGGTGTCAGGCATGAGCGGCCTCCGGTAGCTTCCTCAAACGGCCCACCGTGACAATGATATTATTCAGGTCATAGGCAATCTGACAATAACACTCCATCCGTATAAGGTCCCCGGCATGCCGGTGATGCCGTTCAATCCGGCGGACCGTAAAAAATATCTGCGAAAATGATTTGTGCAGGTGATCCAGCACCTTTTTTTCATCAAGAGGTTTTTCAATCTTTGCCATATCCGGCCCCTTTCAACGACGTAATTGTGTAAGGTATTTTTCAATCCAATCATCCCGGTCCTCGAATACCTTTTTACTTTTTTGCATACCCCTGATAATCGCCCGGCGCTTCCGTTCAAGCCGTTCCGGGGTCCACGCTTTGGGCGCGGGCCTTCCTTTGCCCCAGGCCTTTTCCCTGGCGCTGTGACGCAACCGAAACGCTTCCGCGCGGGCAATCAGCTTTGAAGTTCTGACACTTTCCCCGATAACGGACCGGACACGCCGTGGAATATCACGGCAAAAATCACGGGCGTCCGCCACGTTAAGCCCGGCAGACCGCAAGCGGGCATACTGCACCTTAGCATACCCGTAATTAATCCGACGACTATCTTTCCCGGACCAGTCAAGGCGGCCCTCACGCAAAGCCCGGACGCGCCCGCGTGAAATACCGGTCAGCTTGGATACTTTATAATCGGTGAAATGACGAAATAAAAATCGGCGGGTATCGGTGACACCGGCCATAAAAATATTTTTCATAAAAAAAGAGGGGCCGGGGTCCCGGCCCCATCCCGTGGATCAAACAATATCGAAATACTGCTTTCCTTCGGGCTGAATGAACCGGGTACGGACCGGAAAACCATTGGCCGCGCCAATGGTGTCCAGCTTCCGGCACACCACGGCACCGCCGCACGTCACGACAAAAACGTCCTTGCCCTCATCGTCATTACTGCAAAGGATCAGGTCAAAGTCCCCGTATGATCCATTGCGCTTGGAATAGCCGTGGACCACAACGTCCTTGTCCAGAATGTCCTCGGCGGACGATCCCGGAATGTCCTTTTGTTCGGTGTCCGGACATAATTGAGCCGGCGCCGCACCGATCCAGGCATTGACAAAATCCGAAACCTTGCGGGGCTTCCGCACTCCCGGTGCGGACGCCGTTTGCGGTCGGGAAGGGACCGCACCTTTTTTATTTGGTGTCATCTGACACCCCTTTCTGGAAATGGGTATAAAAAACATCACGGCACCATGCCGCGATTTTTTTCAGCAGCAGAATAAAGCCCGGCATGGTTCTGACCGGACTTTCAATAATAGCAGTAAGTGCGTTCAATACAGCGGGATTTTCCTGCTCCCATAGCGGAATGTAAATAAAATGGTTCATGGATTTGGCGCGTTTATAACCGGAATGCGACATCGAAATTTACCTCTGTATAAAATCTGCGGTAATGGCAACTTCCACCCGGTAAGCATTATAAGACCGGACAACATCACACGGCGTGAGAGATACTTTGTAGATCGGGGTTTCAATTACTACGATCGCTTCGGGATTATATTCCTGCAATTTAGATATAAGGTCCCTAACTTTCATCATTTACCCCTATTCCACGGTCCTGCCGGTGGTGCGCTCCAGGTCGGCATCAGTGGCCGCATCAATGTCAAATGTAAAACGGTTTATATTAAAGCGTCGCCGGGCGGCTTCCCGTTCGGCCCTGGTATGTTTCAACATCGGGCCGGCATTAACCCGGCGTATGGATCGCTTAAGTGCAAGAGTGCGGACATCACCGCCCGCGACAATAGCGCGGCTGTCCTGATTATCGAATCCGACCGTTTGATACCATTTACCGATATGTTCAAGCAGTTCCGTCAGCGTCACCTGTAAAAGCAAATCGTCAATGGCAGCGGCATAATGGCAGAAAGGGCGGGGTTTCATATTATAAAGAGACTGCCGGGGTGGAACGGGGAAAGGCTGTCGGTCCCGATAAATCGGGACGGAGCACAATCCGACACGCCCGGCAGTCTGTTGGTATGGTCTGTAGGTACATTCAGCTTTCCCCGTTCATTATGATTATAACCATTGCCCGAACCGGTGTCAAGTGAAATAATAATATTTCTTTCATTCCACACATGTCTTGACATACTGGCAATGCC